>Ga0129333_10005829_pt1 | contig 11615 bp, 11 predicted proteins | sample CPB6_08_DNA_FD_94474 | JGI IMG/M metagenome (GOLD analysis project Ga0129333, IMG submission 94474) | Freshwater to marine salinity gradient microbial communities from Chesapeake Bay, USA - CPBay_Sum_0.6_0.8_DNA | ecosystem: Environmental > Aquatic > Marine > Coastal | place: USA: Chesapeake...
AAGAAACTAAATCAAAACCAGTTGAATGAAAACACCTAAGTTCTCTCACAAAACACCACACCTAAAAGGAAAACAACATCAGTTGGATCCTAATTTGGACCTGAAGCAACTTGTCCATCATTCAGCAATTGAGTTTGTTGATCGTGATGCTGATGGTGACGTAGATATTTTTGACAATCCAAAGAAAAAAACTCCGGATGAAAATCCAAAAGATATTAATGTTGGTGCTGGATCAAGAAAATTGATTGCAAAGCAAAAAGGTGAGATTAAGCATACTAAGGTTGGTATGTCTTACGAAGAAAAAGAGAACGGAAGATGTAAAGCAGGACAATATTATTGCTATACTGATAAAAAATGCAAACCAATTCCTGCCGGATTTATGGTAGATCCTGAGGGAATGCTCCGTAAAGAAAATGGTGCTTCTATAGATGAAGAAGGATTACGAGACTGGTTTGGAAAATCAAAATCTAAAGATGGAAAATCTGGTTGGGTGAATGTTGTAACTGGAGGAACTTGTGCAAGTGATGAACCAGGGGAAGGAACACCAAAATGTGTTTCTTCAGCAAAAAGAGTAAGCATGACACCAGCAGAAAGACTTTCTGCAGCGAGAAGAAAAAAAGAAGCAGACCCAGGTCAACAACAAAAAACTGGAGCTGCAAAACCTACTTATGTTTCAACGGACAAACCAAAGAAAAAAATGGCAGAATCAAAAGAAAGAGATCATGAATATTCTATGGCTCGTTCAGAAATTTCCACAATAATGAACGCTGCTAAAAGATTAAAGAAAAAAATGAAAAAAGGTGAAGGTAATGTTGAAGCATGGGTTCAATCAAAAATAACCAAAGCTGCAGATTATTTAGATAGTGCGGCAGATTATGTTGATAGTGGGGAAATGAGTGAAGCAAAAGATATTAAAGGAAAAAGTAGTGGTAAAAAGGATGCTTGTTATCATAAAGTAAAATCAAGATATGATGTTTGGCCAAGTGCATATGCATCTGGAGCACTTGTAAAATGTCGTAAAGTTGGAGCAGCAAATTGGGGAAATAAATCAGAACAATTTTCCAATTGGAGAGAAGAACTTTCAATCAACGAAGCAGGTAAAAAATGCTGGTCTGGGTATAAAAAAGTTGGAACTCAAAAACTTTTTGGGAAGACTTATAATAGATGTGTAAAGGAACAAGAAGAACCAGTATGCCTTCATACCGAAAAAAATATTGATTGTCCCATACATGGAATGAAAAAGTGTCCAATGATTGTCGATGAATCGGTTAGAATTCCGGCAAAAACTGGAAATATCATTCTTGTCACTTTAATGTGGAGAGGGAATTATTATATGATGAAAATGTTCTTTCCACAAATTATAAAACCAAGTCGTCAGGAAGTTCAAGATCAGATCTCAAAAGTTTATCCAGGATCCAAAGTACAATCTTATCAAATCTCCGAAATTAAACCAGGCGAACAGTTTTTACAAACTAGCGACTATCAAGGAGGTAGTCCTGCAAAACTAGGACCAAGTAAAGCATATGTAAAACCTATGGGCGAAGAATTTGAGATGGAAGAGGATTGGCAAGAAGTAAATCGCCAAGATAAGACTGATGGATTAAGCCCTGCCGCAGTTAAAGCATATCGAAGAGAAAATCCAGGTTCAAAACTACAGACTGCAGTTACTGAAAAAAATCCATCAGGAAAGAGAGCAAAACGTCGCTCTTCATTTTGTAGTCGCATGAAAGGTATGAAATCGAAACTCACTTCAGCGAAAACTGCAAGAGATCCAGACTCAAGAATCAATAAAGCCCTTCGTCGTTGGAACTGTAACTAAAATGAAATCATTCAAACAGTTTATTTCAGAGAGTGTAAATATTGCAGGAGATTTCAATGGAAATCTCTATATTGGTGGATCGAATTCTCAACCAGAACCTGTAGGAGAATCTTTCTTTGCCGATGTGGTTTGGGAAGGTAAGATTTATCGTATGGAAGTTGAAGGTAGTATGATGTCAAAAAATGAACTTGCAGAGGAACTCCAAGCAGAATATCCTGGAGCAATTGTTCATAACATTTATCCAGCACAATCTCAATCTTCTTTAAAAATTAAAACAACACAAAGATATCAACCAGAAAGACTAACTTGGACTGATTAATCATGGCACAATGGAATATAACGACTCAAGACTACTTAAATCAAGAAAGAAGTCTCTTTGAAGTTAATGGTGTTGCTACAAGAGATGGTAAAATCGTAGATGAGTATAATAGATTTCCTGTTAGCATAAATTCAGATGCTTTTGGAAGAACAAGAGTATCAAATCCATTAACTCTTTTTGATTCTTCTCACAGATATAGAGACAATAATCTTTGGGACAGTCTGATCGTAGGAACTGGTTCTACTGTTGGATTTGCAACTACAGAAGGTTTGGTCAATATGACTGTGGGTGTTGGAAGTACTGCATCAATTATTAGAGAAACTACAAAAGTATTTTCATATCAACCAGGAAAATCTTTGTTGACTATGAATACCTTTGTATTAAATCCACCAAAACAAAATTTAAGGCAAAGAGTTGGATATTTTGGTGCTGATAATGGAATATATCTCGAATTAGATGGTGCATCTGGAGATACTGCATATTTTGTGGAAAGAAGTTTATCATTGGGAACAGAAACGAGAGTTGCACAATCAAATTGGAATATTGATAAGTTAGACGGAACAGGTGTTTCTGGCATTACACTAGATGTAACTAAGGCACAAATCCTTTGGATGGATATTGAGTGGCTAGGACTTGGAAACGTAAGACTTGGATTTGTAATTAATGGGAAGTTTATTCACGCACATACTTTCCAACACGCAAATATAATTCAATCAACCTATATTACAACAGCATCACTTCCTTTGAGGTATGAAATTAGTAACACTGGAATTACAACCAGTGCAAGTACTCTCAAACAAGTTTGCTCCACAGTAATTTCTGAAGGTGGTTATGAATTGAGAGGATTACAGCAAGCAATATCCACTCCAATTACGGCACCAGTAGATTTACCAACTCCTGCTGGGACATATTATCCTGTCATTTCTATTAGACTTAAAGCACCAATCAACAATCAACCAGATAGATTGGATGCAATTGTTATTATGACGGCACTATCAATTATGGGAACTGGAAATGGTCCACAATATAATTGGCAGGTGAGAGCAAGTGCAACTACATCAGGAGGAACTTGGATCAGTGCTGGATCAGACTCTGCGATTGAATATAAAATAGATGGTGGATCTGTTAGTGGTGGAAGAGTTTTGGCATCTGGGTTCCTTACTTCAGCAAATCAATCATCACAATCAGTAGATATTCTTAAAGAAGCACTCTTCAAATTTCAGTTGGAAAGAAATGGATTGACTAAAACTCCATATGAACTAACTTTAGTTGCTGCATCTGATACTGCAGGTGCTGATATTTTTGCTTCTATGGACTGGGAAGAAACTAGTAGGTAATTTTTATGAATGATGTATATCTTGGCAATCCATTATTAAAGAAAGCAAATACGCCTATTGAATTTACTCAGGAACAAATTGAGGAATTTATTAAGTGTCAAAGTGATCCTGTTTATTTTGCAAATAACTATGTAAAGATTGTAACACTTGATCACGGACTGCAAACTTTTAAACCATATCATTTTCAAGAGAAGTTAATTAATAATTTCCATAATCACAGATTTAATATATGTAAGATGCCACGTCAGACTGGTAAATCTACAACTGTTGTATCTTTTCTTTTACATTATGCGGTTTTTAATGATAATGTAAATATCGGTATTCTTGCTAATAAAGCAGCAACTGCTAGAGAACTATTAGACAGATTGCAGACAGCATATGAAAATCTACCAAAGTGGATGCAACAAGGTATTATCTCTTGGAACAAAGGTTCTCTTGAACTTGAGAATGGAAGTAAAATCCTGGCTGCTTCTACTTCTGCTTCTGCAGTTCGTGGCATGTCATTTAATATCTTATTTTTGGACGAATTTGCGTTCGTTCCAAATCACATTGCAGATTCATTCTTTGCATCAGTATATCCAACAATCACTTCAGGCAAAAACACAAAAGTAATTATTGTATCTACTCCACATGGTATGAACCATTTCTACCGAATGTGGCATGATGCGGAAAAAGGTAAAAATGAATATGTGTTTACTGATGTTCATTGGTCAGAAGTTCCCGGAAGAGATGAAGTATGGAAATCTCAAACTATTGCAAATACTTCGGAGCAACAGTTCAAAGTTGAGTTTGAGTGTGAATTCTTAGGATCTGTCGATACTCTGATTGCCCCATCAAAGCTTAGGAACCTCGTCTACGACCATCCTAAGACACGTAGCGCAGGTTTAGACGTGTATGAAGACCCAATAGACAATCATGACTATTTAATCACTGTAGACGTTGCTAGAGGCGTTGGAAACGACTACTCAGCATTTGCTGTAGTGGACATTACTCAGTTCCCTCACAAGGTAGTTGCAAAGTATAGGAACAATGAAATTAAACCAATGCTCTTCCCAAGCATTATTGATGAAATTGGCAAAAGTTATAATGAGGCGTATATTTTATGTGAAGTAAATGATGTTGGAGATCAAGTGGCAAGTATTCTTCAATATGATTTAGAATACAAAAATCTTCTTATGTGTTCGATGCGAGGTAGAGCAGGACAAATTGTTGGTCAAGGATTTTCCGGAAAGAAGACTCAACTTGGAGTTAAGATGTCCAAAACAGTTAAAAAAGTTGGATGTCTCAATCTTAAGACGATGATTGAGGAAGATAAGTTGTACTTAAATGATTATGAGATTATTTCAGAATTAACAACATTTATTCAAAAACATAATTCATTTGAAGCCGAAGAAGGTTGTAATGATGATCTTGCAATGTGTCTTGTAATTTATGCATGGTTAGTTGCACAAGACTATTTTAAAGAACTTACAGATCAGGACGTAAGAAAGAGATTATATGAAGAACAAAAAAATCAAATAGAACAAGATATGGCACCTTTTGGTTTTGTATCTGATGGATTAGATGGCAACAGTTTTGTTGATGTTGATGGTGATAGATGGTTTACTGACGAATATGGCGATCGTTCATATATGTGGGAATATATGTAATGGATTTAGATAAACAAATAAAACTAAGTCATTTATTACTTACCGATAGAAAATGTAGATCTTGTGGAAAGATTAAAAATTTAATAGATAGTTTTTACAGAACACATAAAGAAAGAGGTCCTGTAGAATCATCTTTTTCATATGAATGTAAAGAATGTGCAATTAAAAGGGTAATAAACTTGAAAAAGAAACCAAAATCACATCTTTTGTGGGAATATCCAGACTGGTAATGGTTCACGTCATGTTTTCCTTCTGAAAAGTAATTTTTTAATAAATATTTTTTAGATAAACTGAGATTTACGGAGAAAAACATGGCGACTCCTCAATTATCTCCTGGAGTACTTACTAGGGAAGTTGATTTAACAGTTGGGAGAGCTGATAATGTATTAGATAATATTGGTGCAATTGCTGGTCCTTTTGCAATTGGTCCTGTGGAGGAAGCAATTGACATCACAACAGAACAACAATTACTTGGCACTTTCGGGAAACCAATTTCGACTGATGCCCAATATGAATATTGGATGTCTGCATCATCATTCCTTTCATATGGTGGTGTTCTTAAAGTTGCAAGAGTTGATGGAGCAACTTTAAACAACGCAAACGCAGCTGTTGGATATGCTTATACGACTAATTCAAAGATCAAAAATTATGACAACTACAATAATTTATGGTCTGGCGAAGGAGTTCAATTCGTATATGCATCCAAGAATCCAGGATCATGGGCAAACAATTTAAAAGTTTGTTTTATTGATGATTTTGCAGATCAAACTATTGGAGTTACAACTACTAACTTGAGTAACATTGGTGCTCAAGTAGGATATGGAATTACCACTGCTATTAATGGAACTTCAATAGCTGGCGTTGGAACTACCTCTTCTTTCACTGGATATCTGAAAGGAATTATCACAGGTGTTTCTACAGACACAACAAACGGAAGAAGTACAATTGATGTTAAAATTCTTTCTAGAGTTTCATCTGGAGGAACAGAAACTTCAATAACTTATTCGGAAGGAAATTCTGTTGCCTCTTTTGAACAAGCAGATGTTCTTTACTTTGTAAATAATTCCGGTATTAACACTGGACTTTCCGCTAGTTCTGGTGCAGCAGCTGGACAAGTTCTTGACTGGTATGATCAGCAAACTCTTGGTTTAACAAACTCAGTTATTTACTGGAAGTCTATTGCTCCAAAACCAAGAACAAATGCATATTCAGCATCAAGAAATGGTAAAAATGATGCAATGCATATTGCAGTCGTTGATGATACTGGATCGGTAACCGGAATACAAGGCAATTTACTTGAAAAACATGTAAGTATTTCCAAAGCACTTGATTCGGTTTCTCAAGTCAATTCGCCTCAGAAAATCTGGTATAAGAACTATATTGCAGATTTTTCACAATACTTGTACGCTGGATACAATCCATCACAAGCACAAGATTCATATAATGGAACAGTTCCTGTTGCAACTGGTTTCTCAACTTCATATACTAAGTATACAATTGGACAAGGACTGTGGGGTCAAAATGCACAAGGAGTTACCTTCAGTGCTATTGGAAACAAAACTTATTCACTTGGAGGAGGAGTTGATTACTCTTCTTCTGGAGGAATGCAGGCAGATTTAGGTTCTATTTCTACTGCTTATGATCTCTTCTCTAATAAGGATGAAATTCAAGTAGATTATTTAATTATGGGCCCTGGACTAGCAGATGAGTCTCAATCTCAAGCAAAAGCTAATAAACTTATTGCTGTTGCAGAAAGTAGAAAAGATTGTGTCGCAGTCATTTCTCCACATAGAGCAGGTGTTGTTGATATTACTAACACAAATACACAAACTGATAACGTAATAAGATTCTTCTCACCAATCACATCTTCATCATATGCAATTTTTGATAGTGGTTATAAGTATACTTATGATCGATTTAATAATGCATTTAGATACATTCCATGCAATGCTGACATTGCAGGATTGATGACTAGAACGAACATCACAGGATTTCCTTGGTTCTCTCCTGCAGGTCAGCAGAGAGGTGTTCTCAACAATGCAATCAAGTTAGCATACAACCCATCAAAAGCACAAAGAGATCTTCTCTATACGGCTAGAGTTAATTCTGTTGTAAATCAACCTGGAATTGGTGTTTTACTCTTCGGAGATAAAACCGCACTTGCATATGCTTCTGCTTTTGATAGAATCAATGTTCGTAGATTGTTCTTAACTGTAGAGCAAGCACTTGAGAGATCAGCACAGGCACAACTGTTTGAACTAAATGACCAGACAACAAGATCAAACTTCGTAAACATCGTTGAACCATATCTACGTGATGTTCAGGCAAAGAGAGGCATATTTGATTTCGTAGTGATTTGTGATGAAACAAATAATACTCCAGATGTCATTGATAATAATGAGTTCAGAGCTGATATTTTCCTGAAGCCAACTAAGTCAATCAACTACATTACACTCACATTCGTTGCCACAAGAACGGGAGTAAGTTTTGAAGAAGTAGCTGGATCAGTTTAATCTAACCTAAATTAATTACAGAAGGAGGTATCAAAATGTCTACTCTTAGAACAATCTCGGCTTTTAAATCTAAGTTATCTGGTGGTGGAGCGAGACCAAATTTATTTGAAGTTGAGATTCCATCATTCCCCGAAGCTGCAGGTCAATCTACTTGGAGAACAGCCGATAATCAAGAATCGGATTTGTTTAAATTCATGTGCAAAGCTGCTGCTCTTCCAGCATCAAATATTTCTCCAATTGAAGTTCCATTTAGAGGACGTTCACTAAAAGTTGCTGGAGATAGAACCTTTGATGTTTGGACAGTAACCATCATTAATGATGAAAACTTTGCTCTCAGAAATGCTTTTGAGACCTGGATGCAAGCAATCAGTAAGAACTCGAATAACACTGGAGCAACTAATCCAGGATCATATATGACAGATGCACTTGTTCATCAACTTGGAAGAGGTGCCGACAAAGGTGCTTCTTCAAAAACTAACTCCGATCTCGCAAATGGATCTGCAATTACACCATTAAAAACATACACTTTCTTTGATATTTTCCCAACTAACATTTCTGCAATTGATCTTTCATATGATTCAAGCGACACTATTGAAGAATTTACTGTGGAATTCCAAGTCCAGTATTGGGAACCAGGTAAGTGGACTAAAGATAAAGTTAGACCAACTACCTAATTAACTACTACATAATTTAGTTTAATAAATACTAGAAAGAGATCGCTAGTATAATTAATTATGGCAAAGTTATTTGGATTCTCTATTGAGGATACTGAACAACCATCACCAAATATAGTCTCCCCCGTTCCTCCTAATAATGAGGACGGGGTTGATCACTATTTGAGTAGTGGTTTTTTTGGTTCTTATGTAGACATTGAAGGTGTTTACAGAACAGAATTTGATTTAATTAAAAGATATCGAGAAATGGCACTTCACCCAGAATGTGATAGTGCTATTGAAGATATTGTGAATGAAGCAATTGTATCAGATACAAATGATAGCCCAGTTCAAATTGAATTGTCCAACTTAAATGCTAGTGATGGGATTAAAACAAAAATAAGAAAAGAATTTAAATATATTCTAGAACTCTTAGATTTTGATCGCAAGTCACATGAAATTTATAGAAATTGGTATGTTGATGGTAGATTATATTACCATAAGGTAATAGATATAAAAAATCCACACGAAGGAATTCAAGAACTTCGTTATATTGACGCAATGAAAATGCGTTATGTTAGACAACAAAAAAAGACTAATAAAGATAATTTTAGATTATCAAATGTGAACACCGACAACCCCATGGATTTTGAATTTCCTCAAATTGAGGAATATTTTATTTACAATCCAAAGATGAATTATCCAACAAATAATCCATCTGCTTTAGGAGGAACTGGTAGAATCAAAATGACAAGAGATTCTGTCACTTATTGTACATCTGGACTTGTAGACAGAAATAAAGGATCCACTCTTTCATATCTCCATAAAGCAATTAAATCTCTCAATCAACTTCGAATGATTGAAGATAGTCTCGTCATCTACAGACTATCACGCGCACCAGAACGTAGAATTTTCTACATCGATGTTGGCAATCTTCCAAAAGTAAAAGCAGAGCAATACCTACGTGATGTTATGATGCGTTATCGTAACAAACTAGTATATGATGCCAATACTGGTGAAATTCGTGACGATAAAAAGTTCATGAGTATGCTCAAAGATTTTTGGCTTCCAAGAAGAGAAGGTGGTAGAGGAACCGAAATTACAACTCTTCCTGGTGGTCAAAATCTTGGAGAAATTACTGACATTGAGTATTTTAAGAAAAAGTTATATAGATCACTCAATGTTCCTCCATCAAGAATGGATGGAGAAGGTGGATTTAATCTTGGACGTTCATCAGAAATTCTTCGCGATGAAGTAAAATTCAGTAAATTTGTATCACGCTTGAGAAAAAGATTTTCATACATGTTCAATGATATGTTGAAAACTCAATTGATTCTAAAAAATATTATCACTCCTGAAGATTGGGAGATTATGGAAGAACATATTCAATATGACTTCCTTTATGACAATCATTTTGCCGAATTAAAAGAGGCAGAACTTCTTAACGAAAGACTTGCAATGGTTCAAACTGCAGAACCTTATGTTGGAAAATATTTTTCACAAGATTATTTAAGAAGAAAAATTCTAAGACAAACTGATCAAGAAATTATTGAAGAGGATGCATTAATCAAAAAAGAAATTAAAAATGGTATTATTCCAGATCCTAGCATTCCAGTAGATCCAAATACAGGAATGCCAATCGATCAAAAAATGGATTTAGGGCAACCAGTAATGGAACCAGAAATTGATGCTTCTACTGTAGACGCAGACGCAACTGCTTCAGCTGCAGAAATTGATGCTGGTCCAATGAAGATGCCCAAAGGTGGCATGATATAAATACAAAAGATTACAACTTGAAATAGATAGAACAATGGATGAACTTATGGATATGATTATTGCTGATGAATCTCCTGCACAGATCAGCGATAAGATTAAAGATATTCTTTTTTCAAAATCAGCAGAAAAAATTGATTCGTTCAGACCTGAAGTAGCGTCTGATTTATTCGGAGAAGATCAATTTTCTTCTCCCGAAGAATCTGAAGAAGAAGAGTAAATAAATAACTTAAAGTGTATTATTAAAAATAATGGCTCATAGACCAGTAGGTGCTGGATCCTCAGTTGCTTTTACTTCTGGAACTGCGACAACATCAACAGCATTTTCAGTACAATCAAATGTTATTAGAATAGTTGCCGTTGGAGGTGGTGCTCATGTTTCTGTAGGTGCAACACCTTCAGCGACAAGATCCGATTATTATGTTTCATCCGGAACTGCAGAAACTTTAGCCTTAACAAAGGCATCAAATAGAGTTGCTGGGGTTACAACTGGAACAAGAACAATAATCAATGCTCCGGAGGGAACACAAGTTCCATTTGGTGTTGGAGATTATGTTACTTTAACAGGTTCTACATATCACGACTTCACGCATCAAAAGGTTATTTCTGTTGATACGTCTTCTGGCGTCAATGGTTATTTTCAAGTAAGAATGACTGTAGATTATGATTCAAGCGGAATATTAACTGCATTTAACAATCCAGACGCGACTATAATATCTTCCAATAAAGTATCTGTTTTTGGTGCCGGCACTGGAACGTTATATTATCAACAAGTACAAATCTCAGGGCAAGCATAATGAAACTAATCAGAGAAGAAATCGAAAAGGTAGAAGTTATTACTGAAAACGTTAATGGAAAGAAAAATCTTTTTATTAAAGGTATTTTTCTTCAGGCAGAACAGGTAAACAGAAACGGTAGAGTATATCGTATGCCTGTAATGGAACGTGAAGTAAAACGTTATACTGAACAATATGTAAATAAAGGACGTGCTTTAGGTGAACTTGGACATCCAGATGGTCCAACAGTAAATCTTGATAGAGTATCTCATAAAATTGTTGATCTTCAGAGAGAAGGTAATAATTTTATTGGAAAAGCACAAATTTTATCCACCCCAATGGGGAAAATTGCAGAGTCTCTTTTGAAAGAGGGTGTTTGTCTTGGAGTTTCTTCTCGTGGTATTGGATCATTGAGACCAACTAAAGAAGGTTTTAATGAAGTTGGTGAAGATTTTATGCTTGCCACCGCTGCAGACATTGTTGCCGACCCATCAGCTCCTGATGCGTTTGTTCAAGGAATTATGGAAGGTAAAGAGTGGATTTGGGATGGAGGTATTCTTCGTGAAAAACTTGCAGAACAAACTCAAAGAAAAATTAACACTCTTATCGATCAAAAGAGGTTAGAGGAGCATAAATTAAATTTATTCAATCAGTTCATTAATTCGTTGTAATTTATTAATTTATAAATAAATATAGATTTCATACAGGAAAATCGGAGAGTTCAAATGTCTCGTGGTAAACAATTACAAGAAATGGAAGTAGGCACTAAGCAATCC
>Ga0129333_10005833_pt1 | contig 11612 bp, 8 predicted proteins | sample CPB6_08_DNA_FD_94474 | JGI IMG/M metagenome (GOLD analysis project Ga0129333, IMG submission 94474) | Freshwater to marine salinity gradient microbial communities from Chesapeake Bay, USA - CPBay_Sum_0.6_0.8_DNA | ecosystem: Environmental > Aquatic > Marine > Coastal | place: USA: Chesapeake Bay...
CGGTACGCCGACTGAACGACCCGAGCGGATGGCCGTCGTGTAGTCGAGCGGACGGCCATTGGCGTCGAGAAACATGTCAGGTCTTGCACCACTCGGCGCGATCTCGCGACCGTCGTAGGTCACGACATCACCTGTGGCAGCGTCATAGTGAACGAGGAAGGCCCCGCCACCCAAGCCGGAAGATTGCGGCTCGACGAGACCGAGCACGGCCTGCACCGCAATCGCCGCATCAACAGCGGAACCTCCCGCAGCCAGCACCTCGATACCCGCATCCACAGCGAGTGGGTTGGCAGCGGCGACTAATGCTCCGGAGGCCGAGCCCACATAGGGCTTTGCTTCGATAGTCGTCGAGACGGCGACTGGCGGAGCTGGCACGATCGGACGATCGATCTGCACGGAACAGCCGGCGATCAAAACCCATCCTGCCGCCAATGCAGCACGACCCAAATTGTGATGGCTCACAACAGCGCCTCGATGTCGGCTGCGAGACTCTCCGGCTTATCTTGCGGCGCATATCGCTTGACGACTCGTCCGTCACGATCAACGAGGAACTTAGTGAAATTCCATTTGATCGACTCGGATCCGAGCAGCCCCTTGGCAGCACTCTTCAGCTGCGCATAAAGCGGGTGCGTGTGATCGCCGTTGACCTCGATCTTGGCAAACATCGGGAAGCTCACGTCATACTGCGTAGAGCAAAACTGCCGAATCTCTTGAGCGTCGCCCGGCTCCTGATGACCAAACTGGTCACAGGGAAATCCCAATACCTCGAAGCCGCGCTCCCGATAACGACGATAAATCGCCTCGAGGCCCGTGTACTGCGGGGTAAAGCCACAGCGACTTGCCACGTTGACGATCAGCAAGACCTTACCCTGCCAGTCTTTGAGCGAACGCTCTTCGCCTTCGAGCGTTTTCGCCGACACGTCGAGTATTGTCATGTTTTCTCCTAACTTGAAACGATCGACAAATAAGCCGAGGGCGACGCTAAAGCCGCGCTCGCCGTCCAACCTCGCACACGCGCGCCAATCAAGCGATGCGTGATACCCGAATACAGGGGGATCACCGGCAGATCGCGCAACAGCAGTGCTTCGGCGTCACGATAGTAGCGCGCACGCTCGGTCGCCAACTGCTGCCGTTCCGCCAATTCGATCAGACGATCCACCTCGGTACTGGAATAGCCGGAATAGTTCAGAAACGAACCGCTCTGGAATCGTCCAATGAAGCTCGTGGCACTTTGTACCGCCGAGAACGGCGAATAGTCCATCAAGTCGAAATCACCCTGATTGAGTGCAAGGCTGTAGGCACGCGACTCGAGCCCGCGCAGATCGAGTCGCACACCAAACGGTGCCCACATCGCATCGAGGGCGAGAAAAGTGCGCTGCGTGAGATTGTTGGAGGAGAAAATCGCCGTGAGTCGCTGGGGTCGACTACGCGACAAGCCCAGCGATTCCGCTAGCGCTTTAGCTTCAGCCATCCGACGCGACATGGGCCAACTCGCGTGCGCGGGAGTCGCACGGTCCGGATAATCGAGCACGGCCTCGGGAACGAGACTTTCACTTGCACGCTCACCGAGCACTCGAACCTTATCGACCAACACTTGCCGATCGACCGATAGCGCCAACATTCGTCGAAACTTCAGATCGCGTATCAAGTTTTTGCGCAAATTGAGGCCCACCCAGCCGCCACCGTAGAAAGGCGTACTGCGTAACGCCTTGGGTGACTCGCGACGCGCCGTCGCCAAGACCGATGGCTCGCCAATCTGCGCGAGATCAAGCTCACCCGATTTGAACAGACGCCATCGCGTGGTGTCGTCCACGCCCATCAACCATTCGACCCGACGAATTGCGGCAGCGCCATGCACCACACTCAACACGTGCGGCTGCCGCTCGAGTACAAGCGTGCCATTTTGTGCCCAAGATACCGGTCGATAAGCGCCACTCACTACGATCGCAGGTGGCTTGGACCAATCGGCACCACGCTCAGCGACCAAGCGAGTCGGGACGATGTACGCCAGAGCCAAGAGTTTTAACAAATCGGTCTCGGGATGCTCGAGGTCAATGACTACCCGATCACGCGCCGGCGTCGATACACCGAGTGTTTGTGCGGCTGCTTTGCCAACACGATAGTTGGCTGCACCTTTGATCGCATCGTAGCGGTACGCGAGCAGAGCGCCCGTTTCAGGCTGCAGCAGCCGGCGAACACTCGCTACCACATCAACGGCCTCGATCGCAGACCCATCCGACCAACGCAAGCCGCTGCGCAGAAAAAACTCATAGCGACGACCGTCCGAGGAAATCTGCCAACGACTCGCGCAAGCCGGCACGATCGCGCCATTGGCATCGACTCGCGTCAAGGCGGTAAAACAGTCGGCTGCCACTTCGAGATCGACCGATGACAGCGCACGATGCGGATCGAGTGTCGTGAGCGTGCCACCGCGCGAGCGGCGTAGCACACCACCCGCAGCCGGATCTGCAGCCCAAAGCGAACTAGGCAAAGTCGCTGCGGAGCCCGCGAACGCCAACGACGCGGTCAATGATCGAGATAAAAACAGACGCCGCTGCATCAAGACCTCATATCGACTCACTCAACGAGCGATCAGTTTGCCTCGTCGGATTTACGCGCGCGAGCACGGCTGAGCATCAGCGCGCCGAGCGCCGTCGAAGCGGCGGAAAATACGAACGGCGCTGCCGGACCCAGTTTGAAGTACAGAGGACCCGAGATCGCGGGCCCCAGGATCCGCCCGGCACTGCTTGACGCGTTGAAGATGCCCATCACCGCACCGCGAGAACCTGCATCGGTCTCGAACGAGACGAGACTACTGATCGACGGCAGGAAAAGACCGTTGGCCAATCCGAAAACAGAAATCGCAACCCACACCATGGCATCAGACTGCGCAACGGCAAACAAACCAAGCCCAATCGTCACGCCGATGATGGAGCCCACTGCGACATGTTTCTCGCCGAAGCGTTTCGCCAAGGGACCAACGAGCCCAGCCTGCCCCACTGCCGACAAAAGCGCGAAGGCTGCGAAGTGCAAGCCGACATCGCGCAGCGAATAGTCGAACAAGTCGCGACCCCAGAACTGGAACACCGACTGCATCGCCGCACCTGCAACTCCGACAAGCAGCGAGGCCGTCATCAATCCGAGCAACACGGGCCGGGCACGCAACGAGTCAAATAAGGATGCCGACGGTGCACTCGCTTTCCCCTCGACGACGACCTGCTTCAAAGGTTTGCGTGACTCCACGGGCAGGCTCTCGGGTAAAAGGAGAACCGTGCCGAAGAAAGCGATCAAAGATAAGCCCGCCGATGCGAGACCCGCCCAGTACATGCTCGGAATACCGTCGAGAGATCCCAAGACGCCACCCAAGGGCGGACCCACCGCAAAACCGACGCCGAAGGCGCTAGCCACAATGCCGAGACCCTTGGCGCGATCCTTGGGATCAGTGACATCGGTTGCGTAAGCGAAAGCAGCAGCGAGATTACCCGAGGTGATGCCGCCGAAGGCCCGAGCCAGCAACATCGACTCTAAGGTCGGCGCGAAAGCAAGCCAAACAAACGACAACACCGTGCCGGCAGAACTGATGACCAGAATCGGCTTGCGGCCGTAGGCATCACTGAATCGTCCCCAGATCGGTGTGGCCACCAACTGAAACAAAGAAAAGACGCCTGAACCACCGAACGTCTTCCAAAAATCGGATGCTCCCATGGACTCGGCGACCAACGGGAAAGGAATCGTCGTGATTCCAAAACCTGCGAGGCTGATGAAAACAACCAGCCACAGGACGCCGAGTTTCTTCACAGAGCGCGGCACCCGGCCGAGGCGACCCGCTCGTCTTGCTCACCCGTGCCACCCGATACGCCAATGGCGCCGACACAATCACCATCCACCATGAGCGGCAGGCCGCCTTGCAAAGGCATCGCATCGAGCGCGAGCAACGCAGGCTGGGAGGCGATGCGGCTCTCGAGCGCGCCGCTCGGTCCTCGCATCAGCGCCGACGTTCGCGCCTTGCCGGTCGCGACCGTGATGGTGCTCGCGCGCGCATCGAGACGCTCGAACGACAGCAGATGCCCGCCATCGTCGACGATCGCGATACTCATAGCGATCTTTTCGGCGAGCGCTGCACTTCTAGCGGCCTCGGCGATGCGACGAACATCATCATGAGTTAAGCAGGGTTTGTTACGCATGGATCAGTTACCTTCGCCCCAGTTGGCGGCTCTCTGTACAGCCACCCTATAGCTGTTACGACCGTAGGCCAACATCGCAATGCCCGCGAGGCCACCGGTCAGACAGACGAGCGCGAGCGCCGGCGCAATGCCGGTCTGATAGTTGAAGACGTAATCCGAGAGCAAACCCACCGCTCCCGATCCGACAGCAATACCGACAAGGCCGGTCAACAGCGTATAGACCGCGACCACCTGACCGCGAAGTTGGTTCGGCGTCACCTGGTTGAGTGCCGTCAAGGCAGCCGTGATAGCCCAAGTGGCAAACAATGAGGTGCAGACGTGTCCGATCAGCGCCAACTCCGGCGTCGGCACCAAGCACTTGGCCGTACCGAACACCGCCCAAGCCGCACACTGCAACATCATCACGAGGATGGGACCATCGGTTCGACCGCGCTTAGCAAGCCAAGTGAGCGACCAGCCCGCCGTAATGGCACTGATGATTCCGAACGGCACACCCACCAGAGCCAGCGCCATCGCGATGCGCGTCGGCTCCCACTCGTGCACACGCACGAACAAGGTGGGAAACCACGCCAACTGAGCGTTGACGATCATGACATTCATGATCGTTCCCATCATCACCGCCATCAGCGCAATTCGATTCGTCGACAATTCACGCCACAGCGGCACCAAAGAAATCTTAGTTCCCTGCGGTGTATACCCGCCGCGGCGCTCGGGCTCACGAATCGTCAATGCCATCAGGATGGCGAGCAGCAGACCCGGAACACCCACAATGAAAAAGACGATGTGCCAATCGGCAAAACCGCCGAGCAACGATGGCATCCAACCGCGGACCGTATCGGCAAAGCCGATCGCGACACCACCCAATAAATAGGCGATACCGATACCGATGGAGCCGCCCATCGCGAACACACCGTAGGCGCGTGGTCGATCCTTCGGCGGAAAGTAATCCGCGATCAGCGATGATGAGCCCGGCGTGATCGTCGCCTCACCTGCCCCCATGACGACGCGTGAGGCGAACAGCGACCAGAACGAGTTCGAGAGACCGCCTGCGATCGTGCCGCAAGACCAAACGAACGAACCGCCCCACACGACCGCCTTACGACTCCAGCGATCGACGAGGAAGCCGATCGGCAGCGTGAAGAGGCTGTAGAAAAGTGCGAAGGCAAGACCCTGGATGATGCCGATCTCGGTATCACTCAGATTCAGATCTTCTTTGATGGGCTTGACCAGCAAGCCGATCACGATGCGATCAACGACGCCGCTTGCGTAAGAAATCACCAACAGTGCGACGACGTACCACGCATAGGCGCGATTCGGCCACGGCTTTTCAGCTTCCGTACTCATGCTCTTCAAACCCCCATGCCGGCGCGATAACCCTCGCCTGTCGCAATCAACAACGAACGCGGTGCGTGACAATCACCCACCTGCAACAACTCGATACCCGCTGCTCGCAGCGGACCGACCAACTCGTCATTCGGCACGCGTGGTGTCGCGTGCGTCACCAGTGCAACGCCCTCGATGTAGCGCATCGGACCGGCATTCACCGGTCGCAAAGTCATGCGCCCTTCGAACAAACCCTCATCGAAAACGGGCTCACACCAGTTTTGCACTTCGATACCGAGCGCGGGCAAGCGTCGATGGATACCCTGTCGATTCACGAGCGGCTCCTCGGCGGCCACCCCCTCGCGCGGCGTGACGATGACGACGCGATCGTATCGCTGGGCTAACAACTGCGCCGTCGCGTAAGTGAACGCGGTGTGGTCCTGATCGTAGATCACCACCGTACCCGCTTCTCGCGAGCGACGTATCGAAAATCGGGCTGCAACCGCACGCACGTCGGGGAAGAACTCCGCATCGCGATAGTCTTCGGGCAACCAGTGCGGCCAGGCGGGAGTTGAACCACACGCGAGGATCACGGCATCCGGCCGCAGCGCAAGTACATCTTCGGCGTTCGCACGATGATCGAAGTGGAACTTCACACCAAACTCATCGGCACGCAGTCGCTGGTAGTCGTAGACGCTGCTGAGGTTTTCGGCTCCGGGCAGCAGTGAATGCAAACGCGTTTTGCCACCGACATCGGAACTCGCCGCAAACACCGACACCTCATGCCCTCTCGCCGCGGCGACCCACGCAGCCTCGAGCCCCGCAGGACCCGCACCCACCACGACGATACGGCGCGACTCGGCCGCTCGGGTCGGTTGCCAGTCCGCCTCGTCATCGGCACCGACGCGCGGATTGTTGTCGCAAGAGATCGTGCTGCCGCCGACGATCGCGCCCCAACACGTATTGCAGGAGACGCAGTAACGAATCTGCGCTTCACGTCCCTGCTCGGCCTTGATACCCCAAGCCGGATCGGTGACGAGCGGTCTGCCGAGCATGACGAGATCGGCAAGGCCGTCTCGTATGAATCTCTCGCCTTCATTCGGATCGGTGATAAGCCCGAGCGCACCGATTGCCGTACCCGGAGCTTGTTTCGCCAGCATCGCAATCTTGTCGACGTACGGCGAGCGAGGTCCGTGCAGATCCGGCAAATGCCAATCGAGCGTGTTGGAATGTGCGCCCCAACACCAGGTGAGATAGTCGGCGACACCCGTCGCGTGGATCAGGCGCGTGACCGCCGCCGCCGTCTCGAGGTCGATGCCATCCTGCATCCCATCCTCGCCGGGCAATTTCACGCCGATCAAAAACTCGTCACCACAGCGCGCGCGCAGCGCTAAACAAAGCTCGGTGAGCAGACGCGCTCGTCCCTCGAGATCTCCACCGAATCGATCGCGACGAATGTTCGAGCGCGACGCCAAAAATTGATGGAACAGATGGCCGTGACCTGCGGATATCTCGACGCCCGAGAAACCGGCGTCACGCAAAATCAGAGCCGAATCTGCAAAATCCTGAATCAACGCCTCGACTTCGTGCGTCTCGAGCGCATGCGGTACCGTCCAGCTCAGATCATCCGGTAACGCTGAAGGACCGATCGCATCATGAGAGCGCCCTGGTTGATGTCGTCCGCGACCCGGATCCTGGATCTGCGCCATCAAGTGCGAGTCGTGCGCGCGCACCGCCGCAGCCCAACGCGCAAGACCCGGGCGGTTATCCGGATCGCGCACCATCACCTTCTGCAGGTTGCGCTGACGCGGCAATAAATTCAGTGGCTCGGTGATGAGCATCGAAGCTCCGCCGCGCGCACGATTGGCGTGGTAGGTCACGAGCTTGTCGGTGACCTTGCCGCCGGCCACGTAGCGGGTAGACATGGACGCGTGCACCAGCCGGTTACGCAGCGTCACGTGCCGCAAACGTAGCGGCGAAAACAGGTTTGGGTAAGGAGTAGTCACGCGAGGACCGATGTTAGCCGCAAACGCTGCTCATCATAGCGTTGTGTTGGTAGGATGCCATCGTCAGGACAACTCGCGTGAGCATATGAACAACCGTCGATCGATTTTTCGAAGCGCGCTCGCCTTGATGGCAGCGATGATCTGTTTCGATGTCACTCCCGCGCTGGCGAACGGTCCGGCGTTGCAGCGCATCACGATGGCCACATTCACTTCAGCAGACTTGGCGGCCGTCGAGCGAGACTACGCACGCTGGCTGGGTTATCAGGTGCGCGAACGCGGTGTCGTGAGCCCTGAGCTTGCCAAAGCTTGGGGAGCACCCGGTGCTGCCGGCAAACGCTATCTGTTATTGAGCTCTGAGCCGTCACCGGACGTGTTCGTGCGAGTGATCGAAGGAAAGGCGGCGCCGGCGGACTTGTTGCCGCTGACCACCTGGGGTTGGAACGGCATCGAAATCATCATCGATGACCCCGTTGCGCTGCGCGAGCAACTGAGTGAGTCGCCTTTCCGCGTGATTGGTGAACCCGCACCGCTTGGCGCATTCCCGACCATCAAAGCATTTCAGGTCGTAGGCCCGAGCGGCGAAGTGCTGTACTTGACCGCCGAGACGGGCGATCGCAGCAAATCCATCCTGCCGCCTCCCGGTGGTCCGGTGGGTCGCATCTTCATCATGGTCGTTGGCGGCCCGAACATCGACGCGCTGCTCGACTTCTATTCGAGTCGGTTCAACCTCGTGCGTAATCCAGCGCGCATGCTCGCCGTCGGTGTCATCAAGCGTGCGCAAGCCTTGGCCGACGGCGAACTCACTCCGCTCGCCACAGCACGCCTCGCCGAACGCGGCAATCTGATCGAGTTCGATGGCTACTCGAGCCGTACTCGGGCACGCCCGGTCGAACCCGGCCAATTGCCACCGGGTATTGTCTCGACGACTTTTGCGGTCGCCGACCTCGATGCACTGAAAGTCGACTGGATTGCACCACCGACTCGCCATGAGGGCTTGGCGTATCAAGGCAAACGCGCGGGCACACTGCGTGGACCGGCAGGTGAATTGATCGAGCTGATCGAAACGGGCGCAGTAGCAGTTCGCTGACGACGCGTGTGACGACTTAGGCGCTCGCGCCGAACACGTAGACGGTGCTACCGAGCGCGCTCACGTGCGTCGCGAAGCTGTGCTGGCGCTCGAAACCGGCAGCGACGATCTCCTCGAGCATGTCGCGCTCGGCGAATCCAGTCCAAAACGGCTCGCCGTTCCATCGCACTTGCCAGTCGTTCATGACTTGATCATCGAACCCCAAGCGACTGACCTGCGTCGGTACATCGAGGTGCAGCATCACGCCACCGGGCCGCAGTAAACGTCGACACTCGCGCAAAATCTGCGGCAGGCGCGCCGAATTGGTTTCGTGGAACAAGATGTTCGACAGCACGAGATCGAAACTGCCGGCTTCGAAGGACGTCTTGGCGGCATCTTGCTGATGAAAGTGGATCGGCACGCCCCGCTCTTCGGCCATCAGGTGTCCAACGCGAAGCAGACCCGCGGCGACATCGACACCGTGATATTCGGCTTGTGGGAAAGCGCGGGCGATCGCCTGAGAATGCACGCCGATTCCACAACCGAGATCGAGGATGCGGCGCGGCGAAAAAGAACCAAAGCGTTCTTGCAACTGATTGAGCAAGGGCGCCGCGCGCCCATCCCCGGTCGCATTTTTTTGACCCTTGCCGACGGCGTAGATCGCTGAGGCGCCGAAGTAGCGCAGACCCGGGGCGACGTCCTCCACGTCATAGCGACCCACGAAACCGCCAGGCTGGCGATGAATCTCGGTGTTACCGATCGGCGGCGGCACGGCTAACTGGGGATTGAGTGTCAAGGAGCCAACTCGCGTGTCTGAAGACTGCAGCGCCGCATATCGATGCTCGACATCGGGCAACACCCGAGCCACCGTTCGCTCGATCGCGTCCCACATCATGGTTTGCGAGTGATGGGTCAGTACCGCCCATAGCTTGAATTCGTTGCGCTGCGACAGAGGCGTCGAAACTTCACGGCGGTGCGTCGGCTCTGCCCCCTGACTCGAGATGATCGTCGGCAACACATCTGCTCGATACGAGTCGCGCACTCGCTGCTGTGCCCGACCGTTGGCGAGCAACTTGAGACTGAGCACGAACTGCTGCCTCGCCAGCTCGTCACGATTCGGGGTATACAAGGTTTGCGCACTCACGTCAGGCTTACTCCGTTAGCGGGGTGTGACCGTCATCAACCAGCTCGGATAAAGACCGCGCGGATTGTCACCGAAGCCTTGCACGCGCTTCGAGACGAGACGACGTCCGACCAGATAGTACACGGGCGCAACGGGCATGTCGGCGAGTGCCAGCGCCTCCGCCTCGCGCAACTTCGCCGCACGTCGCTCCACATCCACCTCGGTCGCGGCCTCGGCCAGCAGTGCATCGAAAGCGGGGTTGGCGTAACCCGAGGTATTCACACCGACCGCCGACCCCGTCGAGAGAAGACGCTCGAGATAAGCATAGGGGTCGCTTGCCGCCGCCAACCAAACCGAGCGCGTACTATCGAAATTACCCACACCGACATCCGCGAACAGCGCTTTGGTTTCTTTGGACTGCAACTCCACTTTCACACCAGCACGCGACCACATCGCGCCGATGGCAACTGCAACCTTGCGATTGAGATCGGTGCTTGGGAATGCGAGCCGCAGGCTCAACGGCTTGCCTGCCCCATAGCCCGCTGCCGTCAGTAGCTTGCGCGCTTCGGCAACGCGACGCGCTTCGGGCCATTTCGCAAAATCCGGCACGGCAGCCGCGCTGTAATTGAGTACGCCCGGCGGTACGAAAGAGTAAGCCTCAACGCCCGGGAAGCCGATCACGTTGCGTGCGATCACTTCGCGCTCGATCAACATGGCGAGTGCGCGTCTCACACGAACATCGGCGGTCGGCCCTCGCTTGAAATTGAATACCACCACTTCATTGGCGATCCCGCGACCCAAACGCAGCGACTCCCCATGCCGCTGACGCAACTCCGCGGTGCGCTCCGGCGGCACGACGAGAATGAGATCCAGCTCGCCCGCATCGAATCGCCGCACCAACGTGGCGGGATTACCGAGCGGATAGTGGAATACACCATCCAGACGCACTCGTGAGACGCCCCAGAAGTTCGGGTTACGCACCAATTCGACATGCGCGTTGGGTCGCCAGTCTTTCAATATGAAGGCGCCATTCCCGACGAAATTTCCGGGACGCAACCAAGCCGTACCGTGCTTCTCGATCACGTGGCGTGGCGCCGGCATGGCCGAGGACATGATGACATCGGTGAAATACGGTGTCGGATTCTCGAGCTCGATCACGAGCGTATCGGCGCCGATCGCGCGCACTGCCAATCGCTCGATCGGCATGGCACCGGTGGCAATGGCGCGCGCATGCTTGATCGGAAACAGCCGAGACGCCAACGGGAAGGCCGTTTTCGGATCGAGCATGCGCTGGAAAGACCAAACCCAGTCAGTCGCGGTCAACGGTCTTCCGTCAGACCAGCGCGTATTCGCGCGAAGCTTGAATGTGTAGGTTTTACCGTCGGGACTCACGGTCCAGGACTCGGCGCTGCCCGGCATCGGTCGGCCGTTCATACCGGGTGTCGTTAATCCCATGAAGAGGTCGAGCACGATCAACTGCTCGCCCGGCAGGGACACCTTATGGGGGTCGACCGTAGCGGGGTCGTCGGTGCCTACCCGGTGCAGAATGCGTTCTGTCGCCGTCGCGACGACGGGGGACGACGCCAGACCCAGCGAGGCCAGCCCCAGCCAGAACAAGGCCAAATGCCGACGGATGAACCGTCCCATGCGTCTCCCGAAGCGTGCAACCCTGGCAGAAAAATGGCGCGCCCGGAGAGATTCGAACTCCCGACCCTCAGGTTCGAAGCCTGATGCTCTATCCAACTGAGCTACGGGCGCGTGCGCGCAGTCTAGCACCTGTGGCGCCGAGTCCTTAAAATCGATCACGTCCGGCGCGGGGTCGCCGAGGGGTCCTACATCATGAAGACGATTGTTTCGCTCGCCATCGCTGCCGCTTTGTCGGTGGCTCCCGCCTACGCTGCTTGCACCTA
>Ga0129333_10005834_pt1 | contig 11612 bp, 8 predicted proteins | sample CPB6_08_DNA_FD_94474 | JGI IMG/M metagenome (GOLD analysis project Ga0129333, IMG submission 94474) | Freshwater to marine salinity gradient microbial communities from Chesapeake Bay, USA - CPBay_Sum_0.6_0.8_DNA | ecosystem: Environmental > Aquatic > Marine > Coastal | place: USA: Chesapeake Bay...
GCCAAGCAGCCGCTCGTCGGCACAGTTGGTGTCGCCGCGCCGGGATTTCAGCGTCGCGCTTATCATCGGATTCTTTGTCGCCGCGGGTTTCGCAACTTACGACGGCTATCATCTCCTCGATCAACGATCTTCGACACTGCAGTTGATACCCGACGCCGTCTTACCCGAGTTGCGCTTCAGCGACTGGGGTTTGCGTGGCGGGCTTGCCGGCTTCGGAGCAATGTTGCTCTGGTTGCTCGCACTTGGACTTCGCACGCCGACACATGCCCGCTCCTTGCTTCTGCGCTTCCCGCCATTCTGGATCGGAGTCGCGCTCTTCGTCTTTATCAGCATCCAGTCGCTCAATCCCTGGGGCGTGGTGGTCGAACGCGACCTGAACTGGAAAATCATTCCACAGGACCATATCAACTGGCTGCCGGCGGGTCTCGCCGCCCCGTTCGTCGGCGACGACGATCCGGGCGGCATGAATGGTTGGCGCCAAATGCTCATTCTCTCCGGTCCTTGGATGTTGCTCTGTGCCCTTCGTATCGCCGTGGCACATCGTCGCACTTACACCCGGCTCGCTTGGGTCGTCGGACTCAACTCACTCGCAATTGGCGCAGTTGGAGCGGTAGTCGCATCAGGAAAAGATTTTTCGTTCCTCGGCTTTAAAAACTGGTTCGCGCACCACGCTCCCTTTGGTCCGTTCATTTATAAAAATCACGCTGGCATCTACCTTTACCTGTCGGCGGCGATTATACTCGCATTGACTGCATACCTCATTGCTCGAAAGGGTGACCGTGCTGACCGAGGCGGCCCCCATCTCGTAGCCGCTATACTGTTTGTTATGCTCTGCCTGGCGTCAGCAAGCACGTTGAGCATCGGAGCAATTTTGGGCACCAGCTTGCTACTCTTGCTGGCTCCCGTGCTGTACTTTGTGGACCGACATGTCAGCGCCGCTCTCTCGCCGGCACCAGCCTTGATGCTCTTTGGTCTTGCTGCTCTGGTAATCTATGTCGCGAGTAGTTCTTCAAAGGTCGATGCACTCCATGCGCGCATCGAGAAAAAGCGTGCCTATGTCGAGCAAGCTGGGACCGACGATCGGGCCCCGATACGCCGAGCGACTTTGGAGCAGATTGGCGATGGCGATATGTCTAAGTTGGCTTTCGGTTGGGGCGCAGGCTGTTACCGTTGGACCTCGCCCGTCTACATGATTAAACAGCCACAGTTCGTGGACTCCAAAGGTCGCCTGTGGGCACGTGCAAACTATGCCCACTGTGACTGGCTTCAGGCACTGCTTGAATGGGGTGTTGTCGGTGGCGTGATCATTTTCGGCGCGCTCGCTTGGCTCGGCTCCAGAACACTTTACGCAGTACATCGGCGCTCTGCCTCACAGTTAGCACTGTCGGCAGGTCTTCTTATCGCTCTGGCCCATGCCTCGCTTGATTTTATCTTCTATTTTACTCCTGCGTTAACACTGCTGGCCTTCATCGCTGCATGGCTAGCATTGTCCGAAGATAATTCAGATTCACGTCTGGGCTACTAAGGCCTGCGAGTCTTGTTCCCGCTTTCTGCCCCTTATGCGTTACCTTGTTACCGGCGCCGCCGGATTCATTGCTTCCCGAACCTGCGAGCTTTTGCTTGAGGCCGGACATGAGGTTGTCGGCGTCGACAATCTTAACGACTATTACGACGTCCGCCTGAAGGACTGGCGTCTCTCGCGCCTGCTTGGCGCCAATGCTCGCCCCCTCGGCACCAGCCCTCACGCCTCAGTCTACGCAGGCACCCAACAGCTAACCAGCTCCCCCGGGTCTACTGCTCAGCCGTCCAGCGGTTCAGCTGTTCAGCCCGGCCGTTTCACTTTCTGTTCGCTCGACATCGAAAACCTGCCTGCGCTCGATCGGCTCTTCTCCGAGTTTAAGTTCGACGCCGTACTCAACCTAGCCGCGAGGGCAGGGGTGCGGTATTCCATGGAGAATCCGCACGTCTATCTTTCCACCAACACTGGCGGGACGCTCAACATCTTGGAGTGCATGCGGAAGTATGGGGTGAAGAAGCAGGTTCTAGCTTCGACTTCCTCGCTTTATGCCGGCTGCGAGATGCCCTTCACCGAGGATCTGCCCGTTAACACCCCGCTCTCTCCGTATGCCGCGACCAAGAAGGGCGCCGAGCTCATGTCGTATAGCTACCACAAGCTTTACGGCATCGATACAACCGTCTGCCGCTATTTCACCGTCTTCGGGCCCGCTGGCCGCCCCGACATGAGCATCTTCCGCTTCATCAAGTGGATCGAGGCGGGCCAGCCGCTTGAGCTGATGGGCGACGGCTCACAGTCCCGCGACTTCACGTACGTCGACGATGTCGCTCGCGGGACCATCGCCGCAGCCAGGCCGCTTGGTTATGAGATCATCAACCTCGGCGGCGGTCGCAACCCCATCACCCTCCAGACGGTCATCGCCTTCATCGAGAAGGCCCTCGGCAAGAAGGCCGTGATCGACCTCAAGCCCTTCCACATCGCTGACATCAAGGAAACCTGGGCCGACATCTCCAAGGCCGAGCGCCTTCTGGGATGGAAGCCCCAAGTCGCCCCTGAGACTGGCTTTCAGAAGTCGGTCGACTGGTATTTGGCCAACAAGTCCTGGTGCTCTCAAGTAAAGCTTTGAATCTGGCATTGTCTTCCAGCCCGCCCTGCTCCGCTTCTCGCTTTCAGCATGAAAATCAAGACCATCACGTGTATCGGCGCTGGCTATGTCGGCGGCCCAACCATGGCGGTCATCGCCGATCGCTGCCCGCACATCAAGGTCACGGTGGTCGATGCCAATGCCGATCGCATCGCCGCATGGAAGAGCGATCAACTGCCCGTCTTTGAGCCAGGGTTGCTTGAGGTGGTGAAGCGCGCCCGCGGGCGCAACTTGCATTTCTCGACTGACGTCGCTGCCGCCATTGCTAACGCGGATTGTATTTTCATCGCCGTCAATACGCCGACCCGGACTGAGGGTCCTGGTGCAGGTAAGGCAGCCGACCTCCGTTACGTCGAGGCCTGTACGCGCCAAATCGCTCAAGAGGCCCGCGATCATACACTAGTCGTGGAGAAGTCGACTCTGCCAGTGCGCTCTGCTGAGCGTGTGCGCGAGGTGCTCGACGCTGCAGGGACCACGAAGACCTTCGATGTACTTTCCAATCCAGAGTTCCTCGCGGAGGGAACGGCTATTGCTGACCTCGAGAACCCAGATCGTGTCCTCATTGGCTGCGAAAACCCAGTCGCAGCTCAAGCCTTGGTCGAGGTCTACGCCAACTGGGTTCCTGCTGACAAGATTCTGACCACCAATGTCTGGTCGGCCGAGATGGCTAAACTCGCTGCCAATGCGATGCTCGCTCAGCGCGTCTCATCAATTAACGCACTCTCGGCATTCTGTGAAGCAACAGGGGCTGACGTCGATGAAGTCGCGCGTGCGGTCGGCACGGATAGCCGCATCGGGTCCAAGTTCCTCAAGGCCGGCGTCGGGTTCGGCGGGTCCTGCTTCAAGAAAGACATTCTCAATCTCGTTTACCTCTGCGAGCACCATGGCTTGCCTGAGGTCGCCGCCTATTGGCAGCAAGTCATCGAGATCAATGAATGGCAGAAGCGACGCGTGGCTCAGACTGTCATCAAGAGCCTGGGCGGATCGGTTGTTAGCAAGCGCATTGCCATACTTGGCTTTGCCTTCAAGAAGGACACCAACGACACGCGCGAAGCGCCCTCGATTACCGTGTGTACGGAGCTGCTCGCCGCTGGCGCCGAACTCACGGTCCATGACCCTAAAGTCTCACACGCGAAGGTTCTAGCCGATCTCGTTGCCTGCCCTAGAGCGTCTTCCGTTGGCCACGCAGAGAGCGTTGTCGCCGCCTGCAAGGGGGCCGATGCTGTCGTCATCGTTACCGACTGGACCGCCTTCCGCTCGCTTGATTGGCAGTCTATCGCCGCATCTATGTCTAAGCCTGGCTGGGTCTTTGATGCACGTAACTGTACTGACCATACTGCCATATGCTCTGCGGGCTTGAGGCTCTGGGCTGTAGGAAAGCCGCTTAAGGCAGGCAGACAGAGTCAAATCGGCTACTGATGCCTAAATTACGCGGAGCATTGCTTGTCGACGGCACCACTACGCCGAGGTGGATGGCGGATGCATTGGTCGAGGCTCAGGCGCGCAACCTCGAGGTTATTCTTATCCTAAGGTGCAAAAACGTTCACAAACCTCGGCAAATCCTGCGCCATTGGCTCTACTATGTGATTAACCTTTGGATGATGAGGGGACCCGAAGAGTCCCCTGTGGGACTCGCAGAACTTGGCCTCTCCGGTATTCCTGAACACGAGTTTATTGCTGAGACAGAAGGTGCCTGGCAGCGCTTTCCCACCGAACTCAAAAAAGTCCTCGCAGACGCACGATGCGACCTCGTCATCAAGACCGGCATGGGCCTACTCCGCGACCCCGACGACTGCGGAGTCAAGTTTGGCGTCCTTTCCTTTCATCACGGAGATCCATCTGAGTTCCGTGGTCGCCCTGCTGGATTTTATGAAATCCTGGCAGGACAGGGCTCGATGGGTGTCATCGTGCAGAGGCTCTCAAATCGGCTGGATGGTGGCACAATTCTCGCCTTCGCCCGCTCGCGCGTCTTTCAGTATTCCTACAGGCAGACGTTAGCCGCCGCCCGCCGAAGCTCTAGACACTTACTCTGGAAGGCAATTGATACTGCCGTTAGCGAACACACTATAGCCATTGGAACTGGCGGGAAAAACTATCGTTTACCAAGTTTCCTGACGGCCCTTTATTTTCTAATACGATTGGCGGTAAGTTTATTGCGCAGGTTGCTTTATGGGGCATTTATCGAGAAACATTGGCAACTCTCAGAAGTAGAGTTTCCTAATGGCGTTCCACTGAAGGGGCTTTTGCCCATCCGCTCCCTGTCTGTCCCTAGCCGATATGTCTTTTTGGCCGATAGCTTTTATTTGCCCGACGGGTCCATTGTGGCTGAAGCAATGCGTCGTTCGGATGGAAAAGGCGAAATAGTCAGGGTCTTAGAGGACGGTACCTGCCATTGTCTTTCCAACGAACCAGGCCGCCACCTTTCATACCCCTTTTGCATCACGGCTGATGGGCAAAGTTATCTACTACCCGAGGTTGCGTCCTGGAGCGCCCCATTCCTACAGGAGATAAAACGCGATGGATCATTCCTTACTCGGCATCCTTTGGCGGGGCTTGAGCGTGAACGATTGGTTGACCCAACCTGGATTCGAATCGGGATGATCGATTATATTTTCGCCGGCAAGCCTGGCTCCGAAGCTGATCACCTGCATCTTTGGTTCTCAAAGGACGGTATCAAGGGGCCTTACCGTGCGCATCCGAAGTCCCCGGTGGTAATTGATTCAGTTCGAGCACGTATGGGCGGAGGATTTATATCTCAGAACGGCAAGCTTGTTCGAGTGGGGCAGGATGGGACGGGTCCCTATGGCAACGGCGTAACCTTTTGCGAAGTGCTCATTATCTCCGAGGACGAGTATATAGAGCGCTCTCTGGGGCAGATTAGAGTCGATGGGGCCACGGGTCCTCACACCTATGTCGTGCGCGGAAAACGGCTACTTTATGATTGGTACGAGGACCAGTTTTCCATGTTGGCAGGTATAAGACGCCTCATGGCTCGGTCTTAATTGGTGATGTCACATGAGAAACTTTTTTAAAAAGTTAGTGCCGCTGCGGTGGCGCTTACGTATTCGCGCTGCCATTGGGCCGGCATCCCCGCCGCCTGGGTTCCCTCGCACTGGTCCCCGTCTTATTGTGGTGCTGGCGGCTGATTACCCCAATCTTGGCGACGTCGCGCTCACGCATGCCCTTCTTCGGCTTTGCGCATCGAACCTACCTTTGCACCAAACTTATCTGCTCACGGCCGGCAGGTTCTTCCGGGAAATTCGAGGGCTGGCTCGGGCGGTTTCTCCAGACGACGTTATCGTTATTGTTGGTGGTGGCAACATGGGCGACCTTTACCCCTATCTCGAGGAGGCGCGGCTACAGGCTGTCAGGGCGTTCCGCCTTAACCGAATTATCAGCTTCCCGCAGAGTATCTACTTCTCAGATACCGCCAGTGGCCGTGCGGCATTGCGCCGCTCTGCACAAGTCTATGCTTCGCATCGAAACTTAACCCTTTTTGCCAGGGAAAATGCCTCCTTCGAGGCCATGCGCACGGCTTTCCCCGGTGTGCGAATCGGCTTAGCGCCTGACACGGTCTTCACGCTCCGTCCGCCGGCTGCATCTACCCGGGACATTCCGCTGCTGATTTGTCTGCGCGCCGATGTCGAGTCCAAGTTGTCGGCTGACCAAAGGGAGGCACTTTGCCGAAAGCTCCAGGAGGCACATCTTGGGGCGATGATCATCGACACTATGGCCCCGCGGCACGGTTGCACCTATCCGGAATATGAGCAAGAGTTGGCAAAGTTGCTCGGCTTGTTCTCGAGGGCTAGGTGCGTGGTCACGGATCGTCTGCACGGCCTTATCTTCTCGGTTGTCACCGGGACGCCTTGCGTCGCCGTCGAAAACAACAACCACAAGATCGCCGCCACTGTGCAATCCTGGCTGGGCGATATCCGTGCTGTCCGCCTAGTGCCAGCGGCCGCGTCGGGAGACATCCTAGGCGCCACCTGCGAGTTATCCGCTGGGGTGGCCGGCCGCGGTCCGCATGAAGCTCAATTCCAGCAACTGGTTGCAGCCGTCACCGGCGACTTTACCCGATGAATGCCACTGAGGAGAGAAGCAGTGATGAGCACGTGGCGCAGCACGGAGCAATTTTCCGTGCATCCTTTTTCACCGGCGGCGCGCAGATAGTCACGTCACTTGCCAGCCTCACTCGGTCGAAGTGTGCCGCCCTTATCCTTGGTGTTGCAAGAATCGGCACCAACGGCCTGTTCTTCCAGGCAGTTAGGCTCGTCCAGACAGCCTTGGGATTTGGAATCGCTTCCAGTTTTATCCGTGCGGTCGCGAGTGCGTATGCCTTGGGCGGCCGACGACTTTCGAGTCGGACTACCCGATTTTTGACAACGTCGTTCGATTCACACGCAGATTCAAGCGAGGATCGACATGAATATGGCATCGATTTGCTGCTATCGACAGTACAGCGGTCCTACGATACCATCGTTTTGGCAGTTAAGCATAAGAAGACCGCTAGTGATTTTATTTTGGAAAGACTACTCAACTTTGGTGGAGCCAAGCCGACAGTAATCATCGACACGAAAAACTTATCCACTTGCGCTGCAATCGTAGTGAGTAGGGTGCCCTTCTGGCAGGTCAGAATTATCTCGGCGCGCCTTGCATGACTGCGCAATCTAACCATCGTGCGATTCTACGTGCTTCATTTCTGACGGGCGGCGCGCAGATTGTCTCACTCTGTCTCGGTCTGGTCAGAAATAAAGTGGTGGCTCTATGCCTCGGTACGGCAGGCGTTGGTCTTTCCGCTATGCTCAACCAAGTCTTTGGCATTATGCAGGCGGCTTCGACACTCGGTATTCCGCCTGCGGGCGTGCGCGCCGTTGCCCTTTCAAAAGATGATAATGAATCCATGATATTGAGTGTCAAAGCGGTGCGCTATGCTTGTGTATCACTGGCTGTCGTAGTGGCTGTGGTGTTCGCCGCCGCCTCGCCGTTGATCAGCCAGATACTCTTCAAGGATTACCAGCACAGTTGGGATTTGCTGGTGTTGGTTGTCGGGCTCGTTTTTGGGCAGATGGCGGCAGCCGAGCAGACCATCCTTCGAGGTGTTGGTAAGGTCGGTGGATTGGCTAAGGTTAATGTCTCTGCTTCGGCCGTTGGGGCAGTACTAACCGTCCCTTTGGTTTATTTTATTGGTCAGCGCGGCATCGCCCCGGCAATTCTCGTCTCGAGTGTCGCGCTATTTTGGTTCTCCCGCCGTGCCTCGCGTATGGTGCCAATGGCAGTGACTGCCCATGAGCCCACAGAAGTCACCCGCAAGGCGTGGTCATTGGCTAAGGTCGGCGCAACTTTTTTTGGTCTGACAATTATTGGCATGCTTTTGAGCCTTGGCCTGAGTGTGTTGGTGCGGCAACACGCAGGTATTGAAGGCAATGGCATTTACCAGGCCGCTGTTGCGCTCACAGTGACTATTGCCAGTTTCGTCCTTTCGGCCATGGGCCAAGACTTCTACCCGAAAATTGTTCACCTGCTCCGCAGTCAGCGCCACGAGGAAGCCGCTGTCTACTGTGCCAATCAGATTGAGATGGGCCTGCTTATGGCATTTCCGATTCTCGCGGCCGTTTCATTCTTTTCGCATGAACTTATCGCACTGGCCTACTCTCGTGATTTCCACGCAGCTGACCCTCTCGTCGGCATGCTTGCCGCTAGCTGTTGGGCACGGATTTGCTACTGGCCTCACATGCTCTGCATGCTAGCCGAAGCCAATGCGACCAAGATACTTTCTGCTGAGTTAGGGTTTGCGCTTTGTACTGCAATCGTCGCCTGGTTGGCGCTGCCGGCGTGCGGAATCGCAGGTGTCGCGGTGGCTTATGCGGCGTGCTTTCTGGTCTATTCTCTTGTAGTTTCATTAGTTGTTCGCCGCATGACAGGGCGCCTGCCAATCGCTGGTATCTGGCAGCTCTATCTTATTGGCCTAGTTTGCATCGTCGGCGGTTTCTATCTTCATGTTACGCTGCGCATCGTTTTGCTCGCAGTCCTAGGTGTTTACGTTGTCAGGCGTTTAACCACTAATCTTGGGCCCACTCACCGGCTATCGAAGCTGGTCCAATCTATCCCCCTCCTGCGATGTCTAGCACCCGCCAGCGGATCTTAATTTCTAGGCCGAACGCCGTCACGGAGCGTCATCAGCTGAAACTAAGCGTTGAGGTCAGCGGCCCGCGCGCTGGTCAAATATGGTTTACTGTAGTAGCTCCAAGATATCGGCTGACCGAAGGTCAGAACGATGCCTTTGTTCTGCCAGCCTACCTACACGCGCTGCACCTTGGTTGCGATCTGCATTTCGACTTTGCAGTTAGCCATCGTCTGCTAGCCAACCTCAATGATGCGATTGGTCCGCTACTAATTGCTTTTGCGCCTGACCTATTTGCTTCGCCGATTAGCGCTTCTGCCCAAGGTTTTCTCTGGGGTCCGCTAGATGGTCAACGCTCTGTAGGTTCGGCCACTGGTATGTCCTGCGGCCTCGATTCTTTCGCAACGACGCATTACGCCTCTCAGTTCCCCATGCAGAGTCGCCGTCGCCTCTCTGCGTTGGCACACTTTGATGTTGGGAACCATAGTCCACTAGGCGCGCTGGATGGGGGTCTTTATACCGAACGCCGAGCGCGTGCGAATGCGGTCGCAGCCCAGATGCAGCTGCCTCTCTTTGATATTCAATCCAACGCTGGAGAGTGGATTCCTGGTTCCTTCGCCCGCTTGCATACACTCAGGAATGCTTCCGCCGCCTATTTGATGCACCCTCATGTCGGCACCTACGTCTATGCCAATGGGGTGCGCATCAGCGATACGACACTCGCCGCCAAGGATAGTGCTTACATCGACAGCCTTCTGCTACCTTTACTCAGCACTGGTTATCTCGAGTTTATTCAGGGTACGCCAGGGTGGGGTTCGCCAGAGAAGACGCGCGCTATTCTCGATGATTCGGCGGCACAGACACACCTAAACGTTTGCTACTTCTCTGGTACAAATTGTGGCACTTGCGAGAAGTGCTTACGCCGCGCCTTGCTCATCGATAGTTACGGTCGTCTCGGTGATTTCTCCCGAGTTTTTAACCCAGTGACATTTCTTCAGAACCGCGACTGGTATATCGGCTATGTACTTATGCGCGAGTCCAGCTCGCCTGTGATGCACGAGTTGGTCAATCATCTCCGGGCGTCCGGTTATCTTTCCACTGGAACCACGCGTTATCGCTGGGCATGGATTCTGCGTCGCATCCAAAATCGAATGCTTCGTTTTCTTGGCCGGCCACGGCGGCCACTTTGATAATGACCAAACTCATCGCATTTGTGGGAGACATCTGTCTTGCGGGTCGTCCTTCTGCTGGCCAAGTCCCTGCGACTGCACCTCTCGCCCGCGCCATTCGCCAGACCGTTGGCGAGGATGTCTGCCTTGTGGGTACAGTCGAGGCACCTATCTCAAGTCGGGGCGTGCCGAAGCCTCACAAGGCATGTCTGCGAGCAAATCCCAATGCGGCTAAGTTGATAGAGGGATTCGATGTCGGTTTACTCGGCAACAACCACATCGACGACTTTGGCTCAGAGGCCGCAGTTGATACTTGCGCCGCCTTGACTGGCATGGGTTGTCAGCCAGTGGGCTATGGGGCCAATCTCAGCGAGGCACTAGCCCCTGCGCTGGTTGATCTCGGCGGGGTCAAGGTCGGCATATTGTCATTTTGCTGCCTCACAACGCGCGCCGATGGCTTTGCAACCGAGCGCTTAGCTGGCGTGGCGCCGCTGTCATTGCAACTCCTCCGCGACTCGATTCATGCAGTCAGGGAACAGGCAGATATGGTTATCGTTTGCCCCCATTGGGGAGTCCAAGGGGCTAGCCTGCCCACGCCAGACGATCTTATGCTTGCCCGGGCTGCGATTGAAAGTGGTGCTGCAGCGGTGATTGGAACGCACGCCCATGTGGCACAGGCCTGCGAGACCTACTTGGGGGCGCCTATCGTCTACGGCCTTGGCAACTACCTGTTTGATAGTGTGGATGCAGCTTATGTCGATCACGCGGGTCGTCCAACCGGAGTGCATTACCGTGTTAGCCAGACCGAGGCCAACCGAACCTCTCTGCTCGTCGCACTCAAGCCTGTGAGACACGCCACCGGTTGGAAACTAGAGTTTGCAGGACGTTGGCTAGCCCGTCAGGACGACGGTCTTTGCATCACACATAAGCCATTGCCAGAGCCAATGGTTGCGGATCGGCAACTCGTCCGGCGATTAACCTTCCTGCCTTTTGATTTCTCCGTACGCGAGGAACCTTCCTATCTCTGCTCGGTGCGAGATGGCATTCTCACCTATAATCATCGCTTATCTTCGCTCGACCGAGTTTCATGGGCACGAGCCTTTTTAATTCGAGCTGCTGGAACGATTCGTACATGTGTACGGTGGCTAAGACGCTGCTAATTCTGCCGTGGGCCTACAGGTCTCCATCATTGTGCCGGTCTACAACGTCGAGCCCTATCTCGCCGCCTGCCTAGACTCACTTCGCCGTCAGACTTGTGCCGAGATCGAGATTATCTGTGTCGACGATGCGTCCACTGATGGCTCGCTACAAATTCTCACCGAAGCTTCTAGGAATGATGCACGCATTAAGGTCGTTAGACACCCTGTTAATCGTGGCCTGTCTGCTGCTCGTAATACCGGTATAAAAGCTGCCACCGCACCGTGGATTCTATTTGTCGACTCGGACGATCTCGTCTCAGCACGCATCTGCGAGCGCACTCTCTGTGTTGCGCATGAAACTGGAGCAGACGTCATTTTCTTTTCATACGCTGTGTTTGCTGATGGTGCAGATTTGCCGGTTGAACCAAGCAGACGCCCCGCAGCCCTATCTCCCCGTGCGGAACTGCTCCGGAGGCCCGCCTTTGCTTGGACTAAGTTGATACGAGCTGATCTGTTGCGCTCC
>Ga0129333_10005836_pt1 | contig 11611 bp, 10 predicted proteins | sample CPB6_08_DNA_FD_94474 | JGI IMG/M metagenome (GOLD analysis project Ga0129333, IMG submission 94474) | Freshwater to marine salinity gradient microbial communities from Chesapeake Bay, USA - CPBay_Sum_0.6_0.8_DNA | ecosystem: Environmental > Aquatic > Marine > Coastal | place: USA: Chesapeake...
CATAGCCCGGTCTAGTGCGCCTCACTGCTAATGAGGTTTTCCCGAAAGGGAATCGGAGGTTCAAATCCTCTCGTCTCCGCCAGATAGAAATTTACAACTGAATCCAGCCTCGCCGTGAAGATGACTCCAAAATTGCGGCACAGACTTCTACTGCCGCTCGTCCATCTGTGCTCTTACCGACATTGCTAGGTTTCCCCTCAATGAGGTCAATAAAGGACTTTATTTGATCAGAATAAGCTTGCATTCTAATATCACCGAAAGCTGAACCAGCTCCTTCGTGTCCTACAGATGGCTGTGAGGAAATTGTTCGCCAACCATTGTCGTCAGAGATTCTCAACTCTCCGTACGGATCAAGATCAATCAAACCTTTAGTACCAGTAATTCGAATTCTGTACTCCTCTCCAATGAATGCTGGAGAAGGAAGAGCGCGGCTTGAGAAAATTGAGCAGATTGCGCCGTTCGAGAATTCCAAAAGAGCCATACTTGTATCTTCAACAGCATTATTAGGAATCAAAGTTCGAGAGAAGGCCGATACCGTCTTAACTTCTGCGTTCATAAACCAACGCATGAGATCAACGGAGTGAGGTGCACTATTGAAGATGTGTCCTAGTGATTTTGGATCGTTCCACCAACTCCAATCTCCGCCAAATCCACCAGACTTCATAGCTCCTGCGTACATAGGCATCGAAATCTGAATTGTTGTGACTACACCAACCAGGCCTTGCTGAATCAAATCCCTTGCTCGGTAGTTGTTTTCACGAAACCTCTGGTGGTATCCAATTCCTAGAGCAAGACGCTTCTCTCGCGAAAGTTCAATCATTTGATCACAATCCAAGCTCTGTGTGGCCATAGGTTTTTCAACCAAAACATGTTTATCGCTCTTCAATGCGAGCATGGTCTCATCAAAATGACGGCTGTGTGGAGTTGTAATAACTACAGCATCAATATCACTTCTTTGAAGCAACTTTTCCAAGCTGTCTTCATAGGCCACACCATAATCTGCAGATAGAGTTGGTGCTCTTGTGCCGCCTGTAACTGCCACTAGCTCAGCATCTGAAACACGATAAATTGCTTCAGCGTGGGTTCGCCCCATGTATCCAGAGCCAACAATTCCAAATCGATACCTTGACAAAGTTATCTCCTCACATTGCTTTCCATCTTAAGTAAAGATAGCCTTAAATTGGTTGGGATACTCGCTTAAAGTAAGAGAAGAAAGGCGCGTCGAACTTGTCTCAGGTGATTCAAATAGAACGAAGCGAAATGCTCGCAAGATCAATTCATGTGTTAAAGCTCGCGGGTGCCCAGCAAGAACATGCTCTTTCGGTTTCAGAATCTTTAGTTCTGGCGCAAGAATCCGGACATACATCTCACGGCGTAATGCGACTTAACGAATATGTTGATTTCGTCAAAAGAGGTCAAATCATTACAAGTGCTGTTCCTCAATTGTTCTCTGAGCGCGGCGCCATCCTCAATATTGATGGTCAATGGGGATGGGGGCAGATTGCCTGCAAACTCGCAGTTAATCTCGTGGCTGAAAAAGCTCTTAATTTTGGAATTGCATGCGCAGCAATCAACTCTTGTAACCATATTGGTAGATTGGGTGAATATGTCGAGATGCTCTCTAAGAAATCACTTGTTGCGCTTATGTTTTGCAACACCGGCCCTTCGGTAGCGGCTCATGGTGGCAAGGTTCGACTTTTTGGCACCAACCCTTTTGCTGCAGCAATCCCATCCATCGACGGGGACATCGTCATTGACTTTGCGACCGCAGGAACAGCGGAAGGAAAATTGAGAGTCGCTCACGCAAATGGTGACCAAGTGCCAAAAGGATTGGTGATTACCAAAGACGGAGAACCAACTACCGATCCTGGAGCCTTTTATGATGGTGGGGCTCTCCTACCTTTTGGGGGTCATAAAGGCTATTGCCTTAGCCTGCTTATTGAGTTGCTAGGGGGAGCGTTATCCGGAATTCACCCCGCCATGAACAACTCCTACGACCATGGAAACGGAACCATTTTGATTGCGATGAATCCAGACTTCTTTGTCGGGACAAGTCAGTTTTCAGAAGACATTTCAGAGTCCAAAAGACGCATTAAGGACTCACCCACAGTGCATGCGCACTCACCAGTTTTGCTTCCTGGCGAGCTAGAAGAAATAGCAAGAGTTAAGAATAAGGAATTTATTGAGATACCCAGAATTGTTTGGAATTCAATTCTTGATCTTGAAAAGAGTTTATCTTCCACTAAGGAGTAAATCGCTACAGACGTTTAGTTGATTGCTTGAACGAAACTCTTTGTTAGTAAGTAAGGATTTGTTATTGCAGTTCCGATACACACAGACCACGCCCCGGCCTCAAAAGCCTCTATGACATGTTCTGTACGGTTAAGGCCTCCTTCTGCAATAACGGGCAGAGACACCTCGTTAACTATCTGTCGGATCAGCTGAATGTTGGGCAGGTCTGGAGCTGATTTCTCGGTATAACCAGAGAGCGTTGTTGCAATCGCATCACAACCAAAGGACTCCGCAATCATAGCTGCTTCTAAAGTATCAACATCTGCCAAAATTGGAAGATCTGTCTTGGCTCGAACTCTTTTCATAAACTCGGAGAGCATGACACCTTCTGGACGTAATCGCTCAGTTGCATCAATTGCGACGATGGTTGCCCCTGCCTTTTCAAGTTCAAGGACATCATCAATCTCTGGAGTGATGTGTATTGGCGTTCTGTCAGAGTATCGCTTGACCAATCCAATGATTGGAACTTTTGTGGAAGCCGCCAAAGCTGTCACGTTTGCAATTCCTTGAGCTCTAATTCCGACTGCTCCAGCAAGTACAACTGTCAACGCTTGAGCAACTATGAAGTTTGGTGTGTCAATAGGCGTGCCCTCTGGGGCTTGGCATGAAACAACCAGACCCTTTTTCAAGGGCGCGAAGGCTTCAGTTTTCTCTTCCCTCGATACAAAAACGTTACTCAACGCGCCCTCTCCACCCATTGACTTATTTCAATCTTATTATAGTTTTAGTAAGTGGTCTAGAACAGTTATGTTTTGTATTAGATCAAACAGAGAGTTGTTTCTCAAAAAAGAAAGAACCTTTGGCCCAAAACGAGTGATATCTAAAGGAGTCAGTCAATGAAGGGAACCTTCAAGAAGTTAGGAATAGCGTTCACTGCTGTAGCTCTAGCGCTTACATCTTTAACAGCGCCAGCAAAAGCAGCAGATGCTAAAACTACGCTCACCTTCGCCGAAACCAGACAAGGTGGCGTTGGTATTAAGCAGGTAGAGCCACCTTGGTTTAACTCAGGCTCTTTAACACAATTGGTTTTGTTCCGTGGCTTGTTTAAGGCAAACCCAGACATGACAACTGTTAAGCCGGATCTGGCATCTGGCCACAAAGTGAGCAAAGATGGAAAGACAGTAACAATCACCCTGAAGAGTGGATTGAAGTGGTCAGACGGTAAGCCAATCACCACTGACGATGTTATTTGGTCGATAAATTCTGCGCTACGTGTAACCCGAATTAATGCCAACTACTCAAACGCCTTTAAGTTGATTGACGGCGCGAGTGCCGTTACTGCTGCTAATAAAGTCAACATGAGCGGCCTCACTGCAAAAGGTAATGAGATCACTATTAAACTTGGCGCACCTCAACCACTTTTGATCCCTATTCTTGCGCAGTTCATGATCTTGCCAAAGCACGTCCTTGAAAATGAGGATTTGCTACGTCTTGATACAAACAAGTATTGGCTAGATCCTGTTGGCTCTGGTCCATTCAAGGTCGAGAAATTGAGCCCTGACAACTTCATTACTTTGGTTCAAAACCCAAATTTCGAAGGGCCAAAGTCAAAAATTACCCAGATCAACGTCATTACTTCATCAGCACTTCTAGCTGATGCTCGTTCTGGAAAAATTGACTATTTCATAACCCAAGACGCAGACACCATTCGTGGAATGAGATCAGTCTCTACCTTCAAGAGCTTCCAGACATCAGGAGCCCCATTCCACCGTTATTGGGTATTCAACCTTTCAAACTCAGACAATCCTCTCAAGAACGTAAAGGCTAGAGAGGCACTTAAGTACGGAGTTGATTGGACCAATATCGTCAAAGCTGCTTATCCGCACGGAAAGGTAATCAACAGCGGCGTTCCATCCGGATTACCGTTCCACATGAGGTCAATTCCAACTTACAAGTTTGATGTAGCAAAAGCGAAGGCGCTCCTAAAGGAAGCTAATTTCGACTTTAGCAAGACAGTCAGACTTCGTCATTACCATGTTGGACCAGCGGATCTAATCTTCATGAGCGCTGTGGCACAACAGATGCAAGAACTTGGAATGAAGGTCGAACTAACCAGGTTCGTTGGTGATGCAACCACCGAGTTGTACACCAATAAGAATTACGACATCGCACTCAAGGGCCTTTCGACCTTTGATGTGAGTGAGTGGTTTAGCGAATATAGCAATACAAACTTCGAGAAGATTCTTGGAGCTCAAGCTAAGTCTGCGCAACTAAATTCACAACTTGCCACCGCAGTTACTCTTAAACAGAGAGGCGCTGCTCTAACGGCTCTTCAAGAACTCGAGCAAGACACGCTCTTGAAGCTACCTGTATATCTACTTCCTGCGTACGTATATGTTTCGAAGAGAATCTCCGGAACTCCAACAAAATACGGACCGCAGTTGTACTTGTACGAGAACAACTTCCTAAACTGGGTGCTCTCTTAATATAGAGAGCAACTAGCTGGTTTGTATCTGAATCAGTGGGTCGGAGAAATTCGGCCCACTGATTCGCTTTTGACCAACATCCAACTTGTTTAGAGGAAGAGAGATTTGTTAGCTTTCATCATTAGGCGAATCGCAATCATGATTCCTATGGCATTTTCAATAAGTGCCATTATTTTCTTTGCCTCAAGGCTCTCTCCGATAGACCCTCTCAACTCCTTAATCTCGCCTGATGCCGCTGCTGATCCAACAAATTTAGCTATTTTGAAGGAACGGCTTGGCTTCAATGATCCAATCATTGTTCAGTACTTCAACTGGTTGATGGAGATGTTTAAAGGAAATTTTGGGTACAGCATCCAGTCCGGGCAACCAATTTCCGAGATTTTGGCGCTAAGAATGCCTGCAACTTTAGAGTTAGTGTTGGCTGCACTCATTATTTCTACAACTTTGGCTCTGTTAATTGGTTTGATTGCAGGAGCAAATCGCGGAGGACTAACTGATAAGACATCGCGAGCATTGGCAGCGGTGGGAATCTCAGTTCCCGATTTCTTTATTGGATTAGCTCTACTAAATGTCCTCGCGTACAGGTTAAGTTGGTTTCCAACAGGCCAGAGAATTTCTCCAGGTCAAGAGACTTTCTTAGATCGATTGCCTCACCTGGTTCTGCCTGTCGCAACCTTGAGTATCGCGATGTTGGCAGTGCTAATCAGATACACGCGCAACTCAGTACTCGACACCATCAATAGAGATTTTGTTAAAACCGCACGTAGTAAGGGACTTCCAGAATGGAAAGTGATGTGGAGCCACGTGTTTCGCAATTCTCTCGGCCCCGTCATGGTCCTTATCGCCTTCCGTTTGCCACTTTTGGTTGGTGGAGCTGTACTAGTTGAAGCCGTCTTCCAATGGCCTGGCATTGGTGACACGATCGTTGAGGCGGTTACTGTTTCAGATTATCCAGTGATTATGGTTGTGAGCCTCTTGATTGCTGTAGCTATCCTCTTTGCAAGCTTCTTGGTTGACATTGCTAAGTCAATTTTGGATCCTCGAGTTAGATTGGGGGCAACCACAGAGTGACAGATAAAGTGCCTAGCACCGCCCGATTATTGGCAGCTAACTTCGTCAGAAACACTGCAGGAATGGTTGGATTTCTCATTATTTTTCTGGTGGTTACTTCTGCGATTTTTGCTGAACAAATCTCGGGCTACGACCCAAATCTGATGGACGGAATGAGCACGAGCATGTCTCCTTCAACCGATCATTTAATGGGAACGGATCAATTGGGACGCGATATGTTCAGTAGAGTTTTGTATGGAGGACGGAATTCGGTATTGATCGGCGTAACAGCGTCATTTTTAGGAAATCTCATAGGCACAGTTCTGGGAGCGATAGCTGGCTATTTGGGCGGGAAACTCGACACAATTTTCATTCGACTATCTGAACTTTTCATGACTTTCCCACAACTAGTGCTAGTTCTGATATTTGTTACCTTTTTGGGTCAGGGCGTGAGCAATGTCATCATCATCTTTGCAATCACGGGGTGGATGACAACATTTAGGTTAGTTAGGAGCGAGTTCTTGTCTCTTCGCGAGGAAGCATTCGTTGAGGCGGACAGAGCTTTTGGGTTCTCTAAGAAGAGGATCATCTTCCGCCATCTATTGCCAAATACCATGAGTCCAATTGTCGTGGCCTTCACAATTAACATTGCAATCTACATTATTGCCGAAGCCGGCCTCTCTTTTCTTGGTCTTGGCGTGCCCGTGACCACACCAACATGGGGAAATTTGTTGGCAGCGGCACAAGCCCCTGTCGTGGTTGAGCAGTATTGGTGGCTATGGGTGTTTCCAGCAACTGCAATTATTGTATTTGTGACTGGAGTGAATTTCATAGGCGATGGTCTAAGAGATGTTCTCGATCCAAGACAGCGCACACGTGGAAGCAAGAGCACATTCAAGTCAGCATTGAAAGAGAAACTCATCGGAACTAGAGAGCGTAACTCGTGAGCAATATTCTGGAATTGAAAGATGTAAACGTAAGTTTTGCCGTTGAGTCTGACCGACTACATATCTTGCGTGATGTTTCACTGGAAGTTCCAAGAGGTTCTTTCCTGTGTGTGGTAGGCGAATCGGGGTGTGGGAAATCTGTTACGGCTCAGGCAATAGTTCAACTATTGCCAGATAACGGAAAGGTTGACTCTGGGAACATCCGTTACTTCGATCAAAATGAAACTCTGGAGATAAACACACTAGAGAAATTTGGCGCGAAAATGCGTAGTTTGCGTGGAGCAAAGATTGGAATGATCTTTCAAGACACTCTCTCTTCTCTCAATCCCGCACATAGAGTTGGGCGTCAAGTTGCAGAGAGCCTGCGCCAACACCTGGATTTATCCAAGGAAGAGGCGAAAGAACGCGTCATAGAGCTCTTTAAGAAGCTTGGAATCCCAGATCCCGAGCGACGCTACGACGCTTATCCACACGAATTCTCTGGCGGGATGAGACAACGTGTGATGATTGCGATTGCAACGATCTGTGAGCCAGATTTAGTGATTGCAGATGAGCCAACCACAGCTCTTGACGTAACAATTCAAGCTCAAATCATGACACTACTCAAAGACTTGCAGAAGAGTGCTGGAAAGACTTTCATTTTGATTACCCATAACATGGCTTTGGTCTCTGAAGTAGCTGATCATGTCGCGGTTATGTATTTGGGAAGAGTTGTTGAGTACGGGAAAGTTGATCAAGTTTTGCGAAATCCTCGTCATCCGTATACACAAGCTCTGCTACAAAGCGTCCCTTCTCTAGAGGCTGATAAACATGTTGAGCTCAAGACAGTAGAGGGACAGACTCCATCTCCAGCCGATGTAACAGATGGATGCGAATTTGCAGGACGCTGTCCTTTAGTTTCAGCAGCATGTAAAGAAGGAGTGATTCCTCTGAGAACTTTTGCTGAGAACCATCAAGTCCGCTGTATCCGTCTTGATGACAAAGGGAATCTACCCAAGCCAGATAAGGCAGGGAAGAATGTCTAAAGCGAGTAACTCCCAAACACCAATTTATCGAGCAAAATCAGTTAAGAAGTATTTCCCTGTCACTGGTGGAATTCTGCGTCGCACAATCGGACATGTTAAAGCTCTTGACGGTATTGACCTCGATGTATTTCGCGGAGAAACAATTTCAGTTATTGGAGAATCAGGGTGCGGCAAAACTACATTAGGCAGAATGTTGGCGGTACTACAGAAACCAACCGATGGCGAACTATCATTTGATTTCGGGGATGGATTACAGAATGTTGTTGGTTTGAACAGAACTAACGAGCTTGCTTTCCGCAAAAAAGTGCAGATGATTTTCCAAGATCCGTACACCTCTTTTAACCCAAGGCAGCGGGTTGGTGCTGCCATGGACGAGGTGCTTCAGGTCCATGGCGTGGAAGATGCAAAAGAGCGCTTCGCCCGCATAGAAGAAGCCTGCGAGATGGTCAACATGCGAGTGGAGTACCTGCAGCGCTATCCCCATGAGTTTTCAGGCGGTCAGCGTCAGCGCTTAGCGATTGCACGATGCCTTGCCGTCAAACCCGAACTAATCATCGCTGATGAGATTGTTTCAGCTCTAGATGTTTCAATTCAAGCTCAGATTGTGAATTTACTACGGAAAATTCAGGCAGAAACAGGCTTGTCATTTGTTTTCATAACACACGACGTCGCGGTTGCTCGTTATGTTGGACATCGAATTGCCGTTATGTACCTTGGTTCAGTCGTAGAAATCTTGCCGGCTGAGGCGCTACCTGAAAACGCAGAGCATCCATACACAATCGCTTTATTGTCCGCTGTGCCGGATATGAATTTGCAAGGCAAGAAGAAACAAATCACGCTACAAGGTGAAGTTCCAAGTCCAATCGATGCCCCAAGTGGCTGTGCGTTCTCTACCCGCTGTCCTTATGTAATGGATATCTGTAAGACAGTGCGCCCCACATTACGAATTGCAACTAACGGCAAAACCAGCCATCAAGTTGCTTGCCACCTCGAAACACCACCGACAGGAGCATAAGAATGATTACATCAACTAATCCAAGAATCCTTAAGGGCGTTGTGCCACCTGTATGTACTCCATTCACCGCTGATTACCAAGTAGATGAAAAATCCTTGCGCAAATTGATCAATCATCTGATTGATGGTGGAGTCCATGGTCTATTCGTACTTGGCTCTACAAGCGAGGTTGCTTATCTGACTGATGAGAGTCGTGCAGAAGTCATTCGAATTACAATGGACGAAGTTAAAGGTCGAGTTCCTGTAGTCGTAGGTGCAATCGACACAACAACTTTGAGAGTTATCGAACATGTGAAAACAGCTGTAGCAGCCGGGGTGGAGGGGATCGTCATCACCGCGCCGTTTTACGTACGCACACATCCGGCAGAAATCGCCCGTCATTTCCGTCTAATTAAAGAGGCGTGCCCAAATACACCGATTTACGCATATGACATACCTGTCGCAGTAAATGGTGTGAAATTAGATCTCGGGACGCTCCTTACTCTGGCTAAAGAAGGGGTTATTCACGGAGTCAAAGATTCTTCTGGAAATGACGCAGGAATTCGTGCTGTCATTCTCGGAATTCGAAAGCTGAACCTGCAAAATTTCGTAGTTTTGACTGGCTCAGAACTTACGGTCGATTCAGCCCTGATGTTTGGCGCCGATGGTGTCATTCCAGGAATCGGAAATGTTGATCCCGCAGGTTATGTACGAATCTATGATCTCGTTAAGAGTGGAGATTACTCGGCGGCTCGAAAAGAACAAGAGCGATTATTTGAGATGTTTGGACTAGTTGATGTTGGAGCTGCGGATCGAATGGGACGAGGCTCCTCGGCAATCGGTGCTTTTAAGGCAGCATTAAAATTGATTGGCATCATCGAGGATGCACGGACCGCGCCCCCTGCAATTCCATTGAACGAGAATGAGATTGATGCCATTAAACCATTCTTGACGCAAGCTGGTTTGCGACTCAAGTAATCGATGGATTTCCAGACACTCGCCACTCGAGGTCATGGTGGTTATCGTCAATATCGAATTCCGGCGATGGCTGTCACGCCCTCTGGAAGAATAATCACGATCTACGATGCCCGTGTTGATTTGGATGACTTGCCAGGACCTGTGGATCTTGTAATCCGTACGAGCGATGACAACGGTGATACCTGGTCACCTCAGGAGGTATTTCTCGCTAGCCACAATGTTTCTGGTTATGGAGATGCAAGCATCATCATTGATCCAGCAGTGGGGGCCAAAGGAAGAATTATTGTCTTATGCCAAGCCTCACACCTAGCAAGTTTCTTCGAGAGTTCCCTAGGCTCGGATTTGAATGATCCGACAATTGTTCACATCTCTCTTTCAATCTCAGATGACGATGGTGCAACCTGGTCACACCAAATCATCACGGATCAAGTTAAAGACTCCAGAACGGAAGGAATCTTTGCCTCATCAGGCATGGGTGGTCGGATAACCAATGGACCACATGCTGGTCGGCTCATTCACTCCTTTGTTTTGCGCCGTGGCGTGGAGCTCTTGGGCGCTCTGGCTTATAGCGACGATCACGGACTTACTTGGAGGCTGGGAGCCGAGATTCCTGGTGGAAATGAATCAGGAGTGGTCTGTTTAAATGATGGTTCAATTCTTTTCCACTCTCGCTCTACTCCATATCGCCTCAGTGGGACCTCGCTAGATGGCGGCTTAACCCTCTCTTCCTTACAACCCCATCCACAACTACCAGACCCAAGTGACAACGGTTCCCTCTGTGCTCTTGATTCTGGAGAAGTCATTTGCACCCATAACCACGACACAGACTTAAGAAGAAGAACCGTTGCAAAACTTTCGTCGGATGGCGGAAGAACATGGCCGAGAGCAATCGTTTTGGAGCCAGAGAGTTCAGCGTATTCGACAGCTTGCCAGTTAGCTGATGGAAGAGTCGGAGTCCTATTCGAAAGAAATGCCTACACAGAAATAGTCTTCTGTCGATTTGGATTGAATGAAATGGGATTCACTTCCGAAATTTTGCAAGTGGAAGTGGATGAAACGGAGGTTGAATTTCAAGTCGCTTTTAGGTACGTGCGTCCAGGAAGAAACAAACACAGACTTGATGAACTTACAAACACTTTAACAAGACGCATACCTAAAGTTGAAATGTCGGCGTTTCGAGCATCAGAGCGAAAAGAAATCGGTCCCAATTCTGGATCCGCGAGTGGAGATCCGATATTCACCAAAGCAGAATTTGATGAGATCTTAGGACCCATTACTCCAGGACTTCATGTGGGAGATGAATTAAGGTTTAGTGGCCGTCTGCAAAATCACAGCAAAGCTCATATCTCAGATGTATTAATCACTCACCCTTGTCAAGAAGAATCAATAAGGGCTATCTATGTTGCAGCTGGAGACAAAGTGAAGTTCATGGATCTCCGATACACAGTCACCCAAAAAGACGTTGAGAAAGGCTCGATTTCGCTCTATTTCAATTGGTCAGGCCAACACGAGGTATTGGGCGATATTTCAGGGCAAGTTCATCACAATATGCTTACGACATAACTGAGTATCATTCCGTCATCATTCTGTTAAAAAATTTGGAGTAAAAGTGAAATCTTTTCAGGTCGCAATAGTTGGCGCAGGCCCGGCCGGTTATTTCGCTGCACAGGCGCTACAAAATGCCCAAAGCGAAGACCTTGAGTTCTCAATCGACATGATTGAAAGGCTCCCAACTCCTTGGGGTCTAGTACGAAGCGGGGTCGCACCCGATCATCCCAAGATCAAATCTGTTTCAAAGGTATTTGAAAAAATTGCAACAACAGAAGGCTTCCAACTTTTCTGTAATGTTGAACTCGGAAAAGATCTTTCCCTAGGTGAATTACAAGAGATGTACGACGCG
>Ga0129333_10005840_pt1 | contig 11610 bp, 11 predicted proteins | sample CPB6_08_DNA_FD_94474 | JGI IMG/M metagenome (GOLD analysis project Ga0129333, IMG submission 94474) | Freshwater to marine salinity gradient microbial communities from Chesapeake Bay, USA - CPBay_Sum_0.6_0.8_DNA | ecosystem: Environmental > Aquatic > Marine > Coastal | place: USA: Chesapeake...
GGCCCGGGGCTAACCCTAACCACCCTGCAACCGGTCCCGGCCCGGGGCTAACCCTAACCACCTAGCAACCGGTCCCGGCCCGGCCCCGGAACCAAAGCTTTTGGACCCGGGTCAACTTATTTTACCGGAACACCCAAATTTGCAGAAAATTGAAACCCTTTTTTATAAAAATATATATAGCACAAAAACAACAAACCAATCTCAAAACAATCAACCGCGCTTAAAAACAAATATGTCAACTCCAGTATCAAACGTCGAAAATGTCGAAGTCGTTGCTCAAAAAGTAGCAAGAGTAAAGAAGCCAAGTTTACCAGCCAAATACAGTAAGTTCATGTCATTCGGCTTTTGGTTCTTGAATAAGATGGAGGCAACCGTTCGTGACCAATTATTTCCAGAAATAAAGCTATTCTCCAGTATCGAAGAGCAATCCGCGTTCTTCCAATCTTACTTGGACGAGGCGAGTGCTTCGAATAAAATTATGCGTAAAACCATTACTGCTTTCCACAAACCGCCAAAGGTTCGTGCTGAGAAGAAATCGCGTAAAACTTCTAAGCCAGTCGCGGCTGCATCTGACGATTTAATTGAAAAACTAATTGCTGAAGCTAACGGCGATGCCGCACCAGCTCCAGCACCAACTGAAGAAAAAGCTAAAAAATCTAAAAAATCTACTAAAAAAACTGAGGAAGGAGATGCACCAGCTGAAGAAAAACCTAAAAAGGAGAAGAAAGTCGCCGATAAACCTAAAAAGGAAAAGAAAACCAAGGAAGCACCAGCAGAAGTTGTAGCTGAACCAGCTCAACCAGTTGCCACTACTGATGCACCAGCAACAGAAGCAACTGCTCCTGTTGAAAAACCTAAAAAGGAAAAGAAAGCGGCTGCTAAAAAAACGGAAGAAGGAGCAACTGAAGAAAAACCTAAAAAGGAAAAGAAAGCTCCTGCTGCTAAAAAATCCACTAAAAAGGAAGAAACTCCTGCTGCTGAACCTGCACAACAAGCACCTGCTGACGACAGTGATGAAATTCAAACTCGTATTGTTACTGTTGAGGGAGGTAAGCAATACTTAATCGACCAGGACTATAACTTATACGATATCAATACTCATGAGGAAATTGGTAAATTCGACCAAGTCACTCAACAACCTATTCTTGCTTAATAAATCAAATAAAAAATAAAAAAAGAGGTGAAATATCCTCTTTTTTTACTGAACCATAAAATTGAATTTATTTTTTATTCTTTGTTTCAATATCATTATTCAAACAAACAAAAATGGTGAAAAATACAAAAGGCGGTAAAGGTTCAAAAGGTCTTGCACGCAAGCTTACAAATTCTTACGAAACCCATCGTCTTCGAACTTCCTCTTCTCCCGAAGAAAAATATGCTATTGTTTCTAAAATGCTCGGCAATGGTATGTGTCATATTACTACTGCCGACAATACCGCATTAATTTGTCATATACGGAATAAATTCAGGGGTCGCTCTAAACGGGGTAATTTTGTAACGAAAGATACTATCGTTTTAATTGGTCTTCGTGAATGGGAGCAACCTAACTATAAAAATTGTGATTTATTGGAAATTTATGATGATACTGATTTACGCGAACTTAAAAAATTACCCGATGTTCATTTCTCCTTTCTCGAATCTCTTATGACTTCTCATTCTATTGTCGCCTCTTCAAATGATAATAATACTTTCATTGAATTTTCGAATGATATTGAACCGCAAATGGTTCGCCCTACCGATATGCCTCCTACGATTCAGGAAGTCGATGATATCGTTGATATTGATGATATATAATTTATTTACTTATTACCTTTTTTTTATGGCCCTTCTCCTCCCTCACCAAAAAAAAGGTTTTTTAATTACATATAAAATGACTATCTATTCTCTATTTCTTTTTAAAGAAATCGGTTATTGTTCGGGGGGTTTTACTCTTTAGCGGTATTTCTTCGAGAGGTTGTTCTTGACTTAACTGAATAAAATCACTCACAAAGATTACACGTATATTTGATTGTTTAAATATTTTTACTAATTCATCGAGTGTAGTCGTGGTTGAATTAAATTCTTTTAAAAGTAATGCATATCTTGGGGTTTTTGTTTTTTCTCTAATATATTTTTGGTTTGTCAATTCTATTTGAGTGTTCATTTTTCTTAATACGCATGGATAATCATCACCCAATAATGGTTTAATTTCAATACATATATCTATTCGTGCGTCTTCACCATTCCAATATTCATCACATTCAAAGCATTCTCCGTTTTCACTGCAGGAACAGTTATACATTAGAACGCCTTCTAATAAAACATCCCAGTTATAGATTGTTTCAAAACGTATTCTTCTTACATCAAATGTATTGTAGCGGGGTATCATTTTCTGTAGAAAATTTTCTATATTTTTTTTAGCTAAGAACAATTTTTGTAATATATTATGCTCTGGCGTTTTAGAATCAGTATTCGTATTTATTACTTGATTTACACATATATTAAATATTATTGGGTATTTTTTAAACCAGGCCTGTTGTTTACACCATTCTAGATACTTAGTATCATTTAGTAAATCAGTTACTGGTTGACCCTTATATTTTCCAAATTCGACGACTGGTAAGCAGTGTGTGTTCATTTTTATATCGGTTTTTTGGGTGATTGCTATTATATGGTTTATTAAATTAGTATTTCAATTTTTTACTACTCTTATGCTAATGTAAATTTCACAATAACTACACCGGCTCCGCCGTCTTTACCATCTTTTGATCTATTGCCTGCGTCTCCACCACCTCCTCCATAACCATATAAACTAGAACTGACATTTGTCCCATTAGTCGAACCACTACCATAATAAATATCTCCACTTTGTCCACCTCCACCATAATATGCTGCACTATTTATAGTTATTGACTGTGCTGCTCCTGGTGTGCCATATTCACCACTACTAGTTATATTACCACCTACACCGCCCGTATAATTTGCGGTTCCTCCGCTAGCAGAACCTCCACTCCCATCACTAGTTGCTGTACCAGAACTTTTACCACTACCGCCTCCACCACCTCCACTACCAGTCATACTAATACCTGTTCCTGTAATAGAACTACTTGTTCCACTACTTCCACTTGAATTTGTTGCACCCGCGCCTCCTGCACCACTACTTCCAACCGTTATAGTATATAATGATTTGGATGTAAATGTTTCAGTATTAGCATATGCAATACCACCGCCGCCGCCACCTGCACCGCCATATATATTGGTTAATGATTTAGACCCACCACCTCCGCCTCCTCCACCAACAACTAGTATCATAATTTCAGTATTGCTACTTACTATATATAATGTTCCGCTACTTGTATATGTCAATGTATATACGCTACCGCTGATTGATTCAGTATATGTTCCGGTAGCGGTATATGACGGATTACTCGCTGTATTTGAATTGACAGCAGCGAACCCGCCAGATACGCTTGTAAAACTACTAAATGTATTCATTATATTTAACATTGTTTTTTTTTTAAAAAAATACCTAATTTTATAATTAATGATATTTTTCTATATTTTTAGCCAGAATACCAATCATTTTATGCATTAGAGTAAAATTATCTATATATCATTGATAGTGTTAATACTATTATTAACACTATTTTTGTATTTTATTTTAATCGTTTTACGCCTATTATAATTCCCTAACAAATACATGATGTCCCTTTTCTACATAATGTTTACAATCACACCACCAGTGGATATCTTCTCCACATAGTAATATTATTTCATTTGGTTTATATATTTCATTTACCAAATCGTAGTATGGCATTCCTCGATGATAAGAACCATATATTACTATTTCATATTTTTTATTTTTTATGTCGTCATATACGCTATTATCTAGATTGTCATCATGCATTGATTCTTCTAGTAATTTTGTGTAACTCATTCCCTTACCATATAAATTTGTATAATCTATACTATCCGTTTTATATATGTGTGGTATTTTTGGATAATCGTGGCATTCTTTTCCCATTTTTTCTTTCAATCCATGTAATGTTAGACATCTTAAATAATCCGGTTTTATGTCTCCCGATAAATATAAGATTTTTTCTACTTTTTCATAATTCGTTTTTTTTAATACATATTCTCCCATTTTTTCGGTGGTTAAATGTTCTTTTGTATATTCCAATAATTCCCTTTTTAATATATTATAATCTCGTTTATCTTCTTCTGTCAATTCATTCATTTGTTTATTTTTAAATTTTTCATCATATAATTTGTTTGCTTCTATTAATTTTTCTTTTGGCAATAAATACATCGTGTTTTTTGGGCAGTTTTCTATATCTATAAAATATGGGATACATCCATTCGCGATTATTTCATAATGTCGCATACAATCCCATCCCGCTTTTAGTTTTGTTATCGCGAAATATGATTTTTTATATTCATTATAATATTCTTCTTCGGTATTATAAATATATGTACTTGTGTCTCCGGGGATTAAATCTGATAATATTTTCGTTTTTTCATTTTCTTTTTCATCTATTTTTTCTTTTGGAATACTAAACGTGATTGGATGCAGCATTATATATTTTTTGTTTTTTTCTTTTTATATATTTTTATATATATATTATATATGAATTTCGCACAATTTTTGAGAGACGCTGCTCTCTGTCTCTATACGTTATCTACTTATATTGGCGAATCTATTTATTGTATACATACCCTTTGTATATGTATGAAAGAATGCACCTTTGAAACTGTTGATTTATAATCCTTTGTATAGGTATTGTTGAGAGAATTGTCCCATTTTTTCCTCATTTTTGAGAGAAAATAGAAGCAACTGGTCCTGGCCCGGGGCTAACCCTAACCACCATGCAACCGGGACCGGGGCTAACCCTAACCACCATGCAACCGGGACCGGGGCTAACCCTAACCACCATGCAACCGGGACCGGGGCCAGGGGCCAAGGGAAAAACGGTAGGGTGTCATATATACTATTTTATTATACTTTCATTATTACCCTTTTTATAGGTATTGTTGAGAGATTTGTCCCATTTTTTCCTCGTTTTTGAGAGATTTTGCACTTATCCAGAAATGAGTAGGATATTGATTTTCCGGTTTATACCTATACTATCATTCTGTTTACTCTCTTAATACCTAATATTTCTTTATATTAATGAGAGAATGAGAGAATGCTCCCAAGAAACAACTGGTTTTTGAGAGAATCGGGAAAAAGGATTTATACATTATCTTTTGAGAGAATGAGAGAATGCTCCCAAGAAACAACTGGTTTTTGAGAGAATCGGGACAAAGGATTTATACATTATCTTTTGAGAGATTTTCTATTACGAGATTTTCTATTACGACTTTTTATACGTCGGGTTCGTTTTATCGATGAACTTCCACCCGTTCTTGTTGGTTCATTTACAACATTATTATTGGGTTCCCCTAATTCCGCTCTTATATTGTCTGTATTTTTTTTTATTAGTCGTGTTATTCGTTTCACCTCACGTGCATTTTTATATATTTCTCTGGCTAATACGTTTACGTCCTCAAATATTTTTAATTTATCTAGATATCTTGACATCTTATCCGCATTTAGAATATTTTCAATATTCATGTTATGGCCACTCTCATTGTATGGATCCATATTCACCACATTCATTTCTATGATATATTTATTTATATCATCATTTTCTTCTATTTTATTCATTAACATATCATGTAATATTTTTGAATACTCTTTCACTGTATTTAATTCTTTAACATATCCTTGTAATTCCTCACGTAATTCGTCTAAACGCGTTATTTGTGTTCCACCTTTTTTAAACATTATATTATATTCATATATAATATTTCTAGAGAATTACATATTTCTCCCAAAAACTAATCATTTTTGAGAGATTCTGCACTCTCTCACTATACCTAATATTTTTATAAAAAAGTGAGAGAATGAGAGAATTCTACCGGCGGCAACTGGTCCCGGCCCGGGGATAACCCTACCCCGGGGCCAACCCTAACCCGGGGCCAACCCTACCCCGGGAGCAACTTACCCTCGTTCATAGAATGCTCCTTTTTTTATTACCGTCGCCTACAATTTATGCATCCGTATATGCAGTAAATTCAATGACCAATCAACATAAATTACCTGTAAAATGCTTTTATATGCAATACAATATTATACCAATATATCACTGATAATTTGTTTATTGAGTACTATCTCTTTACTAATATTCTTGATAATTTTTTCATTGTTTTTGTCATCCCCACTACATGCCTCTTTGCAAATACTTATTGATTTAGTTATATGGTCGTCTCTTGCAGAATCCTCATCAGGGACATTCTTGGACCAATCTACACATTGCTGTAAATTGGTTTGACTAACATGACTAATCGCTTTTTTGGTATCTTTCAGATCCTCATCTTTTTTCCAAGCATCATTATTGTGAACATAAAAAGTATTGCGACGTTCATCGGTGCAATGAAGAGGGCGCTCTGTAACTTCCATGGATTTTAATTCATCAATAAAGAGTTTGGATATTCCATTTACGTATCCATGTTGATATATTTCCATCATATCTACTTTTGATTTAACCACTTCAATGAACTCGCTAATATTCATTGCATCTTTACAAGTTTCATTCAAAAAGAACTGTAAGTTAAATGTCTTATTGAGAGAATTTGTATTGTGTGATTGATTGTTATTTGTTCCATTTTTAAGTATTTCCATTAATTCTGTATTCTGCTTCACCAGCATCATGATTAATTCTTTGTCTGCTGTCATATTTTCAGAATTTGTAACAGATTTGTCTGCCATTTTGCAGGTCTTTTTGTGACTGCATAAAGTAGATGAGTGTTTATATGTTTTCCCACAAATACAATTAAAAAAGGTGTTTTGTGTTTTCATATTAGGATTCATTAGGATTTTGTGTTTATCTGTGGAAAGATGTCTTTGATATTGACTATTGCGTGACGTAGAATAGTCACAGTATTTGCAATGGAACTTTTTGGAACTTTCATCGTTAGGAACCATTCCTATATAGTTCCTAAAGAAAAAAGTTCCAAAATATTACCCCAAAAAAATAAAAAATTATCGTCACACTTTTTTTTGAAAAAAAGTAAAAATTACTGCATATCAGTCACAAACACGTTTTTTGACATTTTTAAAGACCGGTTTTGTAAATCTGACATTTTTCTGACAAATAAAAATGTCAGAATTGAAAATTAGAAATGAATCTAGAAAGGCCTTTTTTCACGACCCCCCGCTTTTGCGAGTTTTACAATTATGCAGTAAACCGATGACACATGTATATAAATATAGCATTCAATATGCATTTGCAAAATATAGCTACAAATATTAATGCCCAAAATTTAATATTTTTATTACAATTTTTAACCCAATTATAGATAAAGTGGATAGCGACAAATCGACAAATAAAACTATTATTTTATGAGAGATTGAGAGAATTCTCCCAACAAACATCTCTTTTTTGAGAGATTTTCACTTATATATTTGGTTTATGGATTATACAATATTATACACTACTATTATATTGTATTTACTTTTCTCTCTTTATACCTATTATTTTATGAGAGATTGAGAGAATGCACCCAACAAATCTCTCTTTTTTGAGAGATTTGCACTTATCCAGAAATGAGTAGGATATTGATTTTTCGGTTTGCCCGGAGGCAACTGGCCCGGTCCGGGGCCCTAATCCCTAATCCCTAACCCGGCCCCCGGGACCGGAGGCGCGCTTCTTTATCATTTTGATTATGATTTAAATATTTATCCATATATCTATTATCTTATGGACACTATGCATCATTTTGATGATGAACTTCATCCGGATTTTTTAAACCTTTCTAACGATTTTCATTATTATCACGATGATGATATGGATAATCATGATGATATTGATATTGATAATCATAATGAGGATGAGGATGATAATAATTATATCCCTACTACCTCGAATGCTACCTCTTATGCTACCTCGAATGCTACATCTAACGCTACTTCTAACGCTACTTCTAACGCTACTTCTAACGCTACCACCCAATTCTTTGGCTTTTCTTATCGCAAACGCTTCTCTCGCTTTTCTTCTCTTATACCTTCTTTCTCTCATATCATTTTTGTTGAATCCCCCGCTAAAGCTCGCCTTTTCTCTCACTTTCTTCCTTCTCACTTCTTTATTTTTCCTACGTTTGGTTCTTTCTTTTTTTTACCACATCTCAAACACATCTCTTCTTCTTTCTTTATTCACTTCTCTACTAAACCTTTCGCTCTCTTCGCTAATTCTTTCTCTCACTTCCTTCACATTTTCTTCGCTACCGACACCGACCGCGATGGCGAATCTTTCTCTCATATATTTTTATTTCCAATTTATGAGTATTGGAAATAAAATACAAATTATTTTTTGGTAACAGTTGCAATTATATTCAAAGATGTAAAAAATTTAAAGGTTCATATTTGTGTTATTATATTGGAAAAAATGTCTAAAACTGCTGTTTGTTTTCTTACTATCCGTCCTGACCCAATAATGCTTGATTTTTTGAGTCGTTTTAACAATTATGATGTTTTTATTGTAGTAGATGATTTAAGAAGTGATTATCAAAATCCTTATCCAAATGTTCAGTTGATAAAAGTTACAGATGAAGAATGTAGACAGTTTGGTTATATACATTCTAGTTATATGCCTTATTCATCCCTTGTATTTAATGAAATCATTGCATGGGATAGAGCTTTGTGTTATTTTACGAATATCAATAAAGATTTTAAACATGTCTGGTTTTTTGAAGATGATGTGTTTTTTTATAACGAACAAACCTTGATTTCAATTGATTCAAAATATCCAGAAACTGCCGATATTTTATGCAAAGACAAAAATCCCCAACCAAAACCAGGGGAATGGGATTGGTTTTGGCCAGCGGTTCATATTCATTTTCCAGAACCTTATTTTCATTCGCCAATTTGTGCAGTTCGTTTGTCACATATTTTTTTAGATAAACTAAATGAATATATTCAAAAAAACAAAAAATTGGCTTTTATTGAAGCATTGCTCCCCAGCATAGCCCATTATTATGATTTAAATTATGTATTGGTTGATGAATTTAGTCAAATACATTGGAGAAAAGAGTGGGACATTACCGAAATGAATAAACATCAAATATTTCATCCAATGAAAAATAGAGAACAACAAAAAAATGTAAGACATTTTTTAGAAATGAATCATTAGTATATTTGGCGTTTATATGAAAAGCATTCCCAAACGATATGCATCTGTATTTTCATAATTTGTTTCTGGCATTTTTCGACTTTGTGTAACATTTTTATCTAATTCCCATGGTATTTCACCTGATTCCCAATCTTCTAATTCTTCTTTATTTGGTACCGGTATTTCTAATATTATTTTTTTCTTCTCTTTTGCAAAATTTATTGGTAATTTAAAATCCTTGTAAAATTGTGAAATTTTTAGAAATGACATTTTGTATACACCACTTACATATACATACGAGGATGCTAATAATAATATATTTATAAATAATAATGCGGTCATTACGTGTATAATATGATTAGACATTTTTGTTTTATTTTTATATAATTTATTTATGAAACTTAAATTCAATTTTCTGTCATTTGTAATCGTATTTTCTTTTTTATTTTGTCTTCATCTTCAAACAAGTATAATCTACACGATATTTTACTATAATTATCTATATTATTTATTGTAGTAATTCTGGATAATAAATTCAATTCTTCTAAATATACCATATACATATTCATTCCCGACATCTTCTCCGTTTTATCAAACACAACACCATTATATGTTTTTTCCATTATATTTTCATCAGTATAACAACGGTGCAATACATTACAATCGGTTTGTATTTTTCGAATCGACTTCATCGAAACATTTATATAATCAATTTGTTTCAACCAATCATTCAAAAACTCTTCACCTCGTTTAGATATATTTTGAATCAACCCAAATTTATGTATCATCATCATTTGATTCAATAAATCTACGATTCTACGAATGGGACTCGTTATATGAATGTATGATGATATATTCATTACTTCATGTTCAGTATTACAACCTTCATGATACAATACGTATTTTCCCGAAACGTTATTCCAATGATTGATTACCCTTCGAACATTGTCACTCATCGTTTGATTTATATATTTTTTTTCAGTTTGCTGATATTTCGAAATTCTAAATATACCTATTTGTTTGTCTTTGAATATTTTTCCACATATTTCGTTCATTTTTATCATCCAATATGCAACTACATCATGACTGTCTTTCACCGTTTCGTCTAATTTCGTGGTAATATCAAATAATTTATTATAATATTTATTATCCATTAATTTTTCATATACATAATTCTTCTTCACTTTTATAAAGACATTTTTATATTTTGTTTCATCTTCTATTATATTTCCATTTTCATCTATCATTATATCTAATACTACTGCAAACCGCGGTTCTCCTTTTTGTAAACTACACAAATTATCTGATAAAATCGTAGGCAACATTGGTCGACGTTGGTCCGGCAAATAAATCGTCGAAACTCGTTTACTAAATGAATCCCATAAATCTAATGTATCTAACCAGAAATATACTTGGGCAATATATATGCTTACTTTACATCGTCCATCCGGCAATTCAACTACACCAAAACCATCATCAAAATCTTGACTGTTTGCCGGGTCAATGGTAAATATATATTCGTGTTTACGGTCTTCTATTTGATAATTTGGATTCTTCAATATTCGTTGAATATATTCGTCCATAGATGTTTTATTCAAGGTTTCTCGCGTTTTTTTCGTAAAATCGGCCAAAGATGCATGCAATGATTTGCAATACAATTGATATTCATAAAACACGTTCAATACACTTACATCGCCCAATGTTTCTAATATAATTCCTCGTGGATGTTTGTCATTCCAATTTTCATATTTGAAAATTACATATTTATTCTCATTCGATTTGAAAAACCCCATTTTTATATCATATGGCACTAAAAACGCGGGTAGATGTTTATCATCGGGTATACATTTGTATAATAAACGTTTTTTATTTTCAGTCCGTCCATACGTCTTATTTCCATCCAGTATTAAGACGCCGGCAATATATTTAAGATTACGAATAGGTGACATTAATATATCAATTTTAGGCGTATTTTGGATAGTAATATCTATAACATCTTTCGTAAATAATTTTAATTCACTGGGTTCAAATTGTGTCGGCGGTATCATATTATTTTCAATTTCAATACCTGTTTCCGGATTTACAAATGACCATTTTGTATACTCACGGTTTTCGATTAAAATCTGTGCAGTTATTTTTTCCATTATATATTTAGTAGTTCGAGTATTGTAAATATATTTTATTATATTGGTTTTTCAATTTTATATTTTGTATTATATATATACATATAAAATACTATAATGTATCGAATGTATGATAATAAAGGATTAGAAACATTACCAAATATACCAGACGATGTAGAATTTGTGTATTGTAATAATAACAAACTCAAAGAATTACCAAATTTACCAAATATTTTAATTGGTCTATATTGTAATAATAATCAACTCAAAGAATTATCAAATTTACCGAATACTTTAAC
>Ga0129333_10005841_pt1 | contig 11610 bp, 19 predicted proteins | sample CPB6_08_DNA_FD_94474 | JGI IMG/M metagenome (GOLD analysis project Ga0129333, IMG submission 94474) | Freshwater to marine salinity gradient microbial communities from Chesapeake Bay, USA - CPBay_Sum_0.6_0.8_DNA | ecosystem: Environmental > Aquatic > Marine > Coastal | place: USA: Chesapeake...
TTGAATTTTTCTATAAATGTGTTCACAGATAATAATATCAAATCCAGCACCGTGACTCCATACTCTCTTAGCACCCCAACAAAATTTGTATAGCTGATTCATAGCATCAACTATGTCAATTCTGTTATCAGTGCTAAAAGCTTCATCTTGTGCTTCTTTGCTCTGCTGTGACCACCATTTAATAGTGTCTTCATGCGTGACTAGGCCAATCTTATCGCAACTATCCAAATCAACTTTAACGTAAAATTTTTCACTGTCTGGATGAACAATGTCATCGCCAAACGGATCAAACTTAACTGCGCCAATTGTAAGGATAGCTGCATCTGGAGATGTAGCCAACGTTTCTAAATCTATCATAATATCAGTTTTCATATCTGTATTATAACAGGTTTAAAAAATATTGTCAATACATTTTCTTTGGTAGTTCTTGTTCTCTGAGCTTTTTTGCCCAACGTGCTTTGGCTGCGCTGGCCTTGCGTTTACGAGCAGTGGTAGGTTTCTCATAAAACTCTTTCTTTTGAAGATCCTTGAGCTTACCGCTGTCTTCGACTTTGTTTTTGAATTTTTTAAGAGCTCGATTAACGTCCTCGCCTTCACGTAGGAAAACGGTACTACCGGTTAATCTTACAACATTATCCTCTCTCATTGTTGTCCTCGCTGTCTTGTGTATCATCTTCATCTTCATCTTCTTTCTTAAACGCCTCTAAAATCCAATCTAAGTTATAAATTCTGTTCCTACTAATAATGCCCCACGGTGTGATTTCATCGTTGGTCATATAGTAAGCGTTTGGCTGTGATAACAATATGCTCACAAAATTTTTAGTAATTGGGTCACAATTATCTATATCAATTATGATCCAATCAGCACTATTAGCGGCATTTAGCATCCATGCTATGTCTGCTTCGTCTGTGTCATACACATATACATTTATGTCTTCGTCTATAGCACTAAGCAAAGTTTGAAACTGAACTTTTAATTTAGTGCTTGGCTTCACTAAAAGATAACCCGGATTCATATTAAAAAGAGTATCCGGAGGTGTAACTAAATTAATTTTTCCGTAATTCATTTATTTTGTCGGCAAATTTTTCATGCTGTTCATGTGTATATATGCTAAATTGAGGTCCTGACTTTTTTATTCTATTAACAAAATTTATAAATTCTTGATCAGTTTCTTTTGAGACATCTATACCTTCAAATTGATCTATTCCGTATTCTCTATATAATCTATCGATCGGTGCTAATTGTGATCGACTAATAACCCTTTGCCATAAAGTGCCATCATCTTGTTCAGCGTTTTGAACGTAAACTATTTTGTCTTCACTATCTGCTGTCCGTTCTCTTTGATCATGAATGTCTTTTTTTTTGACTCTTCTTCTAATTCGGGTAATATTTTGTAAGTAGGTTCGTCTACTTTAACTTCAGTAGTGTCAACTGTCAACGGCTGTTGAACTTCTTCTGTAGAAGGAACCTTGTCTTCAACTTTGGCCACCATTGGTGGGACTTTTTCATAATCATCGGGATACTTAAATCCTTGCTTAAGATAGGGATGAGTATCCGGATGATGGGGAGCAGGCTCTTTAGGCTCATCCTTTGGAGTTATTTCTTCGTAGGTAGGAAAAAGATCATCTGCCTTTTCTTCTTTTGTAGGAGGTTCACCTACATCTCGATCTAAATCTGCGATTGTAGGATAAGCTTCTTGTTCTTTTTGTTGTCTAGCCCAACCAAAAGTCATTTGTGCTGCCAATAGCATAATAACTGCCAGTGGATCAAACACTGCCACAATCATAATAATAACCCAGGTAACTGCTTTTTCTAAAAGATTTTGATCTGGATTGTCGCCGTAAACTAATTTAGCAATGTACTTGAGCGGACCGACTTCTGCTTCAACTTTTCGGACTTCAGCGGCAATGGGGGCTCGTTCGGATTGTAGTTTAGCAATATTACTCTGTGCGTTTGTAATATCACGCTGTAACCTTGCTCTTTCTGCTTGTTGCTGTCTACGAATTTGAACTGATCGTTCTGCGCCTTGTTCGGTGTTACCTCTGGCCAAACGTTGATCGACCTGCGCATCCAACTGAGCAAGATCTTTTCTAGCAGATTCAATATTGTCACGTTCTGTTTTGATTTTTTCATCATAGATCGCAATCTTTGCTAATACGTCACCGCTGACGAGGTTTTGATCTGTGTGTGCCTTACTTAGGAAACCAAAAATGCCCATACTGGTAATTACCATCAAAACCATTACAGCAATAAGCATGTAAGATTTCATGAACCACGGGCATCTTTCCCAATTGGCTTTTAACCAACTCGCGCAAACTAATTTCGCAACTTCTAGTGTACCTCCCATAATATAAATGGGAATGGTAGCTGCAGCGAAAATAGCAGCCAATCCGATTACTGAATAATAGATTGCTACTGCTGAGATGGTGAGGCCGGTTAAAAGTAACAGCCAAGCTAAAATCATTTTATCCTTATACAGTAGATACTAGTTCAGTTCCGTCAAGTACAGATACAGTAACATCGTCATAAATGTCAGCATCGGTATCTGGTCGCTGAATAGTAATTTGTTCTACTTGTCCTGATTGGTTAGTATAACTCCAAGTATTCCACTTACGGCTGTAACCGCTTGTACCACCACGTTGAATACCTTGAACTACTAGATAACGTAGAGCTTTAGCAGTTGTATCAATAGTAACAGCACCTCCAGTTGTCGGAGTAAATGTAGTTACACTTTGACGAACTGAAGGTAGAACGTTATCATCTCTGTCGTATCTAATTGTAAATGCTAGTGCCGTTGGAACGTTATTAGCATTAGTAGTATCGGCGCTAGTAACTTCTACGTCAATAAGCTGTGCGTCAGCAAATTTTGATACTTCTTCAATGATAGCCTGAAAACGCATGTTTCCTCTAGCTAGTCTTTGAGCATTAGCATCACTAGTAGGTAAAGTAGTGTAGCTGTCCCAGTTGTATGGGTTTACAGCACCATTAGTAGGGCTTGCGCCAGACCATGTTGCTGTGCCACCACTCATTGTAATAACAACCCTATAAAAATCTGGGCTTAGTTGGTTAGCGTCTTGTTGAAATCCTGTAGGCATTTTTTGAGTTCCTCAATGTTTTTATTATTTATTCATTTAAAAACGATTAGGGCCAATAACACAGCCTGTACAAAGAAGCCAAAACCAATAGTAATAATGTTTAGCAAGTCTTTACTGATAACTGAACGTACAAAGAACATAAACAAACCGAGCCAAGTTAGTATAACGATATCAACCGGGGGCATTTTTTCAGTTAATCCGGTCAAAACTGCCACTAACGTAGGAATAGTAGCCATATGAACTAGAATAACCGCAATCCAACCCAATGTTTCTGCTGACAAATGAGCAATGTTTTCTTTGATATTGTCCATCATACGACGGGCACTAACTAAATTACGAAGAGCACTGAAATTCATTTTAATCCTTTACTTGTAAAAAATGTGTCCGCCAATAACTGCTACTTTTTCTTTCTTCCACTGTGGGTTTATGTGCTTGGCATGAAAGTACATAGCTTCTTTCAAACCCGGCAGTCTAAAGCCCTCTAATAGAACCTGCTTTGCTACAATTTCACTTTCTTTATATGCTGCGGCATGCTTAGGCGGCACACGGGCAGGACCTTCGCAATACCAGCTGAATTGGCATAAAACTTTGTCATAGACAACATTCTTTTGGTAAACCACACGGCAAATATCCGAGGGAAATACTCCGCTTTCAGAACGATTAATTGTGACCTGTGCCACGGCAACCTTACCCTCAAAGGGCTCTCCGCCTGCCTCATAATAGATATTACGGGCAAGACATTCTAATTGTTTATTACGCACTTCTGCTGTTACAGAACTCATCTTGATATTGATTTCCTTATTTGGATCAAGTTTGTACTTAACAGCCTTGTAGCCAATAAACCCAACTAACACTAGTCCGATGACTACAAGTAAAATTTTGATTAAGCGTATCATTTTTTCCTCCTTTACGCTGGATGACCAACTTTTTAGGTTGGTAGCTTATTTACACCTGTATTATCTACGCATTTTACTAATCTCTTTCGCCTCATCGTCTGAAAAGATGGGCACAGCATTAGATTTGTGCATAGTACCAATACCGATAATTTTAGTACCGGTATAAACTTTATCAGGTGCTTTAAGAGCAGGACCCATATCTTTTCCGCCATTTAGGCTGTGAATTTTAGGACCAGTATCTCTCCGATACACCTGAGCTTGTGTCGGCAGCATTACAGGAGCAGTTAGAGCTCGAGCTTGTTTACGGCTTTCTGCCTCTAACTTCCATTTTTTCTGTAATTCTTTCCAACTAGTTTCTAACTCACGAGCTTTACGAGCCTCGTCAGCATTTCGAAACTTCTGTTTACCTTTACGTTTTCCAGTGGTAGATAACCAAGGACCTTCAAGATGCATTGACATAGTTTTTACCAAAAGTTATAAACATAGCCTTTATTGTACTATGCTTCAAACACTATGTCAATTATTTTGAAATCTTTTTGCTACCAATTCTAACATGGGCTCATAATCTAAATTGCTTAAGATATTGCCCAATTCCATTACATGATCTTCGCAGTCTTGCCAATCATTAAGACCTAGCATTTCGTATATTTCTCGCCGGCTTACTTCTTCTTGGCGCATATGACATACCCAAATAACTGTAACAAAACTTAATGTGAACACTGATTCGTTTTCCCAAATACCGTTGTTCTCGCACCATTCTACTGTTCTGTTCAAATAATAATCAATGTCTTCTATTCTATTTTCCAATTGTGCTATCCAATGTTGGGTATCTTCTCTGGACCAATACTTTGTCATACTCTAAAACTTTCGCCGCAGCCACAACGATCTTTTTCGTTTGGATTTCGAAATTCGAATCCTTCGTTGAGTCCGTTACGAACCCAATCCATTTCAATACCATTGAGATAGGCTATACTTTTTCCATCAACGTAAACATGAACACCGTTTGATTCAAAAATATGATCTCCATCAAAAATTTTATCTACGAACTCAAGAACATAGGCAAGTCCAGAGCATCCAGTAGTTTTAACTCCTACGCGGATACCTAGGCCCTTGCCTCTACGCTGTAATTGTGATTTAATTTTTTCTGCTGCTGGCTCAGTTAGAGAGATCATGCTTTTTTCTATAGTCCTCTACAGCAGCCTTGATCGCGTCTTCAGCAAGAATTGAGCAATGTATTTTAACTGGGGGGAGAGCAAGGTGTTCGGCGATTTGAGTATTCTTAATAGATCCCGCCTCGTCCAACGTCTTACCTTTGACCCACTCCGTAACGAGTGATGAACTGGCAATCGCCGAGCCACAGCCATACGTTTTAAATTTCGCATCTGTAATGATACCTGTCGCATCATCTACCTTTATCTGTAGTTTCATAACATCACCGCAGGCAGGCGCTCCTACCATTCCCGTACCCACTGAATCATCGCTTTTGTCAAATGATCCAACGTTACGGGGATTTTCATAGTGATCGATAACTTTATCAGAATATGCCATTATGACCTCACCAAGACTTCAGTATGTACACCATTAATAATCATGATCTGTTTTGTGTATAATACACCATCAATAACGACTTGATTAGGCTGTAATATAATAGGAGGTTGCTGTACAACTGGAGCTGGCCTAGTTGCGGCATATACTACAGCACCTCCTATAATAGCAGGTACAACCCATCCGTGGTTTGAATGCCAATGTCTATGGTGATGATGCCCGTGATGCCAACGATGCCCGTGGTGTTGAGCAAACGCCATTGAGCTAAACCCTAACAATAGAACAGCTAATACTTTTTTCATAACTTACTCCTTGTAAGTATATAACGTATTTAGCCCGATTTTCGTTTACTTATTTTGATTCTTTACGGGCGTTTTTAACTGCCGTAACATCATTACGGACTTCTTTGCAAAGTTTGGCCAAGTCTTGTAGGTGCTTGCGGACTCGAGTGCCAGCAGCCCCGACTTCTTTGTCGTAAAACTTTTCAAAGTCATTTTCCATTGCTTCTGTAATTTTTGTAAATTCTTGGTATCTGTTTGTAGTCATTTTATTCTCCTTAATTTATATTGAGATTACGTTTCCATATTTCAATAGTTCTGTCTAGTCCGTCGTTTAGTTCAACCTTTGGACTCCATCCTAGCAGTCGTGTAGCTTTAGCATGAGATGAATTTAAAACATAAATTTCACCGTGACGTTTAGGCTTAGTATCCCAATTTACTTTACCTGTCCATCCTATTTTATCTGCTATCATACTTACAAGATGTTCGATTGAAACTGCATTATTTGGACCGGTACAAAAGATTTCTCCTCTTGCTTTTTCCGGATTATCAATTACAGTTTCATACAGATCGATTAAATCGTCGATCCATAAAAAATTTCTAAATGGTTTTCTATATCCTAAATTTATTTCTTTAGGATTTTTTAGCATTTGTGTAATAATTTGTTCAACTACAAAAAAATCATGATCTAATCTACCATAAGTGTTAGTTTGTCTAAAAGCAGTAAATGGAAAATTATAAGATCGAGCAGCATATTTAAGATATAGTTCACAACCTACTTTAGCTACCGCATATGGAGCATTAGGATGCTGAGGAGTATCTTCATCGAAGACAGGAATAATCCCTTCTACGTTATTGAGAATGTTATCACTTTCGGGTTGCCACCCATATGTTTCCATAGTTGAACTGAAAACAAACAATTTTAGATTAGGTAAATTTCTAGCCGATTCTATAAGATTTACAGTACCTGTATAATTTATTTCACTAAACGTTATAGGTTCATAAAAACTTTGCTCAACTTCTGTTCTAGCAGCCAAATGTATTATAAAGTCTGGATTAATTTCGTGTAGTCTGTTTTTGATACTGTTGTAATCTAAAAGATCACATGCTAAATCAAAAATTTCATGTTTTGTAGAAAGTCGAGTTTTGAGATAACCACCTATAAATCCCGACAGTCCTGTTATTAATATTCTCATATATTAATTTATCGTGAATCTAACGATCCTAGATTATTTTCTAACCAAACTTTACAATCTATCCAGTTTCGATAAATGTGTGCTCGTCCGCCTGACCTAATCCATTCTTCACAGTTACTTGTTCTGTCGTCGATTAAGATGTCTTCTGGACTACTACAGTGTCTCCATTTATCGTGGCTATATGGTCCAAAAAATACAGGTATGTTAGGAAAATGTTCATTAGCCCACCAAACTTTATCCTGAGCGGCCCAGGGCATGGAATAATCATGTGGCAGAGCAGTTAAGAAGAATAATCCAGAACCGGTCTTACCACAGTAATCTTTACACCAATTGACAAGATCGTGTGCTCCTGCTTTGAGCGGCAAGTGCCGATAAAATCTTTCTTTGGCTTTTACTTTATTCCAATCACTGTCTGGAATACGTTCTCCATAGTTCCAGTTTCTTTTTACGATGTCTCTAGCAGAGGCCATCCAATCGGCGACAACGTCGTCCATGTCTAAAAATATATTCATGAGTTAAGTATAGACTAATATTAAGTTACTGTCAACTTAATTGGCTATTACATCGCCGGACCCTGACGAGATAGCGCCAGCATCACAAGAGTCTCCAATTCTAGCTAAAGGAATATTAGCAACAAACACATTAGGAGATCCTGCGTTAATGGCTGCTTCGTGTTGTGCTGAACAACGGCGGCCACCATATCTATGAATTACGGTAGGGTTACCTTTACATTCAACTGGCTTATTATTGGCAAATACATTGGCGCCGGCACCAGTTGGGCCAGTTATAGTAGTTGACCCATCACAACCGTGTCCTGTAGAAACACTATCTCCGATTCTGGCTACGCCTGGCATTAGAATTCTTTGCCTTTTTCAGTAATTAGATCCATATAAGTTTTAACTGCGGCTAGTGCTTGAGCATACTTTTCAGGAGATACTGCATTTTCTTGATCTAATATTTTACCCTGCTCTATTAAGAATTTGTATGTAGAAATATTGCCCCATGTTTCAAACGGTCCTCTACTTCTAATACCAGTGGTTTCACTTAATTCTTTTAGTTTCTTTTGATAAGTTTCTATCGCGGTTTGTTTGTCTGCTAAAATAGTTTGTTTATCTTTAATAGTAGTAGAGTTTGATGCTACAGTATCAATGTCAGTGGCAATAGCATCAATGTCAGTGGCAATAGCATCAATGTCATCTTTAATTAATGTAGAATTTTTTGCCTGTATAATTTGTGCCGCCGCGGTTAACGTTTGAGTCCAGACTACTGCCGCTGATCCTTTACTAACTGTAGTAGTTGTTACTGATGGGGGAGTTCCGCTAGTTATAACTGTGTCGCCACCTAAGAATTCTTCTTCTGTTATAGTATTATTTGTTGTACTAATTTCAGTAGCTAAATCTGTTAGCGCGGTTGAAAGGGCAGATAATCCTGCAGCAGTTGCTTCTGCTGATAGAGCCGTTGCTTGTGCTGCTAAAAGCGACTGCGTTGCTGTAAATATCACTGCCATAATCTATCCTTTAAGTTACAATACTGCCTGCTCTTACAGGTTGTATACCAGTACTTTGATAGGTATACTGATCTGCGATTTCTTTAATAGTTTCGCCCTGTAAAATCACTGCTGATTTATTTATCGTAAAATCTTGGTCTGGATTTACCGTCATCATAGCAGGTGCGAGCCCTGGACCTTTTGGAGTCATAGCCAGCATCATTGGTTTTGACAATGTAATTGTAGTCATATCTTCTTTTACATATTTTCCAATTAGCTCGTCTCCGCTGATTAGTTTGATACTGACAGTGTCTCCAGAAAGGAATTTTGAATTTTGTAATAACATTATGCTGCCTCTAGTAAATGTTTGCGTAGTTCCGTAAATCCGCCTATTAGTTGTCCATCTAAGAATATCTGTGGTACTGTTCTAGCACCAGGTACTGCTTCTAGCAGTTCTTCTTTTGTGTATCCATCTCCGATCTTACGTTCTTCAAATTCAATGCCTTGCTGTTTCAACAATGCCTTTGCTTGATCACAATAAGGGCAATGATATTTGCTCCATATTACTGCTTTCATTATGTTCTCCTTTTGTTTTTAAATTGTTGGTAGTTCTTCGTAATCGATTGAGTCGCTCATGACTCCAATTACATAATTAGTTGATTCGTTTTCTTGTAGTGCTGTTTGTTTTTTGCTAGTATCACTGTGCTTGTTAAACCACGGAATTGGTGTACTCTTAGGAGCAGGATTCCAATATTTAATACCAATGTCTTTTAGTGCGGCTACTGCGGTATAGTCTACAAAATCCTTAAGAATGTTAGCGTTAAGACCGATCACCGGACCTTTCTTAAACAAATAATCTGCCCATGCCTTTTCTTCAGCAATAACGTCGTGATATATTTGTAAAACTTCTTGTTGGCACTCTTGTGCTGCTTTGGCGAATCTAGGATCTTCTTTGACTACTTGATTGATCATCCAAGCAGTCCAGCCTTTGTGTAGCAATTCATCTTGTAGAATCAAGCTGATAATGTTGCCATTGCCAATAAAGATTTTATTTTCTACCATTGCTAATGATGTAGCAAAGGATACCATAAAGCGGAATGCTTCTAGAGCATAGCTAGCATGTAAGGCCAGATAAATTGCTTTGATATGACTTTCTTCTGGACAGTTATATGGGTCATCGTCTGTTTCTTTGATACAATTAAACTTATGAAGATCATCATAATATTTTCCAACACTACTAGCCATAGCTACAATTTCTTCAGTATCATGGATAGTGTTGAACACTTCCTTAGGCACATTGTAGATGTTACGAATGATATGACTGTAGCTGCGACTATGAATGTTAGTTTCAAAGAATGTCCAGTTATAAACCAGTGCTTCGAGTTCTGGTAAACTTACGACCGGAGTAAAGATTTGACTTGGGCCGCGACCTTGAATACTGTCAAGAGCAGTTTGCCTAAGCAGGTTACTAGTGAAGATATGTTTAACCGCATCTGATGCATCCTTAAAATCATTTGCATCTTTGGCAAGACTAATTTCTTCTGGTACCCAAAAGAATCCCCGAGCTGTCTTTTCAAAATCAGCAATCTTGTTATACTTTACTTCTTCAAATCGTTGAATAGTTACAGGACCTGCCGGATCAAGAAACATCTTTCGACTTGTATAGTCTGTCTTTGTGTTTAAATTATATTGTTGTTTACTCATAGTTTACACGCTTCGCAATCGTCATCTAAAAATTCTTCAATTAATTCTCGTTCATTATGGAATCCGTTATAATGAACTTCTGGAGTTTTTTCTTCGTGCTTGGCACCAGCTTTGTTAATTAGACTGTAGTAAAAAGTCTTTATTCCCCAAAGATGTGCCTGCATCAAATTCTTAGCAATAAGGGTAGTTGGCACTTTCCTATCTGGAAAATGAGCCGGATTATAAAAAGTATTTGTCGAAATACTTTGATCAACATAGGCAGCAAGAACGGCTGCTGTTTTGATATAGCCTACACAATCTCGCTGATCCCACATTAACTGATATTTGTTTTTCAGCTTATGATATTCAGGAACAACTTGTGTGAAACTACCTGCTTTGCTTTCTTTAGTTGATATAAGACTCATAGGCATTTCAATGCCATTGGTACTATTAATAACTACAGAACTAGATTCAACAGGAGCAATGGCCATAAGTGTTGCATTTCTAACACCATGTTGTTTCATCTCTTCACGTAGTGCTTCCCAATCAAGTTCGGGAGAAAAGTCAGCTAGTTCGTTTACACCCTGGGCACGTCTTTCCCACGGAAATACTCCTCGACCATACCAAGTTTTGTCAGAGTCTTTACACTTACCTCTTTCTTTGGCCAATTCGACCGATGCTTCTGTGAGATAAAATGCTTGATGTTCCATCCAGCTTTTAACTTCTCCAAGCGCATCTTTCTCTCCATACTTTAATCCTCTCTTAGCATGCCAATAGGCTAGATTAGTTACACCAATACCAAGTGGTTGGATTTCATCGTTGCTTAGTTTACTTTGAATACTTAAGAAATCTTGGTAATCAAGTATATTACAGAGACTACGCTGTAATATCCTACAAGCACGGCGCATATCCTCTGGATTCCTGAAAGCTCCCCAGTTGATACTCCCAAGAGTACACAAAGCAATCCTGCCATCAGCATCATCGAGGCGCTTAAAAGGTTTAGTAGGTAAAAGTATTTCACAGCATAAGTTTGACTGATAGATAGTATGATACTCAGGATCAAAGGGTCCTTGGTTCATGACATTGTCAATGAACACTAAGTAGATACGACCTGTATCAGTACGCTCCTTTAAGATGCCGCCTTTGAATACATCTTCGGCATTCATTGTTTTCTTACGTAGTCCCGGAGTCTTTTCGTACTTAACATACAGTTCTTCAAACAGTTTTGTGTTTGAATAAAACGCCTCGTATAAATCCGGAACTTCGTTTGGATCAAAGAATGTTATGTTTTCTTTGTTTCGGAATCGTCTCCAGAAGAAACTGGTAAGCACAACCCCATAATCCATATGACGGACTCGGGTTTCTTCGGTTCCTTGATTGTTTTTAAGTACAATAAGATCATCAAACTGATGATGCCAAATGGGATAAAA
>Ga0129333_10005842_pt1 | contig 11609 bp, 5 predicted proteins | sample CPB6_08_DNA_FD_94474 | JGI IMG/M metagenome (GOLD analysis project Ga0129333, IMG submission 94474) | Freshwater to marine salinity gradient microbial communities from Chesapeake Bay, USA - CPBay_Sum_0.6_0.8_DNA | ecosystem: Environmental > Aquatic > Marine > Coastal | place: USA: Chesapeake Bay...
CCGGTGCGGCCGATGCGGTGCACATAGGCCTCGGAATCGAACGGGATGTCGTAGTTCACCACCAGGGTGATGCGGTCCACATCCAGGCCCCGGGCCGCCACGTCGGTGGCCACAAGCACATCCACGGTGCCGTTCTTGAGCCGCTCGATCGTGCGCTCGCGCTGGTTCTGGGCCACGTCGCCGTTGAGCACGGCCACGTCGTAGCCCTTGGCCTCCAGGGCTTCCGCCACCGTGACCGTGATCGCCTTGGTGCGGGCGAAGATGATCACCCCCTCCTTGGTCTCGGCCTCGAGCACCCGGCTCAGGGCCTCCAGCTTCTGGGGACCGTTGACGGTGATGAAGCGCTGACGGATGCGACTGGCGTCCGACCCCTTGGTGCGGATCGTGATCTCCGCCGGTTCGTTCAGGTACTGGTGCGAGATGCGGCGGATCTCGGAGGGCATCGTCGCCGAGAACAGCACCACCTGGCGCTGCTCGGGCAGCTGGCCCAGCACCCACTCCACGTCGTCGATGAAGCCCATGCGCAGCATCTCGTCGGCTTCGTCGAGCACCAGGCTGCGCAGGCCGGAGAGATCGAGGGTGCCCTGGCGCATGTGATCCATGACGCGGCCGGGGGTCCCCACCACGATCTGCACACCGCGCCGCAGGCGGGCGATCTGATCGCGGAAATCGGCGCCGCCGTAGATCGGCAGCACCCGCACCTGCGGCATCTTGGCCGCATAGCTGTTGAAGGCATCGGCCACCTGAATGGCCAGCTCACGGGTGGGGGTGAGCACCAGCACCTGAGGGGTGCGCTGGGATGGGTCGAGGCCCGCCAGCAGCGGCAGGGCAAAGGCGGCCGTCTTGCCGGTGCCGGTCTGGGCCTGGCCCACAAGGTCGCGGCCCAGCAGCAGCTCGGGGATGGCGGCCTTCTGAATCGGCGAGGGCTCGAGGTAACCGATCGTGGCCAGGGCCTCCAGCAGCTCCGGCGCGAAGCCGAAAGCGGCGAAGCCGCTGTCGTTGATCGGGCCGATCAGGGTGGTGCTGACGGCGTCATCGCCGCTGGCCTGCAGATCGGCCTCCAGGGCGCTCAGGTCCACGGCGCAGCTGTCGTCGCCGGCCTGGCCGGTCGCTGCGGCAGGGCTGTGGACGTCGTTGGCTGGGTCGTTTTGCACGCCAAGATCCGACGAGCTGATGAGGCTCTCAACAGAGTTATTGGTCACAGAGAGGTCTGGGCCTGGTGATCCTTCGTCGCAGGCCGGCAGACACCCGTTGAATAACTGCCTTGCCCTACACAAAGGGTGAGAGCAGATCTTAACACTCGCTTCGGATCACCACGCTCGATCGGGGGGCGCGTCCGCGGGGACGTCCTCGGCAAGCTCCGGGCCGCGGCGGTAGTCGTCGGCGAGTCGTTCGATGTCGTCCTCGCTCAGCGGCCCACCCCGCTGCACTTCCACGATCAGCAGGTCCGCCTCGCCGGCACTGGCGCGGTGCACCGCGCCGCAGGGCACCAGCAGGGTGGTTCCGGGCTCGGCCGCCAGCCGTATGCCGTCGCAGTGCAGTTCGCCGCAGCCGGCCACCACCACCCAGTGCTCCAGCCGATGGCGATGGCGCTGCAGGCTGATGCGCTGGCCAGCGCGGATGCAGAGCCGCTTCACCAGATAGCCATCTCCGCTGGCGAGCGTCTCGAACCATCCCCAGGGCCGCTCGCACACCGTTGCGGTCGCCCTGGTCTCGACCCCGGATCCGGCTCTGGCTTCGCCCATCCTCGCGTCGCCGCCTACCGCCGCGAACCCTAGACAGCTGAACCGGTTTCCGCCACGGCAGCCGGCATCGGTGTGAACAACAGGGCTCGCTGCCGCGCCCGGGTCAGGCCCGTGTACAGCAATCGGGCATCGCTCTGACGGCTGCTGGGCAGCAGCATCAGAACCTCGGCGTACTGGCTGCCCTGCGCCTTATGAACCGTCAGGGCCAGGGCCGGTTCCGCCCCGCTCAGCCGCGCTGGGTGCAGCAGCCGGCCGCCGCTGAACAGCACCTGTCGCTCCTCGCCTCGGCCCACCACCACGCCGATGTCGCCATTGGTCAGCCCTTGCTCGGCCATGTTGCGCCGGTTCAGCACCGGGGTGCCCAGGGGCCAGCGCTGGACCGGCGCCCGGGCCGCGTCCCCCAGCAGTGCCCTGTGCAGGCCCTCCACGCCCCAGGGGCCGCGGCGGATCGGCGTGAGCAGGATCAGCTGCTCCAGTTCTGCCAGCAGGCTGGCCATCGCGGCCGTGAGAAGCGGCTCACCGCTCTGAGGTTCCTGCCCTGGCGGCAGAAGCGCCGGCTGAATCCGTCCCGCCAGCTCCGCCAGCCGCCGCTGGTGGTTCTGGAGGCGCTCCAGCACCGCAGCGGGCGGGCGGGTGGCTGACGCTTGCTGCCAGCGCAGATTGGCCGTGGTCGGCAGTGCGTCCAGGGCGGGTTTCAGCTCGGCCAGCAGGGCCGGGCCGTTGCTGCTGCTGTCCCGTAGCTGCGCGGCCAGGGCGGCGATGGCCCCGTCGTTGCGGTAGGTGGTGCGCAATTCCACCGCCGCCGGCCCCAGGGCCGTGAGTGCTGCCGGCTGGCAGAGCTCGAGCAGCACGGCGCCTGGGCCCACCGGCGGCAACTGGCCCGCATCCCCCACCAGCAGCAGCTGGGCCTGCTCCGGCAGGGCCTCGAGCAGCGCAGCCATCAGCGGCAGATCCACCATCGACACCTCATCGACCACCAGCAGGTCCAGCTCCAGGGGCATGCGGGCGCCGCGGCGGAAGCCCGCCCCATCGCCACGGGCTTCAAGCAGGCGGTGCAGCGTTGAGCAGGGGAGGTTGCGCAGCCGCTCCGCCAGCTCCGGCTCCAGGGCCGCAGCTCCTGTGGCCACCGCCTCTCCGAGGCGGCCTGCCGCCTTGCCGGTGGGGGCGCTCAGCTGCAGGCGCAGCTGGGGCTGCAGCCGCAGGGCTGCGGCCAGCATCTGCACCACGGTGGAGGTCTTGCCGGTGCCGGGCCCACCGCTGAGCAGCAGCAGCCGCTGGCTGAGCAGGGCGCTGACCGCCCGGCACTGCTGCGGGTCCAGGCCGGCGGCACTGGCCCGTTGAGCCGCCGCCGCCAGGGTTGCGGCATCGATGCCCGGCTGCTGCACTGTCCGGCCGCGGGCAATCAGGGCGTCGCGGCAATCGCAGAGCTGCTGGTGCCAGCGGCGCCAGCGCAGCCAGCGGCCGTCCTGCACCAGCGGCGCTTCGGGCTGCACGGCCAGGCTGTCGGCCTGCGCCAGCCAGCCGCAGCGCTGCAGGGCCTGCAGATGGTCGGCCGGCCAGGTGGGTCCCTCGTCCAGTTCAACCGGCGCCGGACCTTCCAGATCAATCGCCAGCTCACCGCGCTCCAGGGCAGCGGCCAGGGCTGTGATCAGCGGCTGCACCACCGCTACAGCGTCCGCGTTCGCCGGCAGCAGCCGGCTGAGGCTGTCGAGCAGAGCCGGGGCCAGGCTGCTCATGGCTGCCCCTCCCGCAGCAGGGCGTCGAGGGCCAGCAGCCGCGGCAGCGGCGGCCGCTCCACCAGAACCCCGGGTACGCCGCCGCCACGGCCCTCCGCACCGCCGGTGAGCGGACCCGGCACACCGCGCAGAAAGATGTAGGCGTAGCCGCCCAGATGCTGCTCCGGGTCGTAGCCCGGCAGACGCCAGCGCAGGTAGCGGTGCAGCGCCACCAGATAGAGGTGTGCCTGAAGCGGGTAGTGGTTGCTCAGCATCAGCGCCTCCATCGCGGCTTCGCTGTAATCGGCCGGGCCACAGCGGATCACGGCACCGCGGCTGTCGCGCTGCCCCAGCCAGTTGCTCTTCCAGTCGGCCACCCACCAGCGCCCCTCGCTGCGGAACACCAGATCGATCGAGCCGGTCAGGAAGCCGCGGCTGGCGACGTTCAGCCCCTGCAGCAGGCGGCCATAGGCGGCGCCGAAGCGTCCCTGCGGATGGCGTTCGAACACCGCCGCCAGGCCGCTTCCGCGCACCAGTCGACCGTCCGGCACCGCCAGGGGCAGGTCAAAGTTCAGCTCATTGAGCCAGCTGCCCGGTTCCAGATCCCCGAGCCGTACCGTCCCCAGGGAGCCGCCAAGGGGGCTGAGCACCAGCTGCCTGAGCCCCGCCAGCACGTCGTCCACCAGCTCAGCCGCCAGAGCGGCGCGCTCCAGCTCGCGGGCCACCACGGCCCGGGCGTCCTCCGGATCGCCTGCGGCCAGACGGGGGTAATCGATCTGCTCCAGCATGCGGTGCAGGGCATCGCCCGGGCCGGCGCCCCGGGGGAAGTGGGCCAGTGCTCCCAGCGCCGGCCCGGGCGGCTCCAGGGCGGCAGCGGGAACGTCGTCCGCCCCGACGGCATCGCCGTCGCGGCTGAGCGCGTCGCTGTCACGGCCCTCATCGTTGGCTTCCGGCGGCAGCGGTGTGCCGGCGTGGGCCCAGGCGGAATAGCTGGCTCGACACCAGCTGGTGTCGAGCGCCCGCTTCGGGATCGGGCCCAGTTCCAGGGCTCCGCTCGGGGCGGGCGCCTGCCAGCGGTGGGCCGGGGTTTCTGGAGCTGCCAGCTGGTGCAGCGGTAGTCCGTTCTGACTCAGCCAGGCGCTGAGCGGGTTGCCCGCCTCGGCGCTCTCCTCGCCGGGCCAGCCGAGCACCAGCAGATGGCGCGCGCGGGTGCAGGCCACATAGGCGCGCCGCTCCGCCTCCTGCCGCTCCGCCTCCTGGTGCTGCTGCGCCGCGGCGCGGCCCACGCCCCAGTGGGGGCTCAGGTGCAGATCAAGGCGGGGGCGGGTGCTGCCAGGCGGCCGCCAACGCCGGCCTACCCCATCACTGCCGGCGCGCGGTTGGCGCGGTCCGCGCCAGAGGTAGGGACAGATCACGACCGGATATTCCAGTCCCTTGCTGCGGTGCACCGTCACCACCGCGATCGCCGATTCGGCGGCATCGCTGCGGCAGACATGGGCTTCGGGTAATTCGCGCTCCTCCTGCAGGCGCAGGTTGCGCAGCCAGTCGCCCGCTGCCGCCACGCTCAGCCCCTGACGGTGCATCTCCTCCTGCACCAGCTCCGCCGCCTGCTGCAGATCGGCCAGGGCCCGCCCCCGCAGGGCCAGACCCGCCAGGGTGCCCCGCCCGAGCAGCTGCCCCAGAACCGCGGTGATGCCCTGGCGCGGCAGCTGTTCCGCCAGCCGCGCCAGATCGTCCGCCAGGCCATCCCAGCGCGCTGCGCTCGCCGTTGCGATGTCGGCCGCGGGCCAGGCCAGCAGCGGCGAGGCCGCCAGCAGTCGCAGGCGGCCCAGATCACCAGGGGCCGCCAGGGCATCCAGCAGTCTCTGCAGCGCCGCGGCTCCCTCGCTGGCGAACACATCGCCGCGGCTCACCAGCCGGCTGGGCAGGCCGCGCTGCTCCAGGGCCACCCTCAGGGCTTCGGCCTCGCTGTGGCGGTTCACCAGCAGGCAGAGATCCCCCGGCTGCAGCGGTCGTCCCTGGGTGGCCCCCTCGACCTCCAGGGTCAGGTCGCGCTCCAGCAGCTGCTGGCAGTGGGCCGCCACCTGGGCTTCAAGACCCTCGGACTCCAGCGGCAGCAGCTGAAGCGGTGTCTCGTCCGGCGCCAGGGTCAGGGTTTCGCCGCGGGCGCGGCAGAGCACCCGCGGCACATCCAGGCCCGAAGCCACCAGGCCGGGCTCCATCAGGGCGTTGAGGCCGGCGATCAGTCCTTCGCTGGACCGACGGTTCTCCACCAGCCCGTAGCAGCTGCCGGCCCGTTCGGCCTCGGCCGCCGCCAGCCTGTAGGTGGCCAGCTCGCCGCCACGGAAGCGGTAGATCGCCTGCTTGGGATCCCCCACCATCACCAGCAGGTGGCGGGGCGGCGTGCCGGTGAAGGCCCGCTGCAGGATGCGCCACTGGATCGGATCGGTGTCCTGGAACTCATCGATCAGGGCGGCGCGGTAGCGCTGCGCCACGGCTGCCAGCAGCGGCGTCGGTTCTCGGTTGGCGCCGCCAGCGACATCGCCACTGCGACTGCCCTCGCCCGCGTGTTCACCCGGATCGAGGCCCTCCAGCAGCTGGCCGTAGCCCATCTCGCCGCTGCGCTCGCGACGGCGGGCCAGCTCGGCCCGGCCCCAGTGGGCGAAATGCAGCAGCAGCAGTTCCGCCGGCCCATCCACCAGATCGGCGATCGCCGTCAGCAGCGGCTCCTGGGGCAGGCGGCAGCCGATGGCGGCGCAGAGCTTGCCGATGCTGCCCGGGTGGAAGTACTCGCGCAGCTCCTTCACCGCCAGCACCGCCGCGTGGTCCGGTTGATCGACCAGGCCATCGAGCCAGGCCTGCACCGCCGCCTGCTTGTCGGGTTTGGGTCTGATCCGGTAGGGCGTGATGCGCGAGAGCAGCGGCTTGGCTTCGGTGGCAATGGCGCAGAAGGCCGGTTCCAGTTCCGCGGCATCGCGCTGCCAGAGCTGCATGAAGCGCTGCCAGCGCCCGCTCCACAGCGCCGTCAGCTGCATCGCCAGCGGCTGCTCGGCCACCAGCCCCGATGGCAGGGGATCGAGTTCCAGGGCCGGGTCGCCATCGAGGGCCTGCAGCAGCCGCTCCAGCCGGGCGGGATCGAGCCGGTGCGCCATCAGGCCCTCCAGCTGGCCGGCCGGCAGGGGCAGCACCTGTTGCTGCCAGTAGTCGTGCACGATCTGAGCGCGGCGTTCCGCCGCCCGCTGCTCCAGGGCCACCGCCGGTCCCAGGCCCGCCTCCAGCGCCTGGCGCTGCAGGGTGCGGCGGCAGAAGCCGTGGATGGTGGTGATGTCGGCGCGATCCAGTTGCTCCAGGGCGAGCAGCAGCCGCCCGCGCAGGGCTGGATCGGGATGCGCTCCCTGCGCCGCCAGCCAGTCCGCCAGTGGCTGATCAAGGTCTGGCTGGGTGGTCTGCTGCACGGGCGGCTGCAGCGATCCGGTCGCTGGCGCTGCGGTCGCCTCCAGCAGCAGCAAGGCCTGCTGCAGGCGGCGGGCGATGCGGTCGCGCAGCTCGGCCGCGGCGGCCTCGGTGAAGGTCACCACCAGCAACTGCTCGATCGCCAGGGGGCGTAGCCCTTCGCTCACCAGGCGCAGCACCAGATGGGCCAGGGCGAAGGTCTTGCCCGTGCCGGCACTGGCCTCCAGCAGGCGGATGCCCGGCGTGAGCGGCAGGGCGTTGGCCTCGAAGCGCGGCAGTGTCATGGCCTTACCGTCATGGCTTCACCACCCGGTGCCCGGCCAGCAGCGGTTCGTGCAGGGCCAGCGCCAGCTCCTGCACCGCCGGGGTGAGCAGCTCCGCCAGCGGCAGGTCCGAACCGAAGCAGAGGGCCTGCACGGCTTCGTGGCGTTCGCCCCTGCCGGTGAAGCTTCCCTCCCAGCTGTTGCGGGCATCTCGCCAGCCCTTGCCTGTGCCGGGGCTGGCCAGTTCACCTTTGGCGTAGGCCCAGCCGGTGTCCGGCGGCAGCGGCCAGCAGCGGTCCTGATGGTGCGCCCGCCACTGGCGCAGCTGCTCCAGCACGGTCGCGGCCTGGGCTGCGCTGGGAGCATCCAGGCGCTCCAGCACCCGCAGCCGGTCACCATCGCGCCCTACCAGCGCGGCGCCCGTCGGCGTTTCGCCCGCCGCCGCCGCCAGCAGCAGCTCCATCCACAGCCGTAGCCGTTGCCGGCTGCGCGGTTTGCCCGTATGGGCCAGCGCCAGTCCGTTGCCACGCCAGTGCAGGGTCGCACTCAGCCCCTGCCAGCTCACCGGCCGTCGCTGCCTTGGGCCCAGCAGCTCCAGGCACTGCTGCAGCGACTCGATCCGCTGCTCCAGCTGGCGCACCTCCAGGGTGCCGGCGGCCAGCGGCGGCAGCCGGCCGCGGCCACGCTCCAGCAGCGGCCAGTCCGGCAGCTCCTCGCTCGTCGGCAGGCCATCGTCATCGAGCTGGGCGCGCAGCAGGGCCGAGCGCTGGCGCTCATCGAGGTGCAGGTCCTCCAGATCGCGCACCGGTTGATGCCATTCGCGCGGCCGCAACCCCAGGCTCTCCAGCCAGCTGGCCTGTGGCGCTTCGAGCCAGGCGCGCAGATCGCTCCAGGCCTGTTCGGGTGTGGCCGGTTCGCCTGCACCCGAGCTGCTGGTTGCGCTGCTCTCCCGCAGGGCCAGACCGCGCACCGGTGCCACCGGCTCCTGCTCCAGCTGACGGCGTGCCTGCAGCAGGCGGCGATCGCAGCTGGCCGCCGGCCAGGGCGGATCGCTGCGGAAGTTGCGGCGCTCCAGCGGGTTGGCGGCGTGCTGGCGCAGGGGCAGGGGCCCATCCAGCTGGGCCGCCAGCAGATCCAGCCACTGGCGCACGGGTGTGGAGGCCTCCAGGGCCTCGCCGGTGCGTTCATCGCGGCTGCTCCAGCTGATCAGCAGGTGCTGCCGGGCCGAGAGCAGGCTCTCCAACAGCACGTAGCGGTCCTGATCGCCTGGGGAGGGGTCGCCGAGGCGCCTCTGCTGCTCCAGCAGGTGAAAGCCGGGGCGCTGCCGCTGGCGCGGGAACGCACCGGCATCGAGCCCCATCAGCACCACCACCCGATGCGGGATCGCCCGCATCGGCTCCAGGGCGCTGATCGTGAGTGCGCCGGAGCGGTGGCCGAAGCGGCCGCTCGCTTCGCTGAGCCGTTCGTCGAGCACCTCCGCCACCACCGGTGCCTCCAGCAGCAGCGCACTGCAGCCTGCGATCGCCTGCCAGTCCGCCAGGGCCGCCTGGATCGTCTGCAGTTCCCACGACCGCTCGCCACCGTCGCCGAACAGCTCGCTGAGCTGCTGACGCAGGCCCGATACCCACTCGGTCACGCTGCGGGCCTGCGCCAGCCAGGACAGGCTGCGGCGCAGCTGGCGCAGCAGGTTCAGCCAGCGGATCTGCTCCTCCAGGCTGCCGGCCATGGCCATCGGTGCGGTTTCGGCAGGGGCCAGCCCCGGTTCCTCCGGCAGCACCAGCCCCAGGGTGAGGCGGTCGATCGCCCAGCTGAGGCTGTGGTTGGAATCGCCTCCGCGGGCGCGGCCATCAAGGCCCCAGCGGAAGCCGGCCCGCTGCAGCAGGGCCGTGAGGGCGCCAGCTTCGCCCGGTTCGATGCCCATGTGTCGCAGCAGCGGGCCGCAGCCGAGCACTCCCTCGAGCGCCGTGGCGGTGAGCCGCTCTCCCCCCAGCCGCAGCAGCGTCAGCAGCCCCTGGCTGATGCCCGCTTCGCTCTGCTGGCTGCGGTCGGTGAGGCGCCAGGGCAGCGTCACGCCCGTGGCGGCGCTGTCGCCGAACACGGCGCCCACCAGGGGCGCAAAGGCCTCCACCTGGGGTGTCATCACCAGGATGTCGCGGGGTTGGAGGCTCTCATCGGCCGCCAGCAGCTGCAGCAGCCGGTCGCGCACGATCTGCAGCTGCCGCAGCCGGCCCGGGCAGGCGTGGAATTCCAGGGACGTGTCGTCGGCGGACCGCGTCAGGGCACGCGGCCGGCCGATGGCGGACGCGATCACCTCGGCGCCGGTCGCGTCCATCTCGCAGTCCATGTCGCAGTCGGTGTCGCAGTCGGTGTCGCCGACGGCCAGTCGTTCCTGCAACTGCTCCAGCAGGGTGGCCGTTCGCTCGGCCGCGGCAGCCATCCTCGCGGGCAGCAGAAAGGCATCCCCTTCGCGCCAGCTGCCGAGCTGGGTGTCGCCGCTGCCCTCCAGCAGCTGTTGGAATTCCGCCCCAAGCCGGCCGAAGCGGGCCTCCAGGCTGGGCACGGTCAGCAGCCAGTCGCTGCCAAGCGGGTCGGTTGCAGCCGTGGCGGCATCGCGGCGCTGCCACAGGTCGCGGCAGGGTGTGAGCAGGAACAGATCCACGGCCAGGCAGCCGGACAGGGCCTGCAGCAGCTCCACCTGCACCGGCGCCAGGCTGCTCAGGCCGAACAGCCGCAGCGGCTGTCCGCTGGCGGCCAGCTTGGCCAGCCCGGCGGGGATCTCTGCGCCGGAGCACTGCCGCAGCAGCGCGATCGCCTGCCGTGCCCGCAGGCCGAAGGGCAACCGCTCCAATCGCGCCGCCAGGCGCCGCAACAGCAGTGGTTGCCAGCGCAGGGTCTCGGCCAGGGGCAGCCCGGCGGCATCGACATCGTGGTCCGCCAGCCAGGCCTCAACCATTGCGGGTCGGTAGAGGCCGTAGTCGTCGAGGGCATCGGCGATGGCGCGCCCCAGTTGCCAGAGGGGGGCATCGAGGCGTTGCAGGCCGGGTGCCCGCCGCTCCAGCCACTGCCGCAATGGTGCGGCACAGTCCTCTTCCAACAGCTCCGGCAGCAGTTCCAGCACCGGCCAGACCAGGTTCTGGGCTCGCCAGGGGTCCACGCTCCCGGCCCCAGCGGTGCCGTCGCCGTTGCCCGTGGCGGGCTCCAGCAGTTGATCCACCAGCTGGCGCAGTCGGCTCGAGGGAAAGGGAAACCGCAGCCCCGCTGCGATGCCGCCGCCTGCCCCGTCCGTTTCCGGATCGCTCAGTTCCAGGGCGATCTGCTCCCCCAGCCAGCGGCTGGTGGGCCAGGTGTTCACCACCACCTGGACGGGCTCGAGGGGGCCCGGTGGCGTCAGCCGCAGCTCGGTGGCGAGCAGCCGTGCCAGCAGTTCGGCTCGGTTGCTGCGGAACAGCGTCAGCAAGGTTCAGCGACCGCTCAGGGCGAGCCGGCTCAGGCCGGGCAGAGGACCGCCGGCCTCGGGCCGCAGGCCGGGAACACTGATGTCCAGGCCCGTTTCCGGGCAGTAGGCGCTGAGGCTGCCGCCGTAGCAGGCTCCTGTGTCCACCATCACGATGTGCTGCAGATGCCGGACGTGCGGCCCGGGAGTGTGGCCGATCACCACCTCACCGAAGCGGCCGTCGTAGTGCTGCCAGAAGCCCATGCGCACCCTCAGATCCGGCTGCCAGGTGGTGGGATCGAAGCCGGCATGGGTTGCCACCCAGCCATCGCCCCAGTACGCCAGGGGCAGGCGCTCCAGGCGGCCCAGCCAGGCCCGACAGTGCTGCTCCCCGAGGTGGCGGAACGTGTCGCAGCCCGCCAGGTGCCGTTCGGCCAGCTCGCCGCCGGCCTGGAGGGCGTCGATCAGATCCTGTTCGTGGTTGCCGCGCAGCCACACGGCGCGGTCACGCTCCACCAGGTCCCAGATCCGCTCCATCGTGGCGGCGATGCCAGGGCCGCGGTTGATCACATCACCGCAGAAGATCAGACGGTCATCACCGGGCAGGTGCCGCAGTAGCTCCGCGAGGGACTCGGCGCAACCATGGACATCACCGATCACCCAGTGGCGGCGGCGGCTGACGGGCGTCATCGGGACGTCACAGTTTTCCCAGTCTTGCCCAGCGTGCTGCGATCTGTCAGCCCCGTCGCGGGCCGATGAAGAACGCTGATAGTTTGCCGCCAGGTGCAGGCGCGGTGATGGACGCACAACCCACGGATCCACGCACGCTGTCGGTGGGTCAGCGCGTCGCCATCCTGGTCAAGGCGCTCGATGGTGCCAGGCGCACCAATGAGGCGCTGGCCAACTGCAGCAACGGCGATCAGATGGTGGAGGTGCTGCTCGATGCCTCGGCCAAGCTGGGCCTGGGGCTCACCCGCGCTGACCTGACCCGCACCCCGCC
>Ga0129333_10005844_pt1 | contig 11608 bp, 6 predicted proteins | sample CPB6_08_DNA_FD_94474 | JGI IMG/M metagenome (GOLD analysis project Ga0129333, IMG submission 94474) | Freshwater to marine salinity gradient microbial communities from Chesapeake Bay, USA - CPBay_Sum_0.6_0.8_DNA | ecosystem: Environmental > Aquatic > Marine > Coastal | place: USA: Chesapeake Bay...
CGTTTCTACGCTTGAAAATGCAGCGCTAGATGCAAACAAGAATGTATTTAGGTGCAGAGTTTCATCAATTGAAAGACTTGCCAACCTAACAGATGATATAGTTCAACATGCTATTACGTTGACAGTAATACAGGGAGCATAGGGTGGCATTTACTCAAATCACAGTCACTGCCACGTATTTTGAAAGCGATGGCGAAACACCAGCAACTGGTACTGTCACGTTCCTTGCGACTGGTGTTATGCGTGATACGAGCACCAATATCTCTGTTGCGCCTACGGAAATAACTGCAACGCTTGATGCTGATGGTGAAATAAGCGTTCTTTTAACCGCAAATAATGATGACTATACAGTTCCAACTGGAGTTACATACGAAGTAACAGAACGAATTGACGGAACTGCAGAAAACAAGTATTTCGTTGCAATAAGCAAAACATCACCAGACGGAACTGTTGACTTAGCGGACCTCGTCCCAAACACAAATCCGTATACAACAATTAACTACGCTACAAAAGAATATGTCGATACGCTACTTCTTGACGCTGGGACTGTTGATTTTGTACCGACCGATGAGATTCTTTCTACAAATGTCCAAGATGCCATCGAAGAGGTGCGTGACATATCAAAGTATGTACACGTACAGGCAAGCGCTAGTGTATTATGGGATATAACACACAATTTAAGGTTCTATCCGAACGTGACAATTGTGGATTCTGGTGACAATTTTGTTGTTGGAGATGTGAATTACCTAAGCATTAATAGGCTTCAGGTGACCTTCGCACACTCCTTCGGTGGAAAAGCGTATCTTTCTTAGTGGGAAATAGTCTCGGAGGTAATCATGCCAAAGTTCGTAAATAATTTAGATCTAAACAAAAACGAACTCCGCAATGCGGTATTGCATGTTCTTTCAAGCGCTCCAGCAAGCCCAGTCGTTGGTCAGGTCTACTACGACTCGGTAAATAGCACCCTTAAGATTTGCACGGCCTCGTCTCCTTCAGCCGTATGGCTTGACCTCGGCAAGCAAGGCACCGTCACAAGCGTTGGGGCAACTGCTCCAATACAGTCAACTGGTGGAACCACTCCGACAATCAGCATCGATGCTGCGTCTGGATCTTCTTCTGGTTCAATGTCATCGGCGCATTACACACTTGTCAATAATGCGACAAATGCAAATACAGCATCAACCATTGTCAAGCGTGATGCATCTGGTGACTTCTCTGCTGGAATGATTACGGCAGACCTTACTGGTGATGTCACTGGTCAGGTTTCGGATATTTCGAACCATGATACAGATGACCTTGCAGAAGGCACAACAAATCTCTATTACACAGATACTCGCGTTCGTGCCAATCGTCTTGACCAGATGACTGCGCCGACAGCGTCGGTCTCATTCAATAGCCAAAAGATTACAAGCCTTGCAGACCCAGAAAACCCACAAGACGCTGCCACTAAGGCTTATGTTGATGCTGCTCGTTCTGGTCTTGACGTTAAGGCTTCTGTCCGCGCTGCAACTACTGCCCCCCTGACGATTGCCTCAGATCTTGAGGACGGAGACATCCTTGACGGGGTTACGCTTGCCACTGGCAACCGCGTTCTTGTTAAAAATCAGTCGACAGCATCAGAAAATGGCATCTATGTTGTCCAGGCGAGTGGTGCAGCAGTTCGTGCTGATGATGCAGATACGAATGCTGAAGTTACTTCTGGAATGTTCACATTCGTTGAGGAAGGAACGGTAAACGCTGACTCTGGATGGGTTCTTACTACAAATAACCCAATCACTCTTGGCTCAACTGGTCTTGTATTTGCTCAGTTCTCTGGCGCTGGACAGATTACTGCTGGTGCTGGCTTAACAAAGACTGGCAACACAATTGATGTTGTCGGTACGAGTGATCGAATCACGGTTAATGCTGACAGCGTTGACATTGCGGCAACATATGTTGGCCAAAACACCATTACAACTCTTGGAACGATTACAACTGGTACATGGGATGCAACAACAGTTGCAGTTACCGCTGGTGGTACTGGTAACGAGTCGTTCACTGACAATGGTGTTATCTACGGCAATGGAAGCGGAGCACTTGACGTAACCTCGGCTGGTACTCAGTATGAGGTTCTACAGGCTGGCGCTAGCGGCGTCCCGACATTCGGCGCATTGAACCTTGCGCAGGCTGCTGCAATTACTGGGACCCTGCCAATTGGTAATGGCGGTACTGGTGCAACTACACAAAGTGGAGTTCGCACAAATCTTGTTAGCGATATCACAACTGGATCTGGCGTATCAACTCCAGAACTTGCAAAGGTTTGCGCCAAGACAATTGGTGATGGTTCAGCAACCGCCTACACAATCGATCACAACTTCAACACGCGTGATGTTGTTGTCCAAGTGATCGACATCGCTTCTGGCTCGGATACGCAGTATGAAACGGTTTATGCTGATGTCAAGCGCAACACCGTGAACCAAGTGACGGTCACTTTTGCCGTGGCCCCAGCACTAAGTTCATACCGTGTCGTAATCACTGGCTAATAAATTACATAAGCCTTGAGGGGCTAGGAAGGAACGGTTGAGGCCGTGGCCAAGTTTGTAGGTACGCCAGTAAGGGCTGATGACTTTGCGAGCGTCAGCGATGAGGCAGTCTCTGCAAAGGTAAGTGGAGATTCAGCAAAGCGCATCAGGATAGATGCTGGTGGGCGCATTACATGGGGTTCTGGATCTGCATCTGGCGACGTAAACCTTTACCGCGATAGCGCAAATACGCTCAGGACTGATGATGTATTTGTTGCTAGCGGTGGATTGGTAACCGTTACTTCAAACGGAGCACCAACATCTTCTTCTCCAGACGGAAGTATCGCAATTGATACTACTAATAATTTATTTTATTTTAGGTCCAGCGGCACATGGTCACAGGTAACTGGCGGCGGTGGAAGTTCAACAATAACCATTTCTGATGGGACACCCGAAGATCCATCTGCTGGTGATCTTTGGTATGAATCCGACACTGGCAAGACTTATGTCTACTACGACTCATTTTGGGTTGAGATAGGTGCTGGTGTTGGACCCCAAGGTCCCCAAGGACCGCAAGGTGCTCAGGGGGCAACTGGTCCTCAGGGTTCACAGGGAGAAACTGGGGCGCAAGGCCCTACTGGCGCTCAGGGGCCACAAGGAAGTACTGGACCGCAAGGTGCTCAGGGGGCAACTGGTCCGCAGGGTTCCGAAGGACCACAGGGTTCGACTGGTGCAACTGGTGCACAGGGAGACATTGGACCACAAGGAGCAACTGGGGCACAGGGTGCTCAGGGACCGCAAGGTGATGATGGATTTGATGGAGACAAATACTCCACCACAAGTTCAACAAGTCTGACAATTGCAAACACTGGGACAATCAGCCTTACTGTAGATACTGGACTTTCATACTCAACTAATCAGTCAGTGATTATTTCTTACGATGTAAGTAATCACATGCATGGTGAGATTGATTCTTATAACCCAGTTAATGGCGCAATGAGCGTTACATTAAACGATTCAGATGGTTCTGGGACATACTCTTCATGGAGTGTCAATCTTTCTGGAGCAGTCGGCGTAGCAGGTCCGCAAGGGGCGACTGGTGCGCAAGGCCCACAAGGCGATGTTGGTCCGCAAGGTGCAACTGGGGCACAGGGTTCAACTGGCGCTACTGGGGCACAGGGTCCCCAGGGAGACGCTGGTCCACAGGGATCGCAAGGTGCAACTGGCTCCCAAGGTCCTCAAGGTTCTCAGGGTGATACTGGGCCACAGGGTTCACAGGGTCCTCAGGGTGTTGGTTATAACGGCGTTACTTCAACAACTTCTACGTTCACGGTTCCTGGATCAATTACTTTTGCCGTGACCAATACTGGGGCGTTTACCGTTGGTGCTCGCGCGCGCGCTTCTTACGATGCATCGACTTGGCTTGAAGGTCAAATTACAGCCCTAACCCCCAATGCCAGTATCACTTTGAATGTTGACAAAATTTCTGGATTTGGAACATTTGCATCTTGGACTTTCTCTATTGCTGGTACTGTTGGTGCGCAAGGAGCACAGGGCGCACAAGGCGCGCAAGGAGCACAGGGCGCTGGATATTCTGGAGTTACATCAACAACATCATTAGCAATAGGCTCTGGGACAAAGGTATTTTCTGTTGCATCAACTGGCGCTTATATAGTCGGCCAAAGAGTTCGAGTTGTTCGAACTGGATCTCCATCTATTTATATGGAAGGTCTAATAACAGCATTAACAGCAAATACTTCAATTTCTGTATCTGTTGCTGTTACTAGCGGTAGCGGGACTTACAATACTTGGACATTTGGAATAATTGGTGATGTTGGGGCGCAGGGTTCTCAGGGTCCACAGGGCTATCAGGGCGCTGATGGACCCGCTGGTGCTGCCTCAACTTCGTACTCAATTGTTAATTGGGAGAATGGCCAATCTAAAATATTTTATACAAGTAATACTGGAGGGTTTTCCCTCGGCCAGAGAATGGCTGCTGTTAGTCAAAGTAACCCTTCAACCTTAATAGAGGGAAGAATTACATCCTTATCAACCAATAACTATATTCAGATAACAGCAGATGCTGTTGTTGGGCCTCAAGGTTATGGTCCTCAGTCAACAAATAGTTCTTGGTATCTAACAACAGAATCTGCTCAACCAAAATTAGTAAAAATTACAAGTTATTTTGGTTCTGGTTCTTTAATGCCAACAATAATGGATGCAATATTTAATGAATCTTATTCTACTTATGAGATAATTGCAGAAAATGTCCATGGAACATATTCTGGAGACATTTATTTTGTGTTCAGGAATTCAATGGGTGATCTGACATCGATGTATTATGCATATGCGACACAAAAAGGATCTTGGTCTGGCATGTCGCCAATGTATCAAGGATCTACAAGTTCGTCTTATGGATATACATCACAATATTGTTCATCCACTTCGGTATATGCTGGATTTTTTAGAATGACAATCCATAACCCATATAGCAGTACTAAATCTACAAATTGGGTATGTGACGGCCAGTCTGCCGACACAATGATGGGTTACCCACTTTCAACTGCGACTGGAACGTATACAGCGATGGATCAAATAACTGGAATAAAAATATATCCATCATTTTCGTCTTATGGATTTGATTCAAGTACGAAATTTACTGTCTATGGGTATCGAAAGTAGATTGGTGACTAGTTATGGCAATTGACTTTCCAGATACACCATCTAATGGGACAACCCATACAGAACAAGGTCGCACATGGACTTATGATGGGGAAAAATGGATACTTTCCAACTCTCCAGTAGGTACACAAGGTCCACAGGGAGCACAGGGTCCGCAGGGATATCAGGGCGATGTTGGTCCGCAGGGTCCGCAGGGTCCCCAGGGTGATACTGGGCCACAGGGTTCACAAGGCCCCCAAGGACCACAAGGTCCGCAGGGCGCTAATAGCATCGATCAACTTTCTGATGTTGTAATTACTGCAGCAGAAGAGTTTCAGGGTCTTTCATATGACGGAACAAACTGGGTAAACAGCCATATTCCACTTGTTTCATATGTCAGAAATGCCGAAGCAACGACAATTACTACTGGAACCGTTGTCTATCTTTTTGGTGGAACGGGTGATCATGCTTCAGTAAAGCGCGCAGACAATAGTTCAGATACAACTTCATCAAAGACAATTGGTGTTGCTGGCGCAAATATAACAGCAAGCAACAATGGCCCAATTATTACGCGTGGATACGTTGACGGCATTGACCTGTCAACTGGATATTCGGTTGGTGATGTCCTGTGGCTTGGTGAAAATGGAGCATTTACTACTACAAAACCAATATCACCAGACCACCTTGTATTCGTTGGTGTTGTAGTTCGTGCCTCGGTAAATGGAATTATCTATGTTGCTACGCAAAATGGTTACGAGTTAGACGAACTGCATGATGTTTCTATTGTTGATAAGACATCAGGTGATTTTCTAAAGTATAACGGCTCGCTGTGGGTTAATGACCAGATAAATCTTGGGACAGATACCGTAGGCAATTACGTATCAGATATAACTGCTGGCACTGGCATAACAGTTACTCATACCCCAAGTGAAGGATCTAGCCCAACTATTGCAATTGGTCAGGCTGTAGGCACTACTGACAACCCAACATTTGCTGGCGTCACCGCAGACGGTGTGCGCATCGGAATTACCACAGCAAATGAAATTGATACGTCTTCTGGGAATCTAACTCTAGATTCTGCTGGCGGAACAGTAATAGTTGACGACAACCTTCGCATTAATAATGCTGCTATTCAGATAATGAACTCAGGTGGGTCACAGACTCTAATAATTAGCGGAACAACAATAAGTGGTACTTCAGCACTTAATCTTCAGACAAGCACAACTCCCAATGGCTATATCAACCTCAAAGATGAGGTTGGAATTTACAGTTCTAAATCTCTTGTTTTTTATAATGTTTCAACAGGAAACAAGATTACTCTTGCCCAGTCAACAGTTGGCTCAGACATAGTAGTGACCCTTCCTTCCTCCAGTGGAACAATTGCCATCGGTCAACCTGTTGGAACAACAGACAATGTTGAGTTTAATGACGTTACTGTTTCTGGCAATTTGACAGTAAACGGAACGACAACGACAGTTAACTCTACGACTGTCACCGTAGACGATAAAAATATTGAACTAGGGTCAGTTACTTCCCCAACTAATACAACTGCTGATGGTGGTGGCATCACTCTTAAGGGTGCTACGGATAAAACACTAACGTGGGTTAACTCAACTGGCGCATGGACTTCGTCGGAAGACCTAGATCTTGCTTCTGGAAAAGTTTACGAAATTAATGGCACTTCGGTACTTAGTTCTACAACTCTTGGTTCTGGTGTAACTGCTTCAAGCCTTACATCGGTTGGAACACTTACATCACTTTCGGTGTCTGGTGATTTGACTGTCGATACTTCAACACTGAAGGTTGATAGTACAAATAATCGTGTTGGTATTGGCACGGCGTCACCAACTGAACTTCTTCATCTTTCATCTACTGGGTCTGTTTCTCTGTTGCTTGAGGCTGATACGGACAATGTTACGGAATCAGATGTTCCAACCCTGAAATTTGCTCAAGATGGTGGAGCAGTTACTGCGCAGATTGGTACAGACTCAAATAATAATTTACTAATTCAGCATTCATATAGCACTGGAAACATCGTACTACACACTAATAGTGGTGCTGGTGCTGTAGAACGTATGCGCATCGACTCGTCGGGCAACATCGGTATTGGCACGACAGCAGCCGCAGGGACTTCGTTGCGCATTGCTAAAAATATTACTGGTGCTGTTACATCAAACAGCGTCATAGCAGACGGTGCAATCCAATCAGACGTAACATCAAACGCCCGTGGATTCATAAGCCGCCCGACTGTTGCGGCAGCATCGTTTACCCTTGCAAATCTTTATCATTTTTACGCCAACCCATCGACTGTTGGTGCTGGGGCAATCATTACTAACAGCATCGGTTTCCATGCTGAATCAACTCTTGGTGACAACAGTAGCGGAACTGTAACTAATGCTTACGGTTTCTATGGAAACCTCGCATCTGGTACAAATCGTTACAACCTGTATATGTCTGGCACGGCAGCAAACTACATTGCTGGTCGTCTGGGTGTCGGAGCAACCCTTACGTCTGGTGCAATGGCACAGGTAACGAACACGACCGCAGCAGATGTTGCGTTTGTTATCAAGGGTGCTGCGAGCCAATCTGGGAACCTGTTTGAGATTCAGAACTCTGCAGCAACGGATTTACTGGCAGTAAGTTCTGGAGGAAACTTTGGTGTTGGGTGGTCTGGCGGAACCGTAACAACAAACTTTGGGACAGCGGTTCAACGTATTCAAGCGGTTATTCAGAACGCTGGTGGGCCGAATTATATTGCAGCGACATACATCAATGGCACATCTGGTTCCCGCATAGACCTTATTAAATCTAGGGGTGCAACAGCAAATGATGTTACCTCTGTTGCTTCTGGAGACACGCTAGGCGAATTTTATTTTGGTGGTGCTGACGGAACTGGAATCATCCCCGCTGCACGTATAGTGGCACAGGTTGATGGAACCCCTGGTACTAACGATATGCCTGGGCGTATTATTTTCGCCACAACCGCTGATGGTGCATCTAGCGTTACGGAACGTATGCGCATCAGCGCAAATGGTCAAGTTGGAATTGGCGGAACGTCCAACGCCCAACTGACAGTTATAGGAACAGCAGCAGATGATGCAGTCGCAGAAATCTCAATTGGTGGAGTTGGGGCGTCTGGAGCAGGAACACTAAATCTTCATAACAGCCTCTCTGCTGGTGGGTATAACCCAGCCGTAGCGGTTGGTGACAAAGGTCTTCTTGCTTATGGTTCAAACTCAACTACGTCTCGCGGTGCATTATTTGTCGGTTCTTGGTCAGATACAGCATATGGTATTCGTTTCCACGGTGGTTCAACGACAGACATAACTGCTTACGGCAACTTGACAGTTACTGGAAACTTGACAGTTAGTGGTACAACCACAACCCTAAATACAACAGACCTGTACATAGAAGACAATCTCATTACCCTAAATAGCGGTGTGACTGGGTCCCCATCCCTCAACGCTGGCATTGAGATTGAACGAGGAACCTCCACAAACGTCCAGATTAGGTGGAATGAAACCACTGACAAGTGGCAGTTCACCAATGATGGTACAACTTATAAGGACCTCGGATCTGGTGGTGTTACCGTTTCCGATACCGTTCCATCTTCTCCTGCTACTGGAGACATGTGGTACGAGTCTGATACTGGCTCCCTGTTTGCCTACTACGATTCACAATGGATTGAAATCGGCCCTGGGGCTGTCTATGACCAGATCATCGGCACGATTCAGGCCAAGGGTGACCTCCTAGTCGGTTCTGCTTCTCAGAGCATTGCTCGTCTGGGTGTGGGCGCAAACGGCACCAGACTCGCGGCTGATTCAGCAGAAACAACTGGCGTTAAGTGGGTCTCTGATACCCAGAACACCGTTATTGACGCTAAGGGCGATTTGCTCGTTGGAACTGCAAGTGACACTGTTGCCCGTCTCCCTGTTGGTACTAACGGTCAAATCCTTGTTGCCGATTCCAGTCAGTCTGGAGGCATAGGGTGGACAGAACAGAACACAAGGAACATTCTCTATAACGGTGCGATGCAGGTGGCGCAACGGAGTAACAGCGTTGCCAGTATTACGGCTGCTAATTATTACACCGCAGACCGCTGGTATCTCTCTATTGATTCATTAGGAACGTGGACGCAAAGCGTTGAAAACGACGCACCGACTGGCTCTGGTTTTCGCAAGTCGTTGAAGATGCTCTGCACGACAGCAGACGCATCGCCTGCCGCTGGCGACTACTGCATGATTCAGCAACGTCTCGAAGGTCAAGATGTTCAGGCAATCCGCAAAGGCACTTCGCAGGCGCAGCAGTTGACTCTTTCTTTCTGGGTCAAAGCAGGTACGACAGGCACTTTTATTGTTGAAGCGAATGACAGCGACAACACACGGCAGGTCAGCAAGTCTTATACGGTGTCTGCCGCAAACACATGGGAATTCAAAACGCTGGTGTTCCCCGCCGATACAACTGGTGCATTTGACAACGACAATGCTCGGTCGCTTGATGTCTATTTTTGGTTGGCTGCGGGTTCAACGTTCACTAGCGGGACATTGAATAGTTCTGCTTGGGCTTCGGTGACGAACGCAAACAGGGCTGTTGGTCAAACAAATCTTGCAGCGGGTGCGGTGGCGGCAACAAACTACTGGCAGATTACTGGTGTGCAGTTGAATGTTGGTGCGGTTGCTGCACCGTTCGAGTTCAAGTCGTTTGGGCAAGAACTCGCTGAATGTCAGCGGTACTACTACAAATGGGCAACAGGAACCGCATACTCCCCCGCAGGATACATAAACGGTGTCACTACAGGCTTGGCTGAAACCATCGTCCAAATGCCAGTAACAATGCGTGCTACCCCAACCGCGTTAGAAAAATCTGGGACATGGACAGGAAACGGGACAGGCTGGTCGCTTGCTTCTTCGACATTCACCCTTGATTCTGGCGCATCGACTCAACACATGGCTTCGATACTTTGTACAGCAGTATCTACGTTCACGGCCTTCTACACCTATCACCTAATTGCACTTAACAACAGCGCAAACTATTTCGCCCTCTATGCGGAGTTATGATGTATTACTTGAAACGTATTGAGTTGCCCAACGGCAGAATCATTGAGTCAGCCGAACGTGTTGACGGCGACGTGTCTGTTTCGATGAGTCTTGACCACCCTGAGTACCTTGCGTGGCTTGCTGACGGGAATGAACCCGAACCGTGGAACCCCGAGGAGGATGACTAATGGCAATTGATTTCCCAGATACGCCAAGCACAAATGAGACATATACCTCGGGTAACCGCACATGGAAGTATGACGGTGAGAAGTGGGTTGTCATTAACCAAGCCGACAACGCCTCCAATCAGATTTATGATATTACTGTCCTCATGAAGATGGAGACCAACTAATGCCGTTTACTGAGAAGCGCCTTGCTGGGCCGACCCAGTTAACGACATCTGCGTCGGCTATCTATACGGTCCCCGCCAATAAAACTACGATTGTCAAGCAGATCATTGCGACAAATACGTCTGCGTCTGCGGCAACATTTACTCTCTATATTGGCGCTGCATCGGTTGGAAATGCCGTTTTTAGTGGTACATCAGTGGCTGCTAATGAATCTTTAGTCATCAACACTTCTCAGGTTCTGTCTACTGGTGAGATTCTGAGGGCATTGGCCTCCGCCAACACTGCCATCAACCTGACCATTTCAGGTGTGGAGAATGACGGCCCCCTCACCCCAACCGCTACCTACATTGCAGATAATGCCATTACTACTGCCAAATTAGCCGACAGTAGCGTGACTACTGAAAAGATCGCTGCTGGCGCTGTTGTAACAGCAGACCTTGCTGCTAACGCCGTCACCCAAGCCAAATTGGATACTGCCATTCCGCTGAGCGGAATGCGCAATGCTGTTATCAATGGAAATATGTCTATCTGGCAACGTGGTACATCATTTACATGGAGTTCTGGACAGCCATACACCGCAGACCGCTGGGGAATAACACCTACAACTTCTGCGGCGTTTAGTGCTTCACGCCAATCAACAGGTCTTGATAGTTTTCAATATTGTTTGAGGTTGCAACGGACGGCGGCAAATACGAGCACCGCTTCCCTATATGTAAGTCAGCCCATTGAAACAGTTAATAGTATTCAATTCCAAGGCAAACAGGTAACTCTTTCTTTTTATGCAAGAGCAGGGGCTAATTATTCCGCAACTAGTTCGTTGTTAAATGTGCGTTTAGCCACAGGAACGGGTACGGACGGAAACTTCCTTGTTGCCGCATTGACAGGACAAGCACTCCCAATTGATACTACAGTTACTTTAACTTCTTCTTGGCAGAGATTTACGGTGTCGGGAACTGTTGCTTCTACCGCAAACCAAGTACAACCTGCTTTTTATTTTACTCCTACTGGTACGGCTGGCGCTGCTGATTTTTTTGAAATCACAGGTATTCAGTTGGAACAG
>Ga0129333_10005845_pt1 | contig 11607 bp, 6 predicted proteins | sample CPB6_08_DNA_FD_94474 | JGI IMG/M metagenome (GOLD analysis project Ga0129333, IMG submission 94474) | Freshwater to marine salinity gradient microbial communities from Chesapeake Bay, USA - CPBay_Sum_0.6_0.8_DNA | ecosystem: Environmental > Aquatic > Marine > Coastal | place: USA: Chesapeake Bay...
GCCAAGTACGCCGTACCAGCCCATTGGGCGGAAGCGCATCAACTTGTCAGTTACGTTACCGATAACGATGTGTGGTTCTTCTGCAACAGCCTCAGCAAGTGCTTGCTGTCCGCAGACGATTGTATCAAATACACGGGTTACTGGAGTTACAGTAATTGTTGTAGTCGCTGTGACTGCAGCAGAGAACGGTGTATCTACAGTAAATGTGGTTGTTGAACCAGATGTTGAGATTGCAGTAATCTTGGAACCTGAAACAATTCCAGTTCCGCCAACCTTGTCGCCTACCTCTGCACGAGTTGCGATAACAGCAGATGAAGCAACACCGAAGGTGAGGCCTGCTGATGTACCAGGAACTGTTACTGCAGTGGTTGCTAGTGGAGTCTGGTCTGCACCTGACTTAGAGTTAGCAAGACGTGAGGACTCTACGAAGAACGCGCCTTCATAAGTTCCAATTTCTCCTGCCCAGATATTATTAACGGCAGGTACTGTCTGTGCGTGAACGAAGTTCCAGCCCATATTTCCAGTCTCTGCACGAAGGTCGTGTGAAACCTCTGGGTGGATACCAGCCCAGTAATCAGAGCCACGGCGAGCCTTGGCCTTGTTAGAGCGTAGTTTTGCAACAGCCTTGCGGATGTCTGCAGAATCAATGGTGTCAGCAGCATCTACGTTTGCAGTTGCTGTTGCGTTGCCACCGTATAGAACGTTTGAACCTGCACCAAGAGTGTTCATTGCTACAACGTCAATAGAATCAGCAAGGTTGTATGCAATAATGTTTGCAATTGCTGGGTCAACGTCTGCCAATGAGAACAACTCAAGAGCACGGGTTACTAGTACTGCATTACCATACTCGTTAAGAGTAATGGTTACAGATGTAGGTGTTGTTAGAGAAACTGCATCTGGGTCAGTTGTCTCTGCTAGGGTTGATGTTGCCTGGTCAAGGTCAACATACTTTTGTAGAACTACGGTAGAGCCAGGAAAAGCCTGCTTAGCAGGACGCTTGTCTGCGACTGAACGAATGAGTGGTTCAGAACGTAGCGCAAACTCTAGAAGACGGTCGTACGCCTTCTGTACTAGACCAGCACCACCAACGGAACCGCCGAGCGATGTGCTCGCGGTAGACGTATATTGGTTAGGCATTTTGTTGCGTCACCTCCAGTGACTATGAACGATTAGGAGTTTCGTAGTAAGTTGATTAACTCATCCATTGAACCCGCGTTTTCCATACGCGCTTCAATGTCTACGATTTTGTCTGGAGCAATACCGCCTTGGGTAATAACATCTTGCTGGCGTAGTGCCGCAAGATTGTTCTGCTGTTCTTCTTGATTAGCCTGTGGGTTATAGCCAATTAAATCTCCGTTATCACGGAGCCAAGAGTCAATAGACTCCTCAGTGGCATCCTCTACATCTTTCAAGATAAGACGTGCAGCCTTAGCGTTTACTCCCTTTTTTGCCAGGACGTCTTTGACGGTGGACTCTCGCTTCTCCTTGAGGAATCCTTCAAGTTGTTCAGAGAGTTCCTTGATGCGCTTCTCATCAGCACGTTTGGCTTTTCTTAGTTTCTTAACTAAGTCATCACCAGTCAGTTGATGGTCAGGTACATTGTCTTCGTCTTCTTCGTCATCCCAGTAGTTGTTGCTCATAGCAACCACCCTTTCTATTTGTAGTTAGTTCGTAAGCCACAGTTCTACCTAGGGGAGGGTAGGCTGGCTCTTACTATCGGTCTAATACACTGCGTGGGGCCGATGGGTCCACGTCAGGAATCTAGAAGGAACTTCTTTCAGTTCCAGATAAAGCGCCACGTGCTAAGCCAGCGGCTCCACCAAATGAACCCATTTCAAGTTCTTTTAGTCGCTCACGGGCACGTTTAGCAGAAGCAAGTCCTTTGAATTCTTCTTGCTCGGCTATATCTTGGTTATAATTAATACCTGCTTGTTTATAAATATCAGACAAAGTAGTAGCACGTGGTAAGCGGTTAGCAATTTGTTCATAACCAGAACGGGCTCTTGTTAAATCTACTCCATATTTTTCTAAGTCTGTTACTCTGGCAAGGTCAGCATTTAAACCAAACTGTGCTGCAGTAGCACCAATTTCAGCCCTAGTTGTTTTAGCCTCTAGTTCAGGCAAAACTTCTTTAGGGTTAAGTACATACGCCAAAATATCATTGTCTGTAATGTTGTAATACTTTCGTAGTTGCGACAATACTGCTGGGTCTGCATCCTGAAGTCTTTCTACACCAAGTTTTACACGTCTACCTAACTCAGTATTAGATATATCATTGCCAATTAAATTAGCAAATTGACCACGAGTAACAAATCTTTGCAAACCACTCATACGGAAAGTTTCAGCATAAGCATTTTCTTGACGCAAATAACTTGCTTCATCTAAAGCGTTAAGCCCTCTGGCTCTACGTTCTTCGTTGCCAGCAAAACGCGCTTTATAAGATGGCAATTGCCGTAACTGTAATACCAACTGATTAGCACCTAATTTAGGATTTAAAAGTCCTGCTTGAATATAATCAATAAGTTCTTTTAGTTCAGTATCGTTAAACCCATAAGAACGCATAGTGGCTTCAATAAGAGCGAACGCGTCACGGCGTTCGTTCATTGCCATTTCTTCGGCTAGTTTAGCAGCCTGTTGTTTGTCAAACTCCTCCTTTGACATAGGTGCATCTTCCCATTCACCATAAGAAAATGCTCCAGTAGCAGGATTAAAAAATTTAGCACGGCGTTTTTTAAAGTCTTTGCTATATTCATACTCTACAAACTGAACTCCACCGCCACCTGGTTTGTAATCAGGGTCTGCTTGTTCAGCGCCTTCATACTCTCCGCCTTTACCATCCGCAAAAATAGGGATGCGAAAACCAGCACGTCCTGGTCTATAACGAAGAAGCGTTCCTGCTTTAGGAAACTTATCTCCGTCTCCTTTATCTGGCTCGCTACTATCAGTTTTTACAACAGTTGGTGGCTGTGAGGCAACAACCGTAGGTGGCTTCGGAGCACCCATAGATGCTTCCTCACCCATACGCCAATCAGCAACACTACCTGGGGTAGGTGCAACATCTGCTGCTTGAGCAGCCATTTGAGCAGCAATAGAAGCAGCGCCAATAGCGCCACCTTCTGCAGCCGCTAACTGAGTAGGACTAATAAGTACTGGTTGATTTGCTGTTCTTGCTGCCATAGCAGAGGCATTTCTAGCCCTTTGTTTTTCTGCAGCATCAGATTCCTCAACTGTTGGAGTTGGCGCTTTGTATTCAGACTTTTCCCAATCTTCAAATACTCTTGCCATTAGCCCACCTTCCCCCACATTTTAAGTAATGTATCAACAAATCCTGCAGCACTCTCGTTGGCTTTCTTTGTAAAACGCCAAGCAGGGTTAGCGCGTACAGCCATAAGATAATCATTAGGTCCTGGCAATTTATCTCCGCTTAATGCAGCCTGAACATCTGCATCAAATATATCTACCGCACCTTCTGCTAGTTCTAGTTCTTCTGCTTTCATTCTCATAAACTGACTAGCAACATCTTTAACTTTAAGACCACCTTCAATATAGGGGGCTAAAGCCTTATAAGAAGCACGTGATGCTAATTGAATAGTTCTTTTCTGTTCATCTATAGAACCACCTGGCAAAGATGCTTCGGCTGCTTTCATCTTTAAATCTTCATCACTAATCTTTACACCATACTCATAAGCGTAACCTTTTAGTTTGGTATAGTTATCTCCTATATCACCGCCAGCATCTTGCAGGTCTATAGGTTTTACATTTCTAATGCCAGTGCTAATTACCTTATCTTTACTTACAGCACCTTTAGTGATAAATCCAATACGCCATTCTCTAAGTTGCTGTTCTGACGGCATCTGAAATCCAGTACTGGAACTAACAGTCTTACCAGTAATAGGGTCATAAGTAGAAGTACTACGACCCATACGCTTCATTTCCTCAGAGCGTACTTTCTCCCAATATGCCTCGGCTAGTTCTTTAACATTATCTACAAGTTTAGGGTCGCCAACTTGTATCTGAACCTCACGCATAAAGTCAGCAATAGCATCTGCTTTAAGGGTAAAGTTTCTAGTAGAAGTGCTGGTACTTTGCCGACCTGGCAACGGCGTTCTACTAGTAAGCCAAGAATTAATATCATAAAAACCAGAGGCATTTAATTGATTTCTAGAAACATTTTCTGCACCAGCAGAAAAGTTATTAGCACCAATTTGGCCAAGCGCAGAGCGCAATGCAAATACAAAGTCAGTATCTTTATCAGTTACTGGACCGCCACGCAATGAGCGTTGAAACGCATCGTCTGATTTATAGTAATCTTTTAATTGGGTTTTCCAGTAATTAATATTATTGGGATTACGTTGAATATCCTTAATAATTGTCTGTAGTATTTCTTCACGTGGAACAATGGTAAAACCATTGCCATCCATTGATGGTAGAATAACTACAGGAGTTGGTGCTCTTTCGCCATACTCAGGCAACCTTGCAGTCACATAAGGAGTTTGACCTACTTCAGCATCGCCTTCTTGAATATTAAGACTACCATCTGTAAATATATTCCAGTCAGTTCTAACCTGTCCAGATTGTGTACGGGTAGTAGTTTCTACTGGCTTAGTCTCAACAACACCTTGCTGTGTAACTGATGGTGCAGATGGTGTCTGATTAGGAGTAACATTTAATTTATTCCATTGCTCAACGGCTTTTGAAAAAGCAGCATCGCCTTTTGCACCTTGAGGATAATCTTTTCGTCTTGGCCTAGGACTACCTTTGGTTATTTTAGGAGGCGTCATTATTAATCACCAGGCTTTCTTACGATTGGCATTGGAGTGTTGTAGGCTTTATCTAGCATTGGGCGGATAATTCCAGACCAGGCTTGTCCTAAAATAGCATTTGTACCAGCCAATTTATTAAGCCTTTCATAAGCATCGTCTACTTGTTGTTGTAATACGGTATTACCCATATATTGGTTATCAATGGTATTGCTTTGCATTACTACAAACAATTCATTAGATGCTCTAACCATTGTTTTAAGTAAGTCTTTATTAGCCTTTGAAAATCCTGATGGATATTCTTCTTTGTCAACTATGTTTTTTAGTTCTAAGAACTGGGTGCGAAGACCCTCAAGACTTAAGAATTTGCGGGTACCGAATACATCACGCAACAAAGGATTGGTATTAAGTAGCCGTTCTTTTTCAGCATTAGCCTTATCTCTTACTTCTTTACGGTAATCAACAAAGTTTCTATTTGGATTATTAGGGTCATTAAGTAATCTGTCTACATTCTTGTCATACTGATAATACTCAGACATTAACTTAGCAACAGAAGTGCGCTCTATATAATCCTTTAATGCTTTATTATTCCAGTCAAATGGGTTTTGATTTGGTGGTAATAAGTCTGCTGCTTGCATATAAGTAATGACCTTTGGGTCATACTCACCAACGTTAGGTGCAAATACCCAGGCTGCTGTAGGATATTTATCTACAAGTTTTTTATTTTCAATAGCCCAATTAAGGGTTTCTTTGCTGTAGTTAATAGCAACTTTAGACTCATTAAGTCCTTTAGGTACCTGGAATATCAACTTGCCAGGTCTATATTGTGCGTGCAGAGATACAGCCACCGAGTATGGGTCTTCAATGATAAACCCATTCTCCTGATTAAACTGTAATAGCCCTCTGAGAATATCTCCGTATTCTTTTGTAAGGGTAACTGTTTGATAGTCACGCATATAACCAGGAATACCTGGCTTACCTAACTGTAGTGGTGCACCAAAGATTGTATTAAATGCAGCCTTCTGCGCCAGAACATTGGCAGTCTGAATACGCCATTCATCCAAAAACTCTTGAGCCTTAGACGGGTCATATTCACCTTGGGCATTTAAGAAATCTGCTGGTGTTTTGGCAGTTTCTGGGTTATATTGCATATAACTAATAGCCTGATATGCAGCAATAACGCCTTGATTATCTTTGTACTCACCCTCAAATGATTTATAATAGTTAGCCAATGCTGGCGGAATTGTTGCTCTGAAAAGATTCGTGTTATCACTAACTTCGCCTAGCAAAATATTATCTATAGATAAACCAAAGTTATAAATTTCTTTAGACTGTAACTTAGTTCCTATGCCTACAAGAAAATCACGAATACCAGCAATAGGTATAGCAATGTTAGGGCCAGTAAATGTATATAGACCAGCACCTTCTGAATATGAAGGGTTAAGTAGAGATACCTTCATTGTGTACTGGTTCCACTCAGCCTGCTTAAAGAAGCCCCAATTACCATCTTTAATGCCTTTGACTAAACCTTGTGCAGCATAAGGTGGGTTTGCCAACATAACAATTGCTGGTGCTACATCCTGCCAGAATACTCCGTCATTAGGAATGACTACGTATTTGTTACCGTCTTGGTCATCATAGGTAATACCACTACCACTAGTAGCGTGGCTAAGATGTCCCAGTCTCCAAGGAATAGATTCAGGATGACGCGCTACCCAACGAACTGCTCTCTTAGCAAAGTCTTCTGTAGCACGAATAAACCGTCCTACTACACGCATATTAAACGCTAGTTGAGAACGAACCTCTGGATTATCTACATACTTTAAAATAGTATTGGCAGAATTGTGACGTGCTTGATTAGCCATAACGGCTGATGCTTGAACAGCAGCAATATCAGGGTCTGAACCATTTTCAATTAAAGTTTTTGTAAACATTTCTTGGTCTGGCTTAAGTTTTCTACGCTCATCCAAAACTTTAAGACGGTATACATCTGAACGAACAATATCGTTAACCTCACGGTCCATAAATTCCCAGCCCTTGACCATCATACGGTCTACAAATCCACGCTCTGGAACCACGCCTAGACTATCAAAATTAATATCTGTTTGAATCTGTCCCTTTAATGGGTGATTAGCAATAGCCTTTTCAAATTCTTCAAAGGTTATATTGCCAACCTGGGTAGAAGGCTTTAACTGTTTTCTTTCCCAGTCACGTCTGCGCTTAACTTCTGCCTTAGATACTCCGCTAGAAGGACCACTAACGGCTTCACGTTCAGCCATTTTCTTGTCTTCATAATAACGTGACTTTCCTACTTTTTCTTTAGCAGTCCAAACTTTATCTTGGATTAACTTAAGTAGGTCTTCATTAAATCCTTCACCACTACCGTGAAATACATAGCGCATTTCTTTAGCAGCATTAACAATTAATGCCTCGCTAATCTCACGCTCTGTCATACCCATAGCCCGAAGGGTTGATACTTGACCAAATCGGTCATTAAACATCCTGGCTAAATCAGGCTTTGGATTTGTTGCGTTCCAGCCGACATCACCCATAGCATACTTAACAAAAGTTTCTACATCTCGTTCTGTACGCAGGGCATTGTTTTGGATAAACAAATCACTTAGGTTAATGCCATACTTTTCATTCTTAGAAAATAGTAAATAAAAATATTTATAGTGAGCAAGATTTCTTTCAGCCTGCTTCAATCTATTAAATTTATCCCATACTGGCTTACCAAGGATTTCTAATCCCTTTGACTCAATAGCCAAGGTTAAAGGGCTAGCGCCATAAATTTGTCTTGCTAGGTTAGCCTCAGTTACTGCCTCACCAAAAGTAGCACCAATAATAGAACCAACCATAGCATCAGCAGCATTGCCATCCAGCATATAGTCTTCTACCAAGTACTGAATTTCTTCTTCATCTAGTTTGCTACCATACTTAGCAATAGCCGCCCTAACTAAATATTCATCAGGACTCATACCAAAAAATTCATCAGCAGTAATAAGTTCAGTTTGTCTAATAATTTGACCTGTATCTGGGTCAACATACTCAGTCTGAACTTCTCTCATAGCACGGTCTGCTTGACGTTGCTGTGCATTTCTAAACTTTGCTGGATTTTTTCCAATTACATCAAGAAATTTTTCTTTTAAAAATCCTTGGCTCATATTAGAACCAGTAATTGCTATGTCAATATTAGTTAGTTGACGTCCTTTGCCGTATAGCAAGTCAAACAACATTGCAGGAGTAGTAACATTGGCAATAACTGTTGCCTCATCAAAGGCTGCTTTGATACCCAGTTTAGGAAATAGCAGTGCAAAAGAAAACCCGCGGTTAATTGCTCTAGACACAGAGTTATTGGTTGACCAGCCATAGCCCATATAACCTAGTTTTTTAATTAGGTCTTTGTAAACAGGGGTCTTGCCATACTTAAATTTAGTTGCACCAACGGCGCCACCAATTCTGTCATAAATATCTTTAATAACAGTATCAAACTGAAGCAATGTTATACCTTCAGTTGTATGAAATAAAGCAGATGGTCCTGGCGGTACAGGATTAATTTCATCAAAAGCCTTAAAAACATCAGAGGTTTCTACTGTGTAGTCAACTATGCTGGCCGTTTTCTCTGGCATATAGCGACTTTGCAAAACTGTATTGCGGTAGTTAAGACCTTCGGCTGTAAAGGCTGCACCAATTGAGTCTAGATAGATTTTATCTAGATTAAACATAATATTAATTCTGTCAGTTACAGAACTTTTCTTATACAACTGAGTAAGAAACTCAGCACGTGTCTTATCACCAGTTACTAGACGAGCATAGTCACGGAAAAATGGTAGACCTTTATCAACTAAAGCATCTGACCAAAAAATCTGTGCACCAGAAGAAGGCATACGTGCCAACAATTCACCAAAAGCACGCTGCAATTCTTTAGCCTGATACTTCTTAGGCTTAGTTAAAGACTCAAGCAAGGCTTCATTGCGCTCCATTTCAGCCAAAGCCTGTGGTGTAATCGCCTCATCTGCAGCAATAGTTGGACGCTTAAGTATTTCTTGTTCAATATCTGACCAATTTTTGGTTATTTCTTCATCAAGTTGTTTTTTGCCAACAACCACATCTCGGTCTAGCCCCTGAAAAATCTTAGCAGCATTACTACGCATACCATTTACCATACGGCGCTGACGATTTTGCAGCGCTACACTTTCCTCACGCATAGTAAGTAGGTTATTAACCTTGCCATTGATAATATAATTGGTATATTCACCAGTCTGAAGGAAAGACTTGTAAGTATCTAGGTCAGTAACTAATACTTCTTCGCCTTCTTTTTTAACTGTAGCCTTGGTTAAAATACCAAGCAGTACATCATCATCATATTCAGGATGGTCTATAGAAATTTTTAAACGTGCATTGGCTGCATTAATTGTTTCTTTATTATCTAAAGCCTCACGGTAAACATTAACATCTTGTATAAAAGATTCATTCTTTGCAACCCACTGCGGTTCCTTAAACAAATCATCTAGTCTGGCTATCTTGGTTTGTAAGTCTACAGCATTAGCCAATTCTTCTGCAGTTCTCGCTGCCTTCATAGCATTTAGGCTGCGGCTACCACCCATAGTCATATAAGTAAATGGGTCAACATAAAATGTTGCAGCAATATCTAAGCCTGTGGAAGGGTCGCCATAACCCTGACCAAATAACTTTTCGGTTTCAAACTCACCAGTTTTTTCATTACGCTTAACACCACGTATACCGCCAATAGACAAAACGGCTGATGCAAGTGTATCCCTAATAGTATCTTGGGTTGTTGGATTTTCTTTAAAAGGAGCAAATCCATTAGCCCAGTCTGTGATAAGAGTACCTAAGTTAATTTTCTTACTGCGGTATCTATCAATTATTTCTTGAAACTCTGGTGTTCCTACTTTAAAAAACGCATTAGCCATATCATCGTCAATGGCTCCATACTCTTTAAAAATTTCATAGTAACTTTTGCCATCAATAATTCCACGGGCTAATACGCCAGTAGCATTATTGTATTCTTCATCTAATCTTTCAATACCAGTTTGGTTCCATTTGTTATAACCATTCCAGCCATCTTTCCAAAAATCCCTGCTTGTTACTTGCTCAACAGCCGAAGGCTCGCCCGTTACTGCTCTAATAACTTCACGTTGTTTATCAGCAACGTTCATAACATTTAAAGCAGTATTTTCTACAGCGCTAATCCAAGCACCACCTACTTTTTCTAAAGTACGTAGTGGGTCAGAAATCATCTGAAGTAAATAATTATTTTCTTTAGAAAATACTTTTTGTAAAAAACTTTTGTCAGGTTTTGCGTACTCAGCCTCTGGATTAATATCCAATAAACCCCTCTGAATTGCAGGGCTAAGTCGTGCAAAACTATCCCGTGCTGCTCGGACATCTGGGTCAGCAGATAAAAATGAATTTAAGTTCATTAATTTTTCTAATGAATTTAAAGTAGCACTTTCTTCTGGTGTCCAATTACCAGCAGTGCGAACTTGAATAAGTTCGGGAGAATTTTGTAATGTCTCCACATTTACAGTTACGGGAACAAAGTCTCTAATTGACATAAGTTATTTATTCAACCTATTGTATAAAAATTCCATTACACCAGTATTGTCATATTGCATTGCTTTTTCTACTGTTTGAATTAAAGAAGGAGCCTGTGGAACTACACTTGCAAGACCAGGGCCTTCTCCCCAATTTGCACCAAAAGAAATTGGCTCATCTGGAAACTGGGTAGGCTCATTAAGTCCAACAACAGGTTTAACTGGGCGCATAGGCACTTCTTCAACACCCGCCATTGGTGCTGCAGTTTGTTGATTGTAAGTGGCTTCGCCTTCTCCATATGGTAAACCTGAAATATAAGTAGCAGGTTGCGAAGGAGAACCATCAGTACGCTGACTCAATGCACCAGGACCTGATACAACTGCTGGATTCTTAGGTGCTTGATAACCGCCAACTCCTGCCATTAATCCTCATCCTCCTCAAAATCATCCAACGGGTTTTTAATCGGGTCTTTAGGGTCTACTATCCAATCAGGATAACTTGACCTATCCATAGCAAATGCCATTGCAGTACCTTCATCAAATCCTGCACGGACACAAGCATCATAAACTTCTTTAGCAGCAATAGCCCAAAAATCAATCTTTACCAATACTGGTTCTTTGGTAGTTCTTCTACGCTTTGGTACTGGTTTAGCCTTTTTGTTTACCTTTTTACGCGGTGGCATTTCTACCTCCGAGTTACAGTTCGTGCACTAGCGCTTGCTTGTCCACCTAGTGTTAGGTTAGATAATAAACTTTGTAGAGATGGCGCTGCTTCAATAGCGCCTCCTGCTGGGCCACCTGCGGGAGCAGGGGACGGTTGCTCAACCATTTGTTCGGCAGCGCCAGCAGGAGGTAATTCTGGTGCAAAGACTTCTTCAACTGCGTCTTCAATAGGTACACCCTTCTGACGTGCTTTAATTACATCTGCAACTTTTTTAATAACCATTGATGGGTCTTGACCAGCAACAGCCATTTGCGGAATTGATTGGGTGTAAGACTGCAAAGATTGAACTAGCGACTTACGCATATTCTCAATCTCAATCTTCTCTTGTTCCTGCGTTACATTAATGCCAAAAGGTAGTTCACGCATAGCAAGGTCTGTTGAGATTAGTCCGCCCCCAAGTGCTTGCAACATAAAAATCAAACCCTGTGCAGGGTTAAGTCCAGCCAACATTCCGTAGCGAACATCGGCTGAGTAATCCTTCTTAATATCTTTGCTAGGCAAATATGTAATCTGGTATGGGCTACCAGCATCTACACCACGGATAGTCTTTTCAAAGTTAAAGAAC
>Ga0129333_10005847_pt1 | contig 11600 bp, 14 predicted proteins | sample CPB6_08_DNA_FD_94474 | JGI IMG/M metagenome (GOLD analysis project Ga0129333, IMG submission 94474) | Freshwater to marine salinity gradient microbial communities from Chesapeake Bay, USA - CPBay_Sum_0.6_0.8_DNA | ecosystem: Environmental > Aquatic > Marine > Coastal | place: USA: Chesapeake...
CTTCCCAAGCTACTAACGTGGGTTCGATTCCCATCGCCCGCTCCATTATTCAAACGCGTCGATCGGCGAAATGCCACAGCACGCCACTCGGGTCCGACAGGAACATGACCCGCAACCCCCAGGGCTGAATCTTCGGTTCTTTGGCGATGATCGAGGGGTATCTCTCGCAGAATTTTTCGCGCTCGACTTTGAGCCACCAGTCGGTGACGTCGTCGCAAAGCATCTGCATCATGAAATTGCCGGCCCAATCGGCGACATAACGATTTTGCAGCAGAAAGCGAAAGCCGCCGATTTCGAATTCGGCCACCTCGGCCGTGGCGAAGTTTTCCGTGAATCCGAGCTCGACGTAAAAACGACGCGAGATCGCAAAATCTTTGGCGGGTAAGAATGGTCTCAGATCGAGAATGGGCATGGCGGTCGCACGAAACTACTTACTGACTCTGCGAACGTAAGCCGGACAGGGCCGGCCGGCGCGGTCGACATGCAGGAAAAGTATTAATCGGTGTAAAGTCTGTCAATCACATGACCAAGGCGTATATGACCAACCTCTCCGCTCTCCAGCCCGCCCTTGTCGGTCAGTTGCTGCGCATCGACCCGACGCGCGCTGCTGATCATGACGACGTTTACGCAGCCGCCAGCGACCCCTCGATTTGGGAGCAACACCCGGCCCGCGATCGCTGGAAGCGCGAGGTCTTCGATGCTTTTTTCACGGGCGGTCTGAAGTCGGGCGGAGCTTTGACGGTGCGCGATGTCGTCACGAACGAGGTCATCGGCTCGTCACGCTATTACTCGTGGTCGCCCGAGGGGCGACACCTGTCCATCGGCTACACGTTTCTCGTTCGACGTTGCTGGGGTGGCACCTACAACCACGAACTCAAAAAACTGATGCTGGATCACGCGCTCGGGTTCGTGGATCGCGTCTGGTTCCACATCGGCGCCAATAACGTGCGGTCTCGACGGGCGATCGAGGCGATCGGCGCCGTTTTCGACAAAGAAATCGCCAATGATCCCGATTGGAACGGTGTCTCGATGGCGTACTATGTCATCGATCAGCGTACCCGAAAAATCTAGCCGCATCGCCATGAACGACTCCAAGCCCGCATCGACTTTTCCTGACAGACTCAGCGTCGACCCTGCCAGCCGCCACTACGACGAAGCAATTCTTTCGCGCGAAGTGGGTATTCGCTTGAATGGGGTCGAATACACCAACGTCGAGGAATACTGCATTTCCGGCGGCTGGATCCGAACCACCATCGGCAAAACGCTCGATCGACGGGGCAAGCCTCTCACCATCACTCGCAAGGGAGTGGTCGAACCGTTTTTCAAAGATTGAGGTGTCAGGGAGCATTCGATGATCACGGGACTCTACGCAGGCTTGTGCGGAATATTGCTGATCGTCCTCTATCTGCGCGTCAGTCAGCGGCGACTCGAGCAGAAAATAGGTGCGGGATCGGGGGGTGACATCGAGCTCGAACAAAGAATTCGTGCTCATGCTAACTTGATCGAGAGTGCGCCGCTTGTGCTGATTCTGCTTTATCTTTTCGAGCAGACCGGTCCTGGCGCATTCTCGGTGCACGCCTACGGAGCCACTTTCCTCATCGCGCGCTTGTGTCACGCGCAGGGTATTTCGGGCAGCTTCGAGCGCACGCCTGGTCGTCTGATCGGGTCGATCGGTACCTTGTTGGTGATGCTCGGGCTTTCCGTCGTGCTCATCATGCGCAGCTTCGGCGGCTGAAAGTCATGTGGCGCGGACCGCCGTACTGGTTCCCGATCAAGCGCTACGGTTGGGGCTGGGGACTGCCGAACTGCTGGCAGGGCTGGGTCGTTCTAGGCGTGTATCTCGCCTTGCAGCTGATCGGCGCGCTGTTTTTTCCGCCGCATTTGCGTCTGACGGAGTTTTTGATTCACGTTCACGTCACCACTTTGACCCTGATCTTCGTTTGTTGGCTCAAAGGAGAGCCGCCGCGTTGGCGTTGGGGCCGATGACGCGCTGCAGAACTCAGTCGCCGAGTCGGCGGGCGATGAGGGCTGCGGCTTCTCGGGTGGCGGGGTCCGCAGCCAAACCCTGCAAAACGCCGCGCTGATCCGGTAACGAGCGGTTCTGGCTCGCCTTGGTCTTGGCAACGATCTCGCCCACCGTGAACTCGAGGGCGACGATTCCTGCGAGCATTCGTTCGATGTAGGCGCTCGGCGCATCGTTCACCGACCAGGGTTCCGCGCGTTTCGCCTCCATCATGTTCGTCAGCATCTCCACGGTGCGCAGTTTGTCGTCCGGGGCGTGCGAACAGCGCAGCGTTCCGGCGAGATGGATGCTGACGTAGTTGTAGGTGGGAACCACTTCATGGGTTTGCTGCTTCGATGGGTACAGCGAAGGTGAAACGTACGCCGTCGCACCCGTGAAAACGAGGAGCCAATGCTGATTCGACTCGACCTGTCGCCAGGTGGCGTTGCCCTTGGCGACGTGCGCGACCAATCGACTGCCCGCCGCCAGCAGACCGGTACGCATGAAGGGCAGGTGATCGACCACGGGCTTACCGTCGTGGACACCGACCAATGTCGCGAGCGGATGGTCGTCAATGAAATCGGCGATACGGCGCAGATCGCTCTCGCCGAACGAGGCAGGTGTGTACATGGCCGTATGGTAAGACCCTGAACGAAGGTTTCAACGGCGTCAGCGCAGCGGATCGTGGCAGATCATGCTGGCAAATGGCCTGCGGCCAGTATACTTGCGCAAAGAGAGCCCCCCAGATGAAGCCCCCCCAATGAAGATGATCGGTCGCATCCTGCTGAAGGGTTTGCTGACGATCCTGCCGATCGGCTTGACCCTGTATTTTGTTTATTGGCTCGGGGCAACCGCCGAGAGCCTGCTGTCCGGCCCGCTCAAAGTCTTGTTGCCACAAGACGTTTACCGGCCCGGCATGGGCTTGGTCGCGGGCTTTTTGCTGCTGATCACGGTGGGTCTGCTGGTCAACGCCTACATCGTTCGTCGCCTGATCGGCTTCGGTGAAGCGCTGTTGCTGCGAGTGCCTTTGGTGAAGACGGTGTTCGCCGCGCTTCGCGACTTGACCGGGCTCATGCGTGTCGGCGAGGCGGGCGGCGAGTTGCAGCGTGTGGTGCTGGTCGATTTCGGGCCGGGTCGCGTGATCGGTTTTGTGACCCAAGAAAATGCCACACTTCCGGGCGTGGGGACGGATCAATCGCTGGTAGCCGTTTATTTGCCGATGAGCTACCAGATCGGCGGTTATACGCTTTATCTGCCGCGTGACCGCATCGAACCGACCGATCTTTCGGTCGAGGCGGCGATGCGCATCGTGCTCACGGGCGGACTGCAGAACAAATGAGGTGAATGTTCCATGACCAAAGTTGACTACTCGAGCCGCGGACGCATTGCGGTCATCGCCTTCCAATCACCACCGGTTAACAGTCTCGGGTTTGCATTGCGTCAGGGTCTGCTGGCCGCCCTCGAACGCGCCGAGCAGGACCCGGCGATCGACGGTGTTGTGCTGACGGGATCCAATGCGACCTTCAGCGCCGGGGCGGATATTCGCGAGTTCGGCAGCACGGAGATGCTGCGAGGGCCTTCCTTGCCGACACTCAACTCCTGTCTAGAGGGAATGTCGAAGCCGGTCGTGGCGGCGATCGAGGGTATGGCGCTCGGCGGGGGGCTCGAGCTGGCCTTGAGCTGTCATCATCGTGTGGCGCTCACGAGTGCAAAGGTCGGCTTGCCCGAGGTCAAGCTCGGCTTGTTGCCGGGGGCCGGTGGCACGCAGCGCTTGCCGCGACTCATCGGAATCGAGGGTGCGATCAACGTCATGCTCGCGGGCGAACCGCTCGCCGTCGGTCTGTTCGCCAAGTCGCCGCTCTTCGATCAGGTGGTCGAGTCCGATCTCCTCGGTGCCGCAGCGGGCGTGGCCGAGGCGTCGGCGGCCGCGGTCAAGTCGGGCAAGCCATTGCCGCGGGCTCGTGATCTGAAAGTGCGCGAACCAGACCTGCAGGCGCTCTGCCAGTTCGCCCGAAACACCGCCAAGACCGCGTTCAAAGAATATCCGGCACCACTCGCCATCATCGACGCCGTGCACTTCGGCGCCGAAAAATCCTTCGATGCAGGCTTGCTTGAGGAGCGTCGGCTGTTCGAGCAGCTGATGAATGGTTCGGTGTCCAAGGCGCTACGCCATGTTTTCTTCGCCGAGCGGGCCGCTTCCCGAATCGATGGTATGCCGACCGAAACCAAAGCGCGGGAGATCCGTCAGGTCGCCGTGATCGGCGCCGGTACCATGGGTACCGGCATCGCCATCAATTTTTTGAATGCCGGCATACCGGTGCGTTTGCTCGAGGTAGGCAAGGAAGCGCTCGATCGCGGTGTGGCGCGGATTCGCGAGGTCTATGAGGGGCAACTCAAGAAAGGAAAACTGGATGCGGCCAAACTGGCTGCACGCATGGATTTACTGAAGCCCGTGCTGGAGTATCCGGCAATCGCCGACGTCGATCTCGTCATCGAAGCGGTTTTCGAGGAGATGTCCGTCAAGGAAAAAGTGTTTCGAACGCTCGATACAACGATCAGGCAGGGGGCGATTCTTGCGACCAACACCTCGACTCTCGACGTCGATCAGATCGCTGCATTCACGGCGCGTCCACAGGACGTTATCGGCCTGCATTTTTTCAGTCCGGCAAACGTCATGCGGCTTCTCGAAGTGGTGCGCGGCGCAAAGACTTCGCCCGACGTATTGGCGACCGCCATGGCGTTGTCCAAAAAAATCAAGAAGACGGCGGTAGTGTCCGGCGTCTGCGACGGTTTCATCGGCAATCGAATGATTCATCGCTATTCGGCACAGGCCATGCAGATGGTCGATGAGGGCGCAAGCCCCGAACAGATCGATCGCGCCGTCGAGAAATTCGGCTTTGCGATGGGCCCGTTCCGCATGGGCGATCTCGCCGGCAACGACATCGGCTGGCTGATCCGAAAACGCAAGTATGCGGACGGCTCGCTCACCGAGCGCCAAGTCATCGCCGACAAGATTTGCGAACTTGGACGCTTCGGTCAAAAAACGGGCGCCGGTTGGTACGATTACAAAAAGGGTGATCGCACGGCGTATCCCTCGACGGTGGTCGCCGGGGTGATCGACGAGGCGCGTAAAGCTGCCGGTCGTCCGCTGCGCAAAATCGACGATCGGGAGATCGTCGATCGGCTCGTCTTTGCGCTCGTCAACGAGGGTGCGCGCATCCTCGAAGAAAAGATCGCCCAGCGCGCCTCGGACATCGACGTCGTCTATCTGATGGGCTACGGCTTTCCGGTGTGGCGCGGCGGCCCGATGCACTACGCGGAGTCGCAAACGCTGTACGAAGTGGCGCGACGCATGCGCGCCTTTGCGGCTTTGCCGGGCGCCGACGCGAAGTTCTGGCAGCCCGCTGCGCTCATCGAAAAGCTTGCGTCCGAAGTTCGTTCGTTCAACGGAGGTGCCGCATGAGCCGCGCCACATCGGGCCGCGAGGCCGTCATCGTCTCCACCGCACGCACCCCACTCGCCAAAAGCTGGAAGGGCGCGCTCAACATGACTCACGGCGCGACCATGGGCGGCCACGTGATCAAAGCGGCGGTCGAACGCGCGGGTGTCGACCCCGCTTCGATCGACGACGTGATCATGGGCTGTGGTAACCCCGAGGGTGCCACGGGTCTCAATGTTGCGCGGCAGGCCGCGTTGCGGGCCGGCTTGCCGGTGACCGTGCCGGGTCTCACCGTGGCGCGATTTTGTTCTTCGGGCCTGCAAGCGATCGCACTTGCGGCGCAACGCGTGTTGGCGGACGAGGGCGACGTTTACGTCGCCGGTGGTCTGGAGTCGATTTCCTGCGTGCAGGGCGAGGCCAACCGACACATGCAGACCGAGGGTTGGCTGCTCAAAAACAAGCCGTCGGTGTATCACAACATGCTGCAGACCGCAGAGACGGTGGCGGCGCGCTACGGAATCTCGCGCGATCGACAGGATGAATATGGCGCACGCAGTCAGCAACGCGCTTGCGCAGCGCGTGCCGCCGGATATTTCGATGCGGAAATCGTTCCGATCACGGTGCGTATGGCAGGCGTCGATCAGGCTGCAGGGGGCAAGCTCTACACGCGTGAAGTCACCCTTGCCGAGGACGAGGGTCTGCGCGAGGGCACGACCGTCGAGGCGATTGCGCGAATCAAGTCCGCGACGCCGGGCGGTTCGGTGGCTGCAGGCAACGCCAGCCAATTCTCCGATGGCGCGGGCGCCTGCGTGGTCATGAGCGCCGCCGAAGCTGCGCGGGTCGGTGCAAAACCGCTCGGCATTTTCCGCGGGTTCGCCGTAGCCGGCTGCGAGCCCGACGAAATGGGTATCGGTCCGGTGTTCGCCGTTCCCAAAGTTTTGAAGCGCGCCGGTGTCAAGCTCGAGGACGTCGGCTTGTGGGAACTCAACGAAGCCTTTGCCGTGCAGGTGCTTTATTGCCGCGACAAGCTCGGGCTGCCCGACGACCGACTGAACATCGATGGCGGCGCGATCGCCATCGGTCATCCGTATGGCATGAGCGGACAGCGTCTGGTCGGCCACGCACTCATTGCGGGCAAGCGCCTCGGCGTCAAGTACGTGGTAACGACGATGTGCGTTGCCGGTGGGATCGGGGCGGCCGGCCTCTTCGAGGTCGTCTGATGCGAGGCGTCACCGCAGCATTGGTCGCGATGCTGCTGTCACTCATCGCAGTACGACCCGCCATGGCCATCGAGATCCCGGAATATCGCGTGCTCGAGCAGGACGGCGCTTACGAACTGCGCGAGTACTCGTCGTACATGATCGCCGAGACCGAAGTCGATGCCGGATTCATGAACGCCGGCAACATTGCGTTCGGTCGTCTGTTTCGCTACATCAGCGGTGCCAACACGACGCGTACCGAGATCGCCATGACCGCACCGGTCGAGCAGTCACGCGACTCGGCTGGGGAAAAAATCGCGATGACGGCGCCGGTCGAACAGGCCAACGTCGATGGCGTGTATCGGGTGGGCTTCGTGGTGCCGCGCAAATTCACGCGCGACAACGTACCAAAACCCGTCGATCCTCGAGTCACGATCCGCGAAGTACCTTCACGTACCGTCGCCGTCTGGCGTTACTCAGGTCGTTGGACCGAAGAAAACTTCCGCGAGCACGAACGCGACTTGCGCGCCCGCTTGGCGCGACAGGGTCTGCGCGCCGCAGCTGGCGACAGCGCCATCATCGCGCGTTATGACGCGCCCTTCATTCCGTGGTTCATGCGGCGCAACGAGGTGATGATTCCGCTGGTCTCATCGACTACGCGGCAGTAACTTCTTCAGGAGCAAAGCCCCATGCCCACGTCCTCGCACGACGAGCTGCGCAGCCTTCGTCCCCATGCTTCGATCGATCGTCGCGGTTTCGTGACCACGGCGCTGGTCGGTGGTTTCGCGGCGGCGACCTTGCCGGTTAGCGCGGCAACCATCAGCACCGATACGGCCGGTCTCGAAGCAGGCGAGACGCGCATCCCGGTGGGCGATGGCGAACTGCCGGCGTATTTTGCGCGACCGACAGAGGGAAAGCGGTTGCCTGTCGTGATCGTCATTCAAGAAATCTTTGGTGTGCACGAGCATATTCGCGATGTCTGTCGTCGCTTCGCCAAGCTCGGAGCGCTCGCCGTCGCTCCGGAGCTCTTCGCGCGCCAGGGCAATCCGGCAACCATGGCCGACATGCAGATTCTCATGCGTGACATCGTCGCCAAAGTACCCGACGCCCAAGTCATGAGCGATCTCGATGCCACGGTGAAATGGGCTCGGCGCGAACGCGGTACCGGCAAGCTCGGTGTCACCGGGTTTTGCTGGGGCGGACGCATCACGTGGCTGTATGCCGCACATTCGCCTGAGGTTGCCGCAGGGGTGGCCTGGTACGGGCGACTGGTGGGCGAACCCACAGCGCTGCAACCCGAGCATCCGGTGGACGTCGCAGCGCGGCTGCAGGCGCCGGTGCTTGGCCTTTATGCGGGCCGCGACCGCGGTATTCCTCTCGAGACGGTCGAGCGTATGCGCGCCGCACTTTCTTCGGCGAACAAAGATTCGAGTATCACCGTATACCCTGAAGCGCAGCACGGATTTTATGCGGACTATCGTGCGTCCTATCGTGCTGAAGACGCCGTACCGGCTTTTCGCAGTGCCACGGATTGGCTCATGCGACACGGCCTTGCCCTGAAAAAGTCCGATACCTGAGTGCTGCTGCGTCTAACCGGGGTTTCGCTGGCGTTCGGCTCTCGACCGCTGCTCGATCAGATCGAACTCTTGGTCGGCGAGGGGGAGCGCGTCTGCGTAGTCGGCCGCAACGGTGAGGGCAAGTCGTCCTTGCTCAAGCTCGTGGCGAGCGTCGGTGTAGCCGATGATGGCGAAGTCTGGGTCAAGCCGGCAGCGCGTGTCGCCTGGCTGGAACAAGATCTGGATGTCATCGACGATCTCTCCGTATTCGAAGTCGTGCGGGCCGGTGTTCCGGGCGATCTCGAAAGTTGGGACATCGATCATCGGGTCGAGGCTGTTTGCTCCCGGCTGGGGCTGGCGATCGAGGCAAGGGTTGCGACACTCTCGGGCGGTTGGCGACGTCGAGTATTGTTGGGTCGCGCGTTGGTCTCGGATCCCGACATTCTTCTACTCGACGAGCCCACCAACCATCTCGACATCGCCGCCATCGAGTGGCTCGAAGAAATGATGCTCGGATTTCGTGGTGCCTTGTTGTTCGTGAGTCACGATCGCGCCTTTGTGAATCGCCTCGCGACCCGTGTCGTCGAACTCGATCGCGGCAAGTTGAGCTCTTGGCCGGGGAACTACGACGACTACGTCGCCCGAAAAAATCTGCAGCTCGAGATCGAAGCCAAAGCCAACGCCGACTTCGATCGCAAATTGGCACAAGAAGAGATCTGGATACGCAAAGGCGTCGAGGCGCGGCGAACACGCAATGAAGGGCGGGTGCGCGCTCTGCAAGACATGCGTCGCGAGCGTCGCGCACGTCGTGAGCGTATCGGACGTGCGGAGTTCGAGCTTGCCGAGGCTCAAGAATCGGCAAAACGAATTTTCGAGACCGAGTCGGCGACGGTGCGTTTCGGGGATCGCAGCGTCATTCGCGATTTGAGCGTGAAGATCATGCGTGGCGATCGCATCGGTATCGTGGGACCGAATGGTGCCGGCAAGAGCACGCTGATCAAATTGCTGCTCGGCGAGCTCGAACCGCAGGAAGGGCGAGTACTGCGCGGACCGCGATTGGAAGTCGCCTACTACGATCAGCAGCGCGATCAACTCGATCTCGCCGCATCGGTGGCCGACAACGTCAACGGCGGAAACGCTTTCGTACCGATCGCTGGCGAAAACCGCCACGTCTCGGGTTACCTGCGCGACTTTCTGTTTCGCCCCGATCAATTACTGACGCCGGCACGCGCTCTGTCGGGAGGCGAACGCAATCGGTTGCTGCTTGCGCGTTTGTTCGCACGGCCTGCGAACCTGCTGGTGATGGACGAGCCCACGAACGATCTGGACATCGACACCCTTGAGCTTCTCGAGGAGCGAATCGCGCAGTTCGACGGCACGTTGCTGCTAGTCAGTCATGATCGTGCCTTTCTCGATCGTGTCGTCACCAGTTTGCTGGTGCTTGAAGGGGATGGCAAGGTCCGCGAATTCATTGGCGGCTGGAGTGACTGGCGCAGCTGGCGTGACAGTCAGCCGGACGAACGTAAGACCGCAGCGTCGCGCCGCGAGGAGCCGCGCCGCGAGGCGACCCCGAAGCGCCGCAAGCTGTCTTTCAACGAGCAGCGCGAGTTCGATGCTCTGCCGACGCGTATCGAACAACTCGAGGCTGAAAAAGCGGCGCTGGACGCGCGCGTCGCCGAGCCCGCTTTCTATGGTCGCCCGCATGACGAAGTGCGGGAAACCTTGCGTTTATTGCAAGCCATGGCTTCCGACATCGAGGTAGCCTATGCGCGTTGGGCAGAACTCGAGTCGCGTCAATCCACTGCATCGTGATATAACGCGCCGCCGCTCCGCGGTCCCATTCGCAACCCCACTTGGTTCCCATGCAATTTTCCGATCTCGGGCTCACGCCCGATCTGCTGCGCGCCGTCGCCGAAAAAGGCTACGACACGCCGACCCCCGTGCAGTCCAAAGCCATTCCTGCGGTACTCGCCGGTGGCGACGTGTTGGCCGGTGCACAGACCGGTACCGGCAAGACCGCCGGTTTCGTACTTCCCTTGCTGCAAAAGCTCGCAGCGGCAGTCGGCCGTTCACCACGTGTGCTGGTGCTCAGCCCGACTCGCGAGTTGGCAGCGCAGATCGGTGAAAATGCGCGAACCTACGGGCGCTACACCAATCTGCGCACGCAGGTGATTTTTGGGGGTGTCAGTGAACGTCCGCAGATTGATGCGCTGCGCAACGGCTGTGATCTGCTGATTGCAACGCCGGGTCGGCTACTTGATCTCGTGGGGCAGGGCGCGCTCGATCTGGCGGCAGTCCGTCACTTCGTGCTCGACGAGGCGGACCGCATGCTCGACATGGGCTTCATCCACGACATTCGGCGCATCGTCAAAATATTGCCGGTACAACGTCAAAACCTGATGTTCTCGGCGACGTATTCGCAGGATATCCGTGATCTCGCCGCGCGAATGCTGCGCAATCCTGTCGAGATCGAAGTCGCGCCTCGCAACAGTACGGCCGAGCGCGTAGCCCAGGTGGCATTTCGCGTCCCCAAAGAAAGCAAGCGACACCTGCTGGTTCATCTGTTTCGCAACGGTGCGACCGATGAGGGTCCCTGGTATCAGGCGCTGATCTTCACTCGTACCAAACACGGCGCCAATCGGCTCGCCCAGCAGCTCGAGGGTGCGGGCATTCGCTCTGCCGCCATCCACGGCAACAAGAGTCAGGCTGCTCGCGTGCGCGCGCTCGCCGATTTCAAAGCGGGCCGTATCGCCGCACTCGTGGCTACCGATGTGGCCTCGCGCGGACTCGACATCAAGGAATTACCGCAGGTAGTCAATTACGAGCTGCCGAACGTTCCCGAGGACTACGTGCATCGCATCGGGCGCACCGCCCGTGCGGGTTCGACCGGACGCGCCGTAAGTCTGGTGTCGAACGATGAGGCGGGTTTGCTGCGCGACATCGAGCGCACCATGCGCCAGACGGTGCCGATCACACCGCTACCCGCGTTCGAGATCGTCGAAGTCAGCCGCCCGAGCGCTTCGCCGGCCAACCGAGCCGCACCAGCTCCGCGACCAGCACGTCACGGTGGTCGCCCTGGATCTCGATCACACCGTTTCGGACGCTCCCGCCCGAACCGCAACGCTTCTTGAACTGTTTGGCGAGATCGTCGAGCGCCGACGGTGCGAGTGGCAGCCCGGTGATGACCGTAACGCCTTTGCCGCCGCGTCCCTGAGTTTCCCGACCGACGCGCACCATCGTCTCTTTGCCGTGACCGCCGCCTTTGAGCGGGGCGACGAGCTCCCCCGCCAGAGCCTTGCGTTTTGCATCGATGTTCATGGTGTGAAGTCTAGGCGAACTGTCGGCGGGCTAAAATGCCGGCATGCATACTCAAACCCGTCGATCGATACATTCCGTGTACCAAC
>Ga0129333_10005850_pt1 | contig 11599 bp, 10 predicted proteins | sample CPB6_08_DNA_FD_94474 | JGI IMG/M metagenome (GOLD analysis project Ga0129333, IMG submission 94474) | Freshwater to marine salinity gradient microbial communities from Chesapeake Bay, USA - CPBay_Sum_0.6_0.8_DNA | ecosystem: Environmental > Aquatic > Marine > Coastal | place: USA: Chesapeake...
CTTGACTCCGCGCGCTGATCCACTCCCCTGCAATCCAAAACTACTCGCACGCGTAACCCAAGCGGCATTCGGACAAAGGCGCAAAATGCTCCGTCAGAGCTTGAAGAGCCTTGGCGTTGATCCGATTGCCTTATGCGAAAGTGTCGGTCTTGATCCGACCGCGCGTGCAGAAACAGTAACGATTGAGAAATTCGTTGCACTCGCACAAGCGCTTGAAAGGCATTGATTTACTGATCAATCAATGAATCGATGAATGTCTCAAGTCCGGTTTGACGCTCGCGCTTCAATCGCTCGGCAGCAAGGATCATTCTCAATTGCGAAAATGTGCGGTCAAGATCATCATTGACCAAAACATAACGATAATCGCGCCAGCGGATGATTTCTTTGCGCGCCGCTGCCAAGCGTCGTTCAATCACATCGGGAGCATCTTCGGCACGCCGCTCGAGGCGCGCGCGTAATTCCTGCATTGAAGGCGGAAGAATAAAAATACTGACAACATCATCCGGCGCGCTTGCGGTCAGTTGTTGTGCTCCTTGATAATCGATATCGAACAAAACATCTTTGCCGTCCGCAAGTGCTTGTTCAACTTTATCACGGGGTGATCCATAATGATTGCCATGAACTTGAGCCGATTCAAGTAAAGCACCGCGTTCCTTCATCGCAAAAAACTCGGCCTCACTGATGAAGTGATAATGTATGCCGTCAACTTCGCTCGGACGACGATTTCGCGTTGTTACCGATACCGAAAGAGTGAGACTCGGCTCTTGTTCACGCAACAAACGCGTGAGAGTTGTTTTACCGGCACCGGACGGCGATGAGAGGACGAACATCAAACCGCGACGCGAAATCTGCTCATTGGCAAAATGGGCGATCATCGAAGCAGAACTCCTCAATCAATCAGATCTGAAAGCATCACGCTCCCAAGAACGAATACATATCAATCTGGGGCAGCCGCACTATCAGCACCGCCGTCAGGTGTGGTCGCTTTCTTCTTAACCGGCTTTGCGGGCGCTTTGGTTGGCGTCGCAGTTTTCGATGGAGAGGTCGTCGGTGTCTTTGAAGCGTCCGGTGTATCGCTGGCCGCTGTCGATTTTGACGTCGTATTGGCGGGTGATGCCGGTGTTGCCACACTCGGAGCTGACTCAGATTTCTGTCCTTCGATCTGCCGCCACTTCGCAACATTCTTCAAATGCTGCTCATAAGTTTCAGCAAAGACGTGACCGCCTGTTCCGTCAGCCACGAAGAAAAGATCTTTTGTGCGTGAAGGATTGGCAACAGCTTCAAGCGCCGCGCGACCAGGATTGGTTATTGGTCCTGCAGGCAAGCCTGGCAATGTGTATGTGTTGTAGGGTGTTGATTGCTCGAGTTCAGCTTTTGTCAATCCCCGTCCCAACGAGCCCTTACCGCCGACCAAACCATAAACAACCGTTGGATCAGACTCGAGCCGCATCTTTTTCAAAAGACGATTGACGAATACACCCGCCACGCGCGGACGCTCATCTGCTTTGCCGGTCTCTTTCTCAACAATAGAAGCCAGAATTACGAGATCTTGAGGGCTTGCAAGTGGCAAGTCCGGATCACGTTTCGCCCATATCTCGCGCACGAGTTTCATTTGCTCCTGCGTCATATGATCAATGAGCTTTGAACGTGCCATGCCGAAATCAAATTTATAAGTTTCAGGCAGAAGCGTTCCCTCTTTGGGAATATCTTTGATCTCGCCCGCAAGATTTGAATCCGCGAGTAAAAGCTCGATAATCTCTTGTGACGTTTTACCTTCGGCAATCGTCAATGAGTGTTTGATCGTCTTGCCTTCGATAAGAGTCGTTGTCACCTGATCAAGGCTGGCTTGTTTCTTAAACTGATATTCGCCGCCTTTGATTTGTGACGCGCGACCTGTGAGTTGCCAGTAAAGTGTCAGCAAGAACGCTTTATCGACGACGCCTTCCCGTTCCAAACGATCAATCACTTCAGAAGTGCTGCCGCGCACGAGAACGACCTTGTCATTCTCAAGAGGCCCCGGTGCATAAATCTGGCGTTCAGCGAGCAAAAATAACCCCGCAAGGCAGGCTGCAAAAATCGCAATGAATGACAAAAGACCACTCAAGAAATTGGTGAGCGGTCTTTCTTTTCGCTCCTGCTCAACATGTTGCGGAGGTTCAGGAACTGTCTCAGGATGGATCGCCGCCGCCGGACTACGCACAATCATGCGACGCATAAATCCGCGCGGCTTTGTCCGTGCTGTCTCGCTGACAGCCGATAATGAAAGCGCGTCACCCTCACTCTTACTTGATTGGGACTTCGGCACATCTTCAGCGCCCAGCGCGGGCTCGGCCGCAATCGCCTGAGACACGGGTTCGGACACAGCAACCTTTTGATTGTCCGGTTCCGTTTTGTCCGTTCCGACGGGCGACTTATCTTCGGTCATCGCTTCCACCACCTCAATGCGGCCTTCAAGACGTGAACACCGGAATTGCGGCGACCATGGGGCTTAAGGCTCGTATCGCTTGAAAACGAGCGAGGCGTTGGTGCCCCCGAAACCAAATGAATTCGACAAGACGGCATCAACCTTCCGCGCCTTGGCCTTGTGCGGCACAAGATCAATCGCGGTTTCAACGGATGGATTGTCGAGATTGAGCGTTGGCGGAACAATTTGATCGCGGATGGTCAGAATGGAGAAGATCGCTTCAATCGCACCGGCTGCACCAAGCAAATGACCCGTTGCCGATTTTGTCGACGACATAGATGCTTTTGTTGTGTCATTGCCAAGCAGACGCTCGACAGCGCGCAATTCAATCTCATCACCCAGCGGTGTCGATGTGCCATGCGCGTTGATGTAATCGATATCAGAGGCCTGAAGTCCGGCGCGCTTCAAGGCTGCTGACATGCAGCGATAAGCACCATCACCATCTTCGGCCGGCGATGTGATATGATAGGCGTCACCTGACATGCCATAACCGACAATCTCGGCATAGATTTTTGCACCGCGCGCTTTGGCATGCTCGAGTTCTTCAAGCACAACAACGCCAGAACCCTCACCCATCACAAAGCCATCACGATCTTTGTCATAAGGACGCGACGCGCGCTTCGGATCATTATTGAATCCGGTAGACAGAGCGCGACAAGCGGCAAACCCAGCAAGCGAAATGCGATTGATCGGCGACTCCGTGCCCCCAGCGACCATAACATCGGCGTCACCGAGCATAATCAAACGAGACGCATCACCAATCGCATGCGCACCCGTCGAGCAAGCCGTCACGACAGAATGATTGGGGCCTTTCAAACCGTGACGGATTGAAATCCAGCCCGACGCGAGATTGATGATCGCACTCGGAATGAAGAAAGGCGAAACCCGGCGCGGCCCCTTTTCAAATAAGGTCACCGAGGTTTCGTAAATTGTACCAATGCCGCCGATACCCGAACCGACCATTACACCGGTGCGGTGCTTTTCTTCATCCGTGGATGGTGCCCATTGCGCATCAGCCAAAGCCTGCGTCGCAGCCGCCATGCCAAACACGATGAACTCGTCAGCCTTACGCTGATCCTTCGGGTCCATCCAGTCATTGGCATTAAAGGTGCCGCCCGTTCCGTCACCGCGCGGCACTTCACAAGCAATTTGAGACGCAAGATCAGAGGCGTCGCAGCGCGTGACGTTCACCGCGCCGCTCTGGCCCGAAAGCAACCTCGACCAGGAAGACTCCGCTGAGCCGCCAAGCGGCGACACCATGCCGATCCCCGTTACGACGACACGCCGCATGGCCCGATCTCCCCGCTCTGACATCCTCGATTAATCACCCCAGATAGGGGGATTAGGAGGCCTTCTTGGAAATGAAGGCGACCGCGTCACCCACGGTGCGGATCGTTTCTGCCGCATCATCCGGGATTTCGACGCTGAATTCTTCTTCAAACGCCATCACGAGCTCGACCGTGTCGAGGCTGTCGGCGCCGAGATCATCGATGAAATTGGCGCTCTCGACGACCTTGTCGGCGTCAACACCGAGATGCTCGATGACGATCTTCTTCACGCGGGCTGCGATATCGCTCATGTTCGTTTATCCTCACTGTCTTCCTGTTGCGACGACGCTTTCACTTTTTACAAACGCCGACACGGGTTTCCTCAAACAACCGGACCTGCCGGCCGAATACAACCAAGGCCGCAGGTAAAACCAGAGGAAACCTGAACCTCAGAGCGTTCAAACGATGCTAACCGCCCGCCGTCAAGCCCCCGAGGTCAATCGGAGAGAGGCTTATCACACTCGAATGTCCATGGCGAGCCACGCCATATCCTAAAAATCTGAGTGAGAAATATGGTATAAGCCTCTTAAATCATTGCCATTCCGCCATTAACATGAAGCGTCTGGCCCGTCACATAGGCGGCTTCCCGGCTTGCTAAATAGAGAGTTGCGGCGGCGATCTCGCTTGGCTCGCCCAGGCGACCCATCGGGACCTTTTGCATCACCGACTCACGTTGCTTTTCATTCAGCACGTCAGTCATGGGGGTCGCGATGAAGCCCGGCGCGATGCAATTGACCGTAATATTCCGGGTTGCAACTTCGGCAGCGAGCGCCTTGGACATGCCAACAATCGCCGCCTTGGCCGCCGCATAATTTCCCTGTCCCGGATTACCGGTTGTGCCCACAACGGAAGTGATCGAAATGATCCGGCCATAGCGCTTGCGCATCATTGTTTTGGCAGCAGCGCGGCTCAAACGAAAAACGGAGTCGAGATTGACCCGCATCACATCGGACCATTCTTCATCCTTCATGCGGATGAAAAGATTGTCTCGGGTAATCCCGGCATTGTTGACGAGTATATCAAGCCCGCCCATCGCTTCTTCGGCGGAAGGAACAAGCGCTTCAACCGACTCTGACTCGGATAAATTGGCCGGGCAGACATGAACACGTGATCCCAATTCAGAGGCCAGCGCCTCGAGCGCCTCGCGCCGCGTCCCTGAAAGAGCAACAGTCGCGCCTTGCGCATGAAGAGCCCGCGCAATCGCACCACCAATGCCACCCGTCGCGCCCGTGACCAAAGCCGATTGGCCTGTTAAATCAAACATTGATAACTCTCCTGAACTAATACTCAAACGCCGAGCTGTGAACGCAATATCGCCACATCATCGGGCTGTGAAACAGAAACACCTTCGGCCTCGGCCGCAATTCTCTTGACGAGACCCGTCAGCACTTTGCCCGAACCGATTTCGACAAAGCGGGTAACGCCTTGCGCAGCCATATAAGAGACGCTTTCGCGCCAACGCACGGTACCAGTGACTTGGGTTACAAGATTGCGTCGGATCTCTTCGGGATCTGAACCTGCTATTGCTGTGACATTGCCAACGAGTGGCACGACCGGCTTCGAGATTTTGACCTTTGAAAGCGCTTCTGCCATCGCATCCGCAGCTGGTTGCATCAATGCGCAATGGAAAGGTGCAGATACAGACAACATAACGGCACGCTTCGCGCCTTTGGTCTTTGCGAGTTCGACTGCACGTTCAACCGCAGCCTTGCTTCCTGAAACGACAACCTGTCCGCCGCCATTATCATTCGCCGCTTGGCAGATGTCGCCTTGCGCCGCCTCTTTGGCGACTGCGGCAGCTGCATCAAAATCAAGACCGAGCAATGCCGCCATCGCGCCGACACCGGGCGCAACAGCCGCTTGCATCGCATTGCCGCGAATGCGGAGAAGACGCGCGGTATCGGCAATGGTCAAACTTCCTGCTGCCGCAAGCGCCGAATATTCACCGAGCGAATGGCCCGCAACAAATTGCGCATGTTTTGCTGGTGTAATGCCGGCTTCAGTCTCAAGAACGCGCAACGCGGCAAGGCTGACCGCCATCAAAGCGGGCTGCGCATTGGCGGTCAGCGTCAATTGATCCTCTGGTCCCTCGAACATCAAAGCGGAGAGCTTTTGGGACAGCGCGTCATCCACTTCCTGAAACACTGCACGAGCTGCCGCAAAATTATCGGCGAAGGCTTTGCCCATGCCAACCGCCTGACTGCCCTGCCCCGGAAAAGTAAATGCAACCGTCATCGTCTCGTCTCCCCACAGCGCCCCTGGCGCCCAAGTGCCGCGCGCTCGTGGGCCACGGCGCGGGAAGAGTCAAGCGACCGACCTTTCGCGGGCAGGAAATCACCCGGTCTGGTCAGCATCGAGAGGCTCTCGTAATGTCCCTTGCCCGATTCTTCTGTCGCTGGAAAAAATCATGCGTATCGCCACCTGGAACGTCAATTCAGTCCGCCAAAGGATTGAGCATCTCACAGCATGGCTCAAAGAGACCCAGCCAGATGTCTGCTGTTTGCAGGAATTGAAATGTCTTGATGATGCGTTTCCACGCCTTGAAATCGAGTCGCTCGGCTATCACGTCGAAACACTCGGCCAAAAAACCTTCAATGGCGTAGCGATCCTTTCAAAACACCGGATTGAAGAATGCCAACGCGGCTTGCCTCATCAACCGGGCGAACCACAGTCACGCTATATCGAAGCATTGATTGCCCCTCAGGGACAAAAGCCAGTCCGCGTCGCATCACTTTATGCGCCGAATGGCAATCCACTCGGCACAGAAAAATTTTCATACAAACTCGACTTTCTCGAAGCCCTCATTGCGCATGCGAAAAAATGGCTCGCAACAGAAGAGGCTTTTGTGATCGCCGGTGATTACAACATCATTCCGCAAGTGGATGATGCGGAACATCCTGATCTTTGGGTGAATGATGCGCTCTATCGCCCTGAGTCACGTGCGAAATGGCAAGAGCTTCTGGCGCTCGGATTAACCGATGCGGTCCGTGCTACAAGCGATGCGAAGAAACTCTATACATTCTGGGATTATCAGGCCGGCGCTTGGCAAAAGAATAATGGCATTCGTATTGATCATCTTGTTCTGTCGCCACAAGCTGCCGACGGATTGAAATCATCGGCGATTGATTCCCATGTGCGCGGGTGGGAAAAACCGTCAGACCATGTGCCGGTTAGAATTGATCTGGAATTTTAGATTACGCTGAATAAATCAGCAGACACGAGAACGTTTACTTTGCTTTCTTAACGCGCTGCGAGACATAGGCAGTGGCTGCAAAGCGGTCGGCCTCGGTTGCCTTTTCCATTGCCTCTTCATGCGCATCAATGATCCACGCATCTTTTTGTGGATCAGCGCCCGTACGCGCGACGCTGAGCCACATCAAACCCCGGGCTCGTTGTTTCATACCCGCTTCCCCCGAAAATAATAATTGTCCGAGCTGGGCTTGCGCAATGCGATTACCTTTTTCAGCTGAAAGATTGAGCCAGCGCACCGCCTGTTTCATGTCTTTCGCGCCACCAATACCCTCAAGATGCAACCGGGCGAGAATAAGTTGGGCCTGTGCATCGCCAAAATAACTTGCCGAATAGGTAAACATCTCACGCGCACGCGCGGGATTGGCTTTCACAGACGTATTGGGAATGCCATTTAGATAATACGAACCCAGCGCAACAAAGGCGTTGGCCACGAAAGGAGCGGTCGGTGAGTCGGGCGATTCATCAGCGTGACGGTCACAAACCTTTGAAAATGTTTCGAACGCGCGCAGATCATCGCGCGGCACGCCGTCACCTTCCGCATACATGCGCGCCAATTTCCATTGCGCAGGCGCATGACCTTGATCGGCTGCAAATTCTAGCGATTTGACGGCTTCGTCTTTATTACCCGCGAGATAAGACCGGATCGCATTACGCGTTGCATCGACAACTGAGCTCAGCGCTTCAAGTGGCGCTTTGGCGAGATCACTTGTGCTTGGAGGACCATCTGCTGTCTCTGCAGACGCATTCTGATCGTCATCACCCTTGAGCGTATCACTCGGCCCAATAACTGAAGACGGCGCTTTGGCTGTCTTAACGGCCTCGGATCCGGACTCATCCTGATCGGACGCGCTTCCCGCCTTGGGTACAGAAACGGTTGATGTGCTTGTACTGCGGTCGAGCGCATAGACTTTATTGGTGAATGCCCCACCGGCAAAAATCATAGCCGGTAGGACAATCATCAATCCTGGTCTTATGGACTCAAATATCCGCATAGACGAATTTTTCACCCTTGCCGCCCGGATGGGTCACTGCACCTGCTCGAGCGGATCCAACCGTTTGCGCATATTTCCAAATCGCGCCCGAACCATATTCATGTTCGCGCGACTTCCAGTCTTTTTTACGGCGAGCCAATTCATCATCGGATAAATCGACAGACAAAATGCCTTTGATTGCATCAAGATGAATGATGTCGCCATCTTTCAAGAGTGCAATCGGGCCGCCAATGGCCGCTTCAGGACCGACATGGCCCACGCAGAAGCCACGTGTTGCCCCGGAGAATCGACCATCTGTGATGAGCGCCACTTTGTCGCCCATACCTTGCCCATAAAGCGCCGCGGTTGTGGCGAGCATTTCTCGCATACCCGGACCACCGCGCGGCCCTTCGTAACGAATGACGAGCACTTCGCCCTCTTTATACTGACGCTTTGTCACCGCTTCGAAACAGGCTTCTTCATTATCGAAGACACGCGCCGGACCCGTAAAGACTTGCTTCTCGACAGGCATACCGGCGACTTTCACAATCGCGCCCTCCGGAGCAAGATTGCCTTTAAGACCAACAACACCACCCGTTGGCGTCAACGGTTTGTTTGCCGCGTAAACAACATCCTGATCCGGATTCCATTTCACGCTCGCCATATTTTCAGCCATCGTGCGGCCCGTCACGGTCATGCAATCACCATGCAGATAACCATGATCAAGCAAGGTCTTCATGAGAAGCGGAATGCCGCCGACTTCAAACATGTCTTTCGCGACATATTTTCCGCCTGGCTTCAAATCGGCAATGTAAGGCGTCTTTTTGAAGATCTCGGCAACGTCGAACAAATCAAATTCGATACCCGCTTCATGCGCAATCGCCGGAAGATGCAACGCGGCATTGGTCGAACCGCCTGAAGCCGCAACAACCGTCGCTGCATTCTCAAGCGCCTTGCGTGTAACGATATCACGCGGGCGAATATTTTTAGCGATGAGATCCATGATCATCTCGCCGGCTGTGCGGCAGAACTGTTCACGAATTTCATAAGGTGCAGGCGCACCGGCTGAATAAGGCAGTGCAAGACCAATGGCTTCAGACACTGTTGCCATTGTGTTGGCCGTGAATTGCGCACCACACGCGCCCGAAGACGGGCAGGCTACCGCTTCGAGTTCGTAGAGGTCTTCTTCATTCATCGCGCCGACCGAATGTTTGCCGACCGCTTCGAACACGTCTTGCACGGTCACAGGCTTACCTTTGAAGGTGCCCGGCAAAATCGATCCGCCATAGATGAAAATCGACGGCACATTCAAACGCACCATCGCCATCATCATGCCGGGAAGTGATTTGTCGCAACCCGCCAAACCGACAATCGCGTCATAGGAGTGACCGCGCATGGTGAGCTCGACCGAGTCAGCGATGACTTCGCGCGACACAAGCGAGGATTTCATCCCCTGATGGCCCATCGCGATACCGTCGGTCACGGTGATCGTCACGAATTCACGCGGTGTGCCGCCGGCCGCATCAACGCCGCTTTTGACGAATTGGGCCTGATGCATGAGCGTGTTGTTGCAAGGCGCCGCTTCGTTCCAGCAAGAGGCCACGCCGACAAAAGGGCGGCTCATCTGCGCGCGGTTCAAGCCCATCGCATAATAATAAGACCGATGCGGCGCACGCGCCGGACCTTCCGTCACATAGCGGCTGGGCAATTTGGATTTATCAAAAACACGATCGCTCATGAGACGTTCTGGCCTTTCAAACCTTCTCTGTCGCGGACCGGAAAATCACCTCTCCGTCCGTCTCTCCCTAGGGTCCTGACTGTTTCATCAAACAGTGCGGGCGACACCATGGCGACAAAGGGGTTACTTTTCAATTGCCGTACAAGCATTCCAGATCGGCTTCATTGTGGCCAATTTTCGGCAGACGTACTTCAACCTAAGGCTGAGACGTCTTTTTGGTCCGATGTGTTGTGCCCATGTCACAAAAAAGCCGATCCCGCGGCCTTAACTCCTTCAAAATTCATGACTTGGCCTTGAGGAAGGCATGGCAATGAGCAATCTATAGAGGATGACTGAGATCCTGGACCAACAACGCCCGCAAACGCTTCATGGCTTGCGTGCCGATCACGAAACGGTTCACGTTGCGGCCCATTGGTCTTTCGGGCGCAAGCTTCTGGCCTTTCTCGGCCCCGGCTATCTCGTGGCTGTCGGCTATATGGACCCGGGCAATTGGGCGACATCGCTCGCAGGTGGCTCGAAATTTGGCTATGCGCTCTTGTCGGTGGTTTTGCTCTCAAGCCTGACCGCGATTATTCTTCAGTCCCTCGCCGCGCGTCTTGCTGTCGCGACCGGCAAGGATTTAGCCGAGACCTGCCGCGAAAACCTGCCCGCTCCCCTCAATCTCTTTCTGTTTTTTCTGGCCGAGATTGCGATTATCGCCACGGATATTGCCGAAGTCATCGGCACGGCCATCGGGCTTCAGCTACTTTTCGGATGGCCGCTACCGGTCGGGATCGCCGTTACGGCGCTCGATGCGCTCTTGATCCTTGCGCTGCAGCGTTATGGGTTCCGCACGATCGAAGCCGTTGTGATCGGTATTCTCGCGCTCATCACATTTTGCTTTGTCGTCGAAATCGCGCTGGCAAAACCCGATTGGTCAGAGGTGTTTCCGGGGCTCGTTCCGAGTTCTATCATTCTGACCAATCCCGAAATGCTCTATCTCGCACTCGGGATTTTGGGGGCAACCGTTATGCCCCATAATCTTTATCTTCACTCCGGCATCGTTCAGACTCGGATGTTGGGCTCAAGCCCGAAAGAACGGCGCGAGAGCCTCACTTTCGCAACTATCGATTCAAGCATCGCGCTCTGCTTTGCGTTTCTTATCAATGCCGCGATCCTGATCCTCTCGGCAGCAACCTTTCACGCCAATGGAAAGACAGGAATCGCCGAATTATCCGAGGCGCATGCGCTGCTTGAACCCCTGCTTGGGACATCGCTCGCCCCGATCCTCTTTGCGATTGCGCTCATTGGCTGCGGGCTGAACGCCACGGTAACGGCAACGCTCGCCGGGCAGATTGTCTTTGAGGGGTTTCTCAAAATCGCCTTCCGCCCGTGGGTCCAGCGGCTGGTGACCCGGTTAGTCGCGGTCGGGCCCGCCGCTTTCGTCGCCTTTGCTTATGGCAATGAGGGCGCGACACGGTTGCTCGTCTTCAGCCAGGTCGTCTTGAGCCTGCAGCTGCCTTTTGCCGTTGTTCCCCTCGTTCTGTTCACCGCCTCAAAAAAGCGGATGGGGGCACTGGTCGCGCCCCGCCTCCTCACTGCGCTCGCGGTGGCCATCGCGCTTGTGATCATTGGGCTGAATGTGACGCTTGTGATCGGCGTCTTCAGCTAGCAAGGCGGCGGGCATTTATATCCGCTAACCCCTTGCCTTTCCGAGACTTTGCCAGTAGGTAAGCGCCTTCAATCGCGGTCGGTCGGCCGGTGGCTGGAAGGAAAACCCGGGTTTCCGGGCAGGAGAATCCCTCTCCGTTTCCCTTGTCTCCGCCTTCGTTCCTCTCTCGTTTCGGGCCTTTCCTCGGATGTAAAA
>Ga0129333_10005851_pt1 | contig 11598 bp, 15 predicted proteins | sample CPB6_08_DNA_FD_94474 | JGI IMG/M metagenome (GOLD analysis project Ga0129333, IMG submission 94474) | Freshwater to marine salinity gradient microbial communities from Chesapeake Bay, USA - CPBay_Sum_0.6_0.8_DNA | ecosystem: Environmental > Aquatic > Marine > Coastal | place: USA: Chesapeake...
CGCTGACGGACTGGGGCAACTCTTCGAGGACGCCTTCAGACAGGGCCCCCTTGAGCACGCTGGCCAGGGCGCTGCCCTTCTGGTTGACGGGCATTGCGCCGCTGAGGATCGCGTCCACATCGTCGATCTTGAGTGCGGCCGCAGCTTTGCCGCCGAGCACGCCGAAGGCTCCGGTGACGGCGCCCGTGGCACCTGCGAGAGCTGCCTGCTTAGGCGTCAACAAACCGTCCGGAGTCTGCTGACGAATCTGTTCCGCCGCGGAGCCGGCCGCCACAAGGCCTTCACCGAGGGCCGGGGCTGTCTTGGTCAAGGTTGACGCGAACCGACCGAGCTTCGGAGCGGCTTCAACCAGTTTGCGCGCGGCTGCGCCACCGGCGCCCATCAGGGGCAAGGACGAGGCCACCGCGCCGAGCACGGTGCCGGGAGCCTGGGCAATAGCCAGCGCCTTGTCCCGGAACCCTTCCGCTTCCTGAATGCGTTGCCGCTCCGCCTGTCGCTCGGCACTCTGCAACGACTCGAAGTAGCTCTTGGTGGTCTTGAAGTCGACGCCAAGATCCTCGGCCAGCTTGCCGGCGTAACCCCCGGTGATGGTGTCGGCCAAACCTACCGCCGCCTCGGGGACTGCCACGATGCCCGATGCCACGTCAAGGGGGAGATCGCGACCGAGGCGACTGGGCAGCTGGGCGATGGCGCCACCAATCGACTCCGCCGCCGAACGCAGGACGGACGGAGGCTCATAGCCCTGTGCGGCCTGACCGCGTTCGATGCGGTCAGATCGCTCGGTCATGACTTCGTTTACCCGAGGAACGAAATACTCGTTGAGGTGCTGCTGGATCTGGTCGGGAGAAGCCTCGTCGGGGTAGCTAACCAATCCGTAGCCCGGAATGTCAAAGATCTGAGGCATGACTATTGGTATCGCGGTTGCCCTTCGGGCGTAGCCCCATAAGACGGTAAGTCAATAAATATTGGAACATGTCCGGGTCGAGTCGGTCTCTTCCGCCCGGAAAGGCTTTGGGACAAGGCGGATTCCATCATCTGAGCTTTGACATCGTCGGGGAGAGCCGCCCAATACTCATCGAACTCCTTCGTTTTAACGAAGTCCTTCATGTAGTCCTGCGGGTTACGAAACAACGAGCTGTTCCCGATTCGGAGCGGCTCCGAGAGGGGGTTTAAGCCCAGCTTTTTGAACAGCATGTTCCGGAGCTCACGTTCCGCAAACATTCGGTCATCTGTCCGCAGCCGGCTATACACGTCCGCCCACACCTGCGCGGCCGGCACGGGTCCTTGCGTCGCTCGCTCCAAATACGCGGGAGAAGGGCGCGGGGTAAGAGACTCGTTGGTCTGGCGGGCTGCAGCCTCAGACCGCTGTGCTGCAGGCCCGGGGGCAGCATCCGGGATAGGCGCAGCCCCAGGAACAGTGAGCCCTCGCGAAGGATTGCTCGGGTCGACAAAGTTCACCTGGGTCACTGGCCTCCCGGGGGCGACGGCGCCGCTCTCTGCGGCAGCCGACAACGCTTCGGCCTGCGGGAAGGGGAACACCATGCCGCGGCCCTCGACTCCGCGCTCGGTGAGGGCCGCTCCATACCTGCCAGCATCCATTCTCACGCGATCTTGATCCCGCAGAACCCGTTCGCGGCTACGCTTCGCTTCCTCCTGCAACTTCATTACCCGGTTCAAATCCCGGGTGAGCTCTTGGGCAAGGCGGACCTGCTTGCTGAGTTTCTCCGGGTCTTGCATCACTCCGGGGGCAGGTCGTGGTGGCGCGAAGCTTTTGCTTCGCTCGTCAAAAGCCAACTCGGCGGCCAGCGCTTGGTCCCGGAGCATGTTTTCCGTGTCGGCCAAACCTTCCAGCTGTTCAGCCAGCGGTCGAAGGCGCTGCACGGTGTCAACATACCGGGTCGCCAGCGCATTGCCTTCCTGCTGCTCGAACTTGGTGTCGAGGTCGAGCTGCTTCTGGGTCAGGGTCTTGTCCGTCTCAAACCGCTCCCGCGCCAGCTTCTGGCGTTCGGCTTCCCGGGCTTCCTGACTCAGGGCCAGCTGGCGATTGAAACGCACGTCACCGAGTCGGTCGGTGCGGGATTGTTCTTGCAGGGCTTGCTGAAGCATGAAGCGGTTACGGTCCTCGGCCAGCTGGGCGTCGCGCGCAACGGCTTGGAAGGCGAACCGGTCGGCCTCATTGGCCGAGGCGATCGCCCGCTCCTGGTCCCGGGCGGCCTGCTGCGCCAGCACGTCGAAACGGTTCTGCTCGCGCTCCCGAGCGCCCTGCCAACCACCAATGCTATCTGCGAAAACGTAGGCCATAGTCAGTGTGGATATTATGCCCGTGCGAAGAAGGCATTCTCTTCCGCAAACTGGGGATACTCCGGCTGTGCGAAGAAGGCATTCTCTTCCGCAAACTGGGGATACTCCGCCTCAGATCGGCGCTCCCATGCGCGAGCCGCCCGGGCTCGCGCGTCAGCCAACGCCGCTCGCTCTCGGTCAAGACGGGCGTAATACTCTTCCTCGGACTCGTAGAGGTTAGCTCCTCGGCGAGTCATGGGGACTGTGAGCGGGGTGCCGGTGGACATCGCCTGACTCACCGGTGCCGGCGGAACATAGGGCTGGGGGTAGCGGACCGTTGGAACCGGGAGCCGCTGCGCGAAGACGGGCAACGAGTAAGGGTTCTGCCCGGTTTCGCCGCCGACACCCAAGAAGTTCAGGCGGCTGAAGACATCGCCGGCCTGACCGACCAGATTCAAGGCGCTGCTGAGGGGTCGCATGGCATCATCTGCCTGGCTGCGGAGGAACCCGTAGCCGCTGGAGAGCAGGTTCTGGCGCTGGCCAACGGTGCCTGCGCGAGCACGGGCCAGACGGTCGGCGATGTCCGCGCTGAACTGGGTCACTTGGAGTGCGTAGGGCAAACGGGCGGCCGCCACTCGATCCGCGGCGATCTTGCCCAGTTCCGAGCCCATGCCCATCGCCGGGCGCCCGGCGCCGTAGCGTTCCAAGACACCGAGGGCTTCACGCTGAGCCTCGGCTTCCCGGGCATCAAGTGCGGCTCGCCCCTCACGGTCAAGCGCAGCGAGGGTCTTCTCGTAGCTGCCGAGGTCAGATGTGACACGGCCCACGTCTTCGAGCATCGCGGACTGGAATCGGGGGTTCACCATCGCCTGTTGCTCCTGAAGGGTCTTGGTGGCATCGGCTTGAGACTTGGCGAGGGACTGCAAAGGTGACAGCAAATCTTTGAACGCCGAGCTCAGCTCCGGGCTCTTCTCGACCTTGGTCAATTCAAGGGCCGGCTTGGCAGACTTGGCCGCAGCTTGGGCGGTGGCCGTGCCAATGGCCTTCTGCTGCTCCGCAGCGTTGCGCTTAGCTTCGGCGGCGAAGTAACCGATGTCGTCGGCCTTAAACTGTTGCGTCGGCGTGTAGCTAAAAAGGCCTCGATTTGGATAGGACATAGTATTATCGGGTGTTGCGGAGTATCGAGGTGAAATCGTCCTGCCATTTTTTCACGGCAATTTCCCAGGCTTTCAATTCCGGGAAGCGCTCGACAACTTCGCGCGGCAGCTTCGGGAAGTCGGGCACGATTGAGCCGGTGGGAAAAACAGCACCGACTCGAAGGTTCGCGGCATTTGGTTTGTCAGCGGCCACGCTGATCACGGTCCTGATTTCGAAGGCACTTGTCAACTGCCAAGTTATCGCTACTATGGGTTCCGTGCTCCGTGCAATATGGGCAGCGTTGGCTTTCGAATGGCGCCATGGTTCGTTGTCAGACCTGTGGTGGCGAGCTCGCGGCATGGTCACTACATGGTGGCGAAGTGTGGGCCAAACCCAAGACGCTCGCATCACACAAGCTCGACTCGCGGCCTGTCACAAGTGCCCGCTCTACTGCGCGGAACGTCAAACCTGTGGGGACGCACTTAATCCAGAGTGGTTGGGGGAGGGTATACCGATGGGGTGCTTCTGTTTCCTGCCTGCAAAAGCCAAGTTGCCGGCGGCAACGTGCTGGCTGGACGAACAGGGCGCTGAAGGCTTGAGGTGGCCGGAGTAGCTCCTACGCCAAGACGGGGATCTTGTTGCGGTGCAGCTCCCTGACGATCCGGTCGGTCAGATTGCCGGTGTCCTCGGCCAAGCGTTCTTCAAAATCAGGGTGGTCCAGAGGCACGCCGAGGAGGCGAAGACGATGAAAACACGCGTGGAAGCACTCATGCGCCACGTTGCCGACCGAAAGCCGATCCCTGCAAAAATGCAGGTGGGCGATACGATTGTCTTCGAAGGTGAGACAGTTGAATTGAAAGCAGCTCGCGTCGGCCTCCGCGGCCTTGCGGTGCCCGTCGCGCTTCATCGCGCGAACCATCTCCGACCGGCGACGATGGATGGTTACCGCGACCCGGTGCAAGTTGCGGGGCTCAAAGGATAGAAGGAAGGTCATAACAGGTGTGATAAATCCGTGCCAACACCGACGTAACCAATAGCCCCACGGACGTCGCGCGGATTGTGGGGGACCCAGAACTTCACGCCCTCGTAACGGTGCGGGACGACGCGGACGAGGTGGTGTCGGGTCAGGTGCCAGGTGGCCGCGGCGATCTGTGCGGCATCGAGGTCCATTTTCCGGAAATGCCTCTGCCAAGAAACGCCCTGAATCAACTGGCCTCGGTCGTTCACCCAAGCGTGCGTAAACGTGTTATTGCCAACGACAACGTAAAACCTCCGCAGCGCGGCACAAAGCAATAGGTCGCAGGTCGGCTTGCGGGTGAACGGGGCGCAGTCATACAGATCCAGTATTGCCTCCGAGTCGAGGGTGACGGTGAGCCCGGATTCTTGGAACGGCTTGCCCATTTTAGGCGGGTTTGAACTGCTTCAAAAATTCCTCTTGCGGCCCCATCCACGAGTGTCCCTGATACTTTTCGTCAAGTGCCCGGTGCCACTCCCAGGTGATCACCTCATGAACGTCGGACCGCAGCACCTTGTGAACAGAATTCTGCACACCGGGTGGCGGGCCAACGTAGCGCCAGAACTGATTCGGCTCGACGCGCTCGGCTTCAAAGGTCATGTAAGGTTGCGGGCCAAGTTCGAAACCTGTTGGAGGGCGACCCAATACTGATCCCAGTAACGGCCCGAGAACTCGGGCTTGAGCTGGATCAACTGATCCCGCTCACGCTGAAGCCGGGTGACGTCTTCCTGGAGCCGGTCCATCTCGACCTCGGCATCCGCGTCTCGAGGAGTGAAAAGTTCTCGAAGGTTCATGGTGAAAAAGGGGCGCCCCATTACAGGGCGCCCCTCGTTTAGGGTTTAGGCGCCGAGACCCATCTCCTTCACCCAGGCGACGAAGGACTCGTCGAACTTGCCGACCTGTCGAAGGATCGGCACGTAGACGAAGTTCTGACCGATCTTCTCGCGCTTGGTCGAGAGGGTCCACTTGCCCACGCACAGCGGCTTGCCCTTCAGAGCAAACTGGGTGGCGGTGAAGATGTTCTTCGCCGCCCGCGTGTAGCTCGTCTTGCGCAGCGTCCACAGCGCCGCCGCGTAGCACTTGCCGTCGTGCTCGAACGGGAACGCCGGGTTCTCGGTCTCGGACTCCACCAGCACCAGGGCGTCGGCCACCGGGATCCAGGACGGGGGCTCGTCGCCGGCATACTCAATGGTGCCGCCCTGCGCCCGCACTTCATCCAGCGTGTTGACCCGCTTGGGCGCCGGACCGTCCTCCGTGTAGGGGAGGTTCTGCACGAAGCTCTTGCGGATGTTGATCACGCTGAGGGTGATGGGCTTCTCGCCGTCGGTCAGAACGGTCTCCTTGTTGAGGACAATCTGGCCGGGCTTGAACAGCTCGCTCATCGGACCAACGCTCTGCACGAGCGCCAGCCGGGGCATGTTGAGGTCGCGGCGATCGAGCTCGCCCGAGACCCCGTTCGGGTCGTAGGGGGCAACCGCATGCGAGGTTGCGGGGACGACGGCCAAGGGTGCCTCGACCACGGCCGCGGGGGCTTCTTCCATCGGGGCGGGGCCATTCTTGAATGATACTTTGCTCATATGTGTATTGCTTATTTGTGTTGTTTTGTTTGTTTCTGCGTTTCACCGGAGGGGTGAAAAGTGTCCCCGGACATCGGCACACGCCGAGCCGGGGTCCAAGCGCAACGGCCCAGACAACCACCCGGGGGCAACCGTAACCATCCCGAGTTGATGCTTCGTTGCGCAGGGAAAAGTCATTCGTCGTTGGGGTTATTGGAGCGTTTCCATTTGCGGCCGAACTTGCCCCAGGCGCGTTTGCCGATCGTCAGGGCCAGCCCGCGCAGGCAGTTGACCGCGAAGAAGACCTGATGCTTGTCCTCGCAAAAGACGTCGAGCGCCTCCCAGTCCACCTGGGCCTCGACCCCCACGTTGTCATCCGCCCGCCGGATCGTCACCAGCGCTGGGCCAATGCCCTTGCCTTCCCGAACAGTGTCGGGGGCGGGGAATGCTTCGTCAAATTCGGACTTGTTCACTTGCGCACCTTTCCCAGGTAGTGGCTCGGCGTGCCCTGCTTCAGGGCGCCGATCTCGATCAGCTTCTCGGCCAGCTCTTCCTTGGCCTTGCCCTTCTGTCCACGCGGTGCCTTCTCGCACCACGCCTTCTCCAGCGCCGGCAGTGAGATGCTGCACGCCGCCAGAAACTCGTCGCGGTCAATCACGTCACGGACCACCGCGTAGGCCGCCATGGCATCCTCCACGGAACGGGCTGCCTTCTTCTCCCGCAACTCATAACCGGGGATGTCGGTGCCATTGAGCATGGCTTGGGTAAAATGGTGCCGGGCGCTCTGGACCCACTTGTCCATCACCGAGGCGGCGTCGAGCATGGCGGCCATGGCCTTGGGGTCGCTCACCTTCGAGGGGTGGAACTCGGGCGGCACCTGCAGCTCGGCGTCGTAGCCCTTGGCAATCGTCATCGCCGTGCGCACAACCGCGGGGCAGCTGTGGCGCTTGGCGCACCAGAGGCAAGTGTCGGTGCGCGGGGTGGTCAAGTTCTCGCGGTGGTGGCGCTCGGCTTCCAACACGATGGAAGCGAGGTCAACTTGCAACCGCGGCAGGTCATTCTCGGAGAAGGTGTGCGTGCTGACCTCGTCCCGGCGAGGGAGCAACAGGTGCACCCGGACCGCCTTGAGGTGCGGCCAGCGCTTGAACATCGCCACCACGTAGGCCTTCTGCTGATCGTTGGACTCCGCGTCGTCGACCGGGTTCTTGCCCATCTTGTAGTCGATCAACTCCGCGGTGTTCGTGTAGAGGACCACGAGGTCGGCCTTGCCGCGACGGAGCAACGGGCTGAACTCGGACAGCTCGTGGAACGACAGCTCCCGAAAAACCTGGGCACCGGGTCGGGTGATCAGGGGCTTGGTGTAGTCAAGGCACATCTGCACGGTCTGCCGCTGTTCCTCGGTAAAGGTGGGTGGAATGACCCCGGTCTCGCAGGCGGCGTGGAGCAGCGTGCCCTCATCGGCCGCGGTCTTGTCGCCCCCTTGGTCGTTCTCGAAGCAAGGGGACAGACGGGCATACTTGAGTCCACTGGGGCTCAGCTTGGGCTGCGGTCTCTGGTTGATTGGTTCGTCCGCCATTTTTGTGTTAGTTTGTGAGGAGACTCTGGGGGTTTTTTCCGCGAGTGTCAACGAGATATTTTCCTCGGGCGGGTTGATCAGGTCGGCATCGTTGAGGAGATCCATGCGGAAGTTCTTCTGGCGCAGCAGCTTGGCGACTCGCTCTTCGACCGTGCCGGCACTGAAAAGAATTTTCTGAATCGCCTTGCTTTTGGCCCCGCTGCGGTGGATTCGGCCGAGGACTTGACGGTAATCCACGACACTGAAGGTCGGGCAAATCAAGCTGATACGGGGATACTTGCCGTTGAGGTCGTGGAGCGAGAGTCCCGCGCCGCCGGCCTTGATGTTGACGAGCAACACCCGGAGCGTGTCAGATTGAAACAAGTTCTTCGCCGCGTCGCGCGTGCGAACGTGGTCGCCGGTGAAGAAGTCCGAGAGCGTCTTGAGCCGGGTGTGGATCGCCGTCAGGGTGCTGTTGAAGTTGGCGAAGACCACCACGCTGCGGCCCTCGGCGACCATGTCCTCGACCATTTCCACGAGGGACGGGACCTTGAGCAGCTCGGCCCGCTGACGCTCGCGCGTCTGAATGGTCAACGGGTTGTCCGGGTCCTTGTCCTCCAGGGCGGCGGCGTCAACGGCCTGCAGCTCCGCGGCCATCTCGTCAATGGGTTCCCCGAAGTCAAGCACGTCCACCTGCGTATCGCACTCGGGGAAGTCGGGAATGTCCGCGATCCGCATCCGGACACCCTTGTGCGGGAAGATGGCTCGGTGGATACGGGTCATCTCTTCCTCGCCACCCTTGAACACCATGCCGCCGAAGAAGCCCTTCTTGCATCCGTGCTCCCGAATCCAGTCCCAGTAGCGGCCGGGCGCGTAGAGCTCCAGGATGGCTCCGAGCGCCTTCATCTCCAGAGGGTTGCTGGCAGCGGTGGCAGACAGCATGAGCACCTTGCCCTGCTTGGCGCAGTTCAAGGCGAGCTTGCTGTTCAAGGAGTCCCGGCCCTTGGCCTTGTGGACCTCGTCCAGAATCCACAGGTTGTGCCCGAACGGCAGCGTCTTCGAGCGCATGAGCTCCCAGGTGCCCACGCCCCAGCGGGGCACGTTGGCGGAGGCCAGCAGGTCCTTCCACATCGGCACCACGGCCTTGGGGCAGATGACAAAGGGCCGCAGGCCGAGTGTCTCAGCCACCTTGACCGCGACATACGACTTGCCTGTGCCCACATCGCTGGCATCCAAGGCGCTGTTGCGCCGGGAGAGGATGTCAACGAGTGCCCGGTAACTTGGTTCCTGGTATGGGTGGAGGGTGATCACAGGTAGTCGAAAGCATGCACCGGGATCCGGCGCTTCGTGGCCATCCAAACCACCCCATCGCGCAGCTTGGCGTAGTAGCCTCCGGCGGAGCGGATAAACACCGCGCTCGGGTCGTGCGGCTCGCCCTTGATGCGGCTCTTCAGCTCGATGTCAAGGGCGACTCGGGTCATCGCCTGAATTCCGGGGTCGGTGGACTGAGTCCAGACGTAGTATTCGTAGTCAAGGTAGGTCCGCTCAACTGCGCCATACTCCCTCGGCTGCGGGTTCGATGGTGCCGTCATCGGGGTTGAGGCGGACAGTGAGAATGCGATGGGTCGAACCGTAGAAGTTCGGGTGCTTGAGGATAAGGAGACGGTGTTCATGGAGGTCTGGGCGGTAACTTATCGGTTTGAGTTCGAGGTCCTCACGGTCGCCTGCGTTCCAGAGGGCACAGGCGGCGGCGACATCGAACGGGGTGAGTTGCACGGCAGGTGCGGTTGGATAGAAGTCGAGCATCGGGTCAAAGGTTGTGGACTGCGTAGTCGTAGATCAGCGGGGGACCACGGTCCCGTCGGGGTTTACGGTTACCGCTGCGATGCCATCCCCGTCCTGCTGGACGAGGTAGCCGTCTTTTTCGTAAAGCATCCACGATCGATCGCCTGAGTTCCAGAGGGCGCAGGCGGCTGCGTCGTCGAAGGTAGGTCCTTTCTGAGGGACCAAATCGTCCGGTAAACCTTTTACCCAAAAACGCATGCTCGCATCGAGGTTCATCCGAACCCGATGGGAGGCATAGCGGTGCTGCTCCTCCGACTCTTCAAAGATTGTGCGTCGCATAGTCATAGATCAGCGCGGCGTCGGCGGTCGCGAGGGTGAGGTCAAGATTCGGGTAACGGCGTTGGGCCTCGGCGAGAAGCTTGCGTTTCCACTGTGGTTTGCCTCCGGCGCCGGCCACGGTGCCCAGGCCCAGCGGCTTCTGCCAAGTCTGCGGGGTCACCAGGACGGTGCGCACGCCAAGCGTGTGCAACGCGCCGAGGATGAAGCCGAAGTTGCGAAAGAGCACCGCGGCTGAGCTGGAAGGGATGGCGTGCCCGACATACTTTGGAATGTCCTCGACGACCGCGGTGGTCACACCATCGGCAGCGACGGTGGAACGTAGTAGATCGACGAGGCTGCCCTCGGTGGCTGGCATTTTGATCGCCGTAAGCGCGCCGTCTCGGTTGGGGAAAACGAGCCCACCGCCGACGCCGGGGTCGATTGCAAGGATTCGGTCCATAGTTCGATATTGGTGATGATGCGACGGAAGGACTTGATCAGTTTCATTTTGACGGAGAGCGCCGGCGAAGAAGAGCCCTCTCGAGGATTGCCGCCGCGAGCTTGGTCTTCGACAGACCAGTGACTCGCTTCTGGTCCAGAAGGCGCCGGTGTGCGTCGGCACACAGGTAGACCCCGACAAAAACCAGCTTGTTCTTCTTCGCCCAACGTTGGGTTTGATTGGTCATTGCGCTGCTACTTTGACAGGTGTCGGGCCGGACGGCAAGCACTTTCAAAAAATATTTTTGAAACTGGTTGCGGAACGGGTAACCCGAATGGGTTAGAAGGTGCTTGACGGCCTCTGGCGGACCTGCTACAGGGGCGCCCCGTGAGCAGAAAAAGGTGCACCCGATGCTGGTCACTGGTATCACTGGAACGGTTCTCCAAGAACCCGAAGGGGAGGCTGGGCCGGAGCGCCTGGTGCAACGAGTGCAAGTCTTCTCGAAAGGCGGAACGACTGCGCGAGGATCCGGGGCTCCGGGCACAGAAGCAGGCCTACGAGCGGCGTAACTGGCACGCAAGACCGGACCGCAGGGCCCGTTCACTTGAACTCAAAAGGCAGCCGCACCGGCGCAAGAAGGAGCGCGAACGCCGCAAGTTCCTACGAGACACAAATCTGAACGTGCGGATCAAAACCATTCTGCGACACCGGCTTTATTCAGCGTTGCGGGGGAAGAACAAGTCGGCAAGAACCTTGGAGCTGCTTGGGTGTTCGATCGAATTCCTGCGGGAACACCTGGAGGCCCAGTTCGTGGCGGGTATGACCTGGGCCAACTATGGGAAGTGGCACGTTGATCACATCCGGCCCGTCGCGTCCTTTGACTTCACCGACCCGCAGCAACAACGGGAGTGTTTTCACTGGACCAACCTGCAGCCCCTATGGGCGTCGGACAACATCAAAAAGTCCGATAAGCTACCTGGCAGCGGGCGGCAGGGGCAGCACGATGCGGTCGGAGCCGGTCGTGTTACACCCAGTGCTCAACAAGCTGATGGCCATGGCCAGCTGCGTCCAGAAGATCAGTCGTCTCAAAGTTCGCATAGTCAAGTTGAGGTTCAATAAAAACCGGGCGCCAAACGACGTGGTCTTTGGTGAGCGCTACGATGGCACAGCGGTGCAGCCCGGAGGGGACCCGGTTGAGCATCGCGCCGGGGGCGATGTCCACGGTGGCTTCAACCGCGCCGGGGCCAACGTCCTCGTCATTGTGGGCGACCCGGGTGCATAGGGTGAGCTCAGCGATCAGCCGCTTGGTCAGCTCATCGCAGATGCCCCTTCGGGCGTTGTTCTGCAGCGGCTTGGTGGGGAGCTTGGAGTTGATCTCCCGCTTCACGTCCCCGAAGTAGATCCAAAACGTGTCCCGGAACCAAGCCTCGTCAAAGACGTGAACCCGTGGGGCCGGCGCGATCACCTGTCCGCGAACGTCTGGGTAGACTTGGGCGATCCGCTGGGCAAACTC
>Ga0129333_10005852_pt1 | contig 11598 bp, 17 predicted proteins | sample CPB6_08_DNA_FD_94474 | JGI IMG/M metagenome (GOLD analysis project Ga0129333, IMG submission 94474) | Freshwater to marine salinity gradient microbial communities from Chesapeake Bay, USA - CPBay_Sum_0.6_0.8_DNA | ecosystem: Environmental > Aquatic > Marine > Coastal | place: USA: Chesapeake...
CTGAAGTTAAAATTTGGGGAAGCCCTTGGCAACCTGAGTTTTATAATTGGGCGTTTAACTTACCAAAAAATGGTGAGGAGTTAAAAACAAAATGGGATATGATACCTGAAGATATTGATATCTTGATCACTCACGGTCCTGCTTGGGGATTCTTAGATGATGTTGAAGGTCGTAGAGGAGAACATTTGGGATGTGAACTGTTGGCAGAAAGAATCAAACAAATTAAACCCAAGATTCATATTTGTGGACATATTCATACTGGTTACGGACATTATTATAATGGTCACACACACTTCTTCAATGCATCTGTTCTAAATGAAAGATATGCATATGCACATTTACCCTGGAATTTGGATTGGAACCCTGTAACAAATGAGATTGTTTTTATTTAATATCAAATAATTGTTGAACTTGTAGTATTTATTAAAAAAAAAGAAAATGGATAAATTAACACAAAAAGTATTAGAACAATTAAAAAAACGTGGTCTGTATGAACAAAACATCGAAGATTTGGATACTGACGATGAAGATTTAGATGATAATTTTGATGATGAGTCTTCAGACGATGAAGAATCAAATAATGAGGATCAAAAAGATGAATTTCAGTCTGTCAATGATGGGACCGAAGAACAATTTTGTGAGATGGTTTGTAAATTACTTCATTCACAAACTCAAGTTCACGTATTTCATTTAGGTGTAACTGGATCCGGATCTTATGCTGCTCACAAAGCACTTCAAGGTTATTATGAGGGAATCGATGGATTGGTAGATGGACTTATTGAATCTTACCAGGGTAAGTATGGACTTTTAAAAAGTTACAAAAGTTTCAAAATCCAAAGTTTTAAGTCTATTAAATCAACGATTCAATACCTAGAAAGTTTAAATGAGATGATCGAAGAAAACAGAGACTGTTGTGATGATAGTTTTATTCAAAACCAGATCGATACCGTCCAAGAATTATTATTTTCAACACTCTATAAATTAAAGTATCTTTCTTAATTGACTTAAGGGACTCAGGTCCCTTTTTTTATTCAAATGAAATATTTAAATTAATATTAACTTTAAATCCTAAAGTGGTCTTTATTATTTCGTTAATTTTTTCTTTCAAATAATCCTTTACGGTATCACGAGTAACCCCTTCCATTTGATTCATAAAGAAGTCTCCAGAGGACCTATCAATTGAATTACCAATGACTTTTTCAACATTGGTTACTTTAACGTCTAAATTCAAAGTTTCATTATTTTCACTGACTGATTCATATTTGAATGAAATTCTTAATCTTGGATACCAACCTGTTCTTACTTTGATAATTTCTCCAGATTGAATCATATTTTCTATATTATTGAGTAAGTCTTGTTTTTTGGTTTCTAAACCTTGCGAAAATTCTTTCCACCCTTTTCGTAATTTAACCATATCACTTTGGCTCAATTTAATTATGTCACCTCTTGATACACTTGGGTACACGTTACTCATGTGTTTTGCGGTTGACATAGAATATCTCGATTCAACTTCAAACCATTTACCGTATTTATAAATGTAAATTGGGTACCAGTCATACGATAAAACCACATAACCCCAGTCACCATAATTATCATCTTCCCAATTAGCAGTTAAATTAGATCCTTTAAATGGTTTCAAATTATTAACTAGATCTCTGGCATTTGTATTAGTTGTTCTTTTTTGAACCGTTTTATCGTAAAACTTTTTTAAGTTATCTTGAGTTATTAAATCATACCTTCCGTCCTCTCTAAAATTTGCGGTGTACAAATCGTAATAATGGAGAATTTTTTTTTCATCGAGACCAAAGTTTTCGATTTGACTTCTCATTAAATTTAATAACTCTTGTCTTGTTGTATAAGTGCTTTTACTTTTTTTGAAAACATTTAAAAATCTAAAAAACAAAACTTCGGGTTTTGAAAATGCTGATTCTTCAGTTTCTTCCAGTAAAATTTTTTTGATAATGTTGTACATATTAAATAAATATCGTATTTTTGAAAAAAAAATTATGGCACATCCAGAACTACACGCAAAGTCTTCTGTAAAAAAATTCGGAGGTAAAGAAGAGGATTATATTAAAATTCACAATTGGTTTGATGAAACAAAAGGTTGGATTGGACACTCCGATCATAGACTTTTTAGACATCATTCTGAGGGTATATTTGAATGTGAAAAAGTTTTTGGAAGTTCTTTTTTAAATAGTGATGGTAAATTAGTTTATGTGAGATATGTTGGAGAACAACACGTTAGAGAAGATTGTGCAAATCACATACCAAGTGCAAAAGATTGGGTTGACGCATTGAAAAAAAGAGAAAAACCAATCTGGATGGTCAAAACAATTAATTTAGAATTCACTGATTAGTATATTTATTGAGTATGGAAAAAGAACTACAAGAAATTTTCTTCTTTATGAAAGTTTCAAAATTTAAAAAGATTAGTTGTACATCCTGGTTAGAATTAGATGATAATTACACGGATACTTTTCGTATTAGGGCATTTTATGAAAACATGTCTTACGATCAAATAATTATTCCTGACGGAATTTTAAATTCTATAGAAAAAATATGTGACGAACTTGCGGAATCTGAATATATTCGAGAACTGATTCGTGAAAATGCAATTGAAAATGATTATGTAAGAGGTAATTTGATGTTTGATCTGATTTCTGAAAATGAATTGAAAATTAACGTATCTTTCGAACAATATTATTACTCTGAAGAATCTGCGGATGGGATATACGAAGAAATTGACGAAGAAACAGATTCTGATTTAATCCAACTCTTCAAAGAAAATGAGATCACCAGGTTTTCATGTGATTATAATGGTGGGGGAGACAGTGGATATGCGGAAAATTTTGAAATTGAGTCAAATAAAAATATAACTTGGAATAATTTTCCTGAAGACGAAATCTTAGAAGAACTTGTTTATCGATTTTTGTCGGATTATTATTCTGGTTGGGAAATTAATGAGGGAAGTTATGGAAGTTTTGTTATTGAAAGTAAAAAAAATTATAAATACCTTGCATTAGATGTAACGCATACATGGAATGTAGAATATAACACAGAAACAATTGGTGATTTTACTATTCCTATGGATATTTTACTTCATTTATAAAATTATGGAAAATTTAAACTTGATATTTAATTTAATAAAAGCCTCTAACATTAAATCAATTTTAGTCAGATGTTGGTGGGACTTAGGTTGGGAACGAGATTCTTTTGACATAGTAATGATTGATCAACAAGAAAATCAAAATCAATTACCGTTTATCGAAATTCAAAAATTCTTGGAGAAAATTTGTGATGAATTTTTGGAAACATCCTTTGTTATGGATAGTATTTATGAAAATTCAATTTCTGACTATGATTCACCGAGAGGTTATGCAGAAATTTACTTCACAAATGAACAACGAATAATATTTTCTTATAAAGAAGATTACATTTCTGAAGATTATCAAGAAAACGAACGAGAAGTAGATGATCCAGAACTTTATGATTTACTCACAAAATTAGGTTTGAATGGAATTTCTGCTGATTATAATGGGTATGGTGATAGTGGTGAAATTGAAAATTTTTCTCCGGACATCTATGACATTCCTACTGTCGATTTTAACTTTATCGAAGATAGATTTTATATGTATTTAGAAAATTTTAATTCTGGTTGGGAAATTAACGAAGGTAGTCGAGGAAGTTTATCATTTGAACAGGCAAATGATACTTCGATAATTCTTGTAACAAACGAACATACCTGGTATGTAGAACAAAATGATTATTCCATAAGAAATATGGATGTTACAGAAGTATTTCATGACAAACTTGATTAATAACTTTTTTTTTCATATTTTTTCAAATAAAAATGCTTGATCTTATTAAAATTAAAAAAGATGCGGACTTTTGTTTGAAGTTTCATCAAATGTTGAAAAAATTATTCGGAAATTCCAAATATTGGGGATCATTAAAAAATAATGAACTTAACTATACAACCAAAGAAGGCGTTTTATTATTCCATTCTTTTACTCAATACATAGATAGTTTCAAAATCCCTAAATCAGATTGGTCAGTTCTTAATTTTTTTTCGACCAACAATGAAGTTTTAAATAAACTACTCGAACATTTTAATCAAGATACAAATTTTCCTAGTAAAACAATTCATAACTTTATTGACTTTACAAGACAGTTTATTATCAAAAATAAAAATAGTGATAGACTGAAGGAATTGGTTCAAATTAATTTGAGATCAATACAAATAGGGACTGAAAAAGAATTTTATGTTTTCAATGATATAAAAAAATCTTTTGATCTGGAAACGGAATTCAATTTTTATCCTGGAGGAAAAAAAGATATGTTTGACGGAACAGATCTAATATTTAAAAACTCCCAGGGCAAGTTATCACTTCAAGTAAAAAAAATATTTGGTCATCAAACCTCTAACAATTCATACAAAATTGCTCTTAATTCTTTTCCTAAGGATGGTTATTCCAGTTCATTAGTAGACTATTTGGCGTTTGTTAATAATCAAAATCAGATACTTTATTTTGCTAACGATGGAGAAATAAACATAGAAACCAATTTAATTTCCAAAAAAGGAAATAATTATTGTACAGTAGAACTGTTTTCCAGTCCTCTTAAAGTTTCCGAACTTGAATTCAAATGAAAGTCATTATTAGTGAATTACAAAAAAACAAATTGTTAGAACTGGATTACACTATATTCGATAATATAATCTTTGAAAATAACATTGATGAAACTTGGACAAAAAAGTATAAAAAATCAATAAATTGTAATAACCCTAAAGGATTTTCTCAAAAAGCCCACTGTCAGGCGAGAAAAAAAAGACAAAGAGGTCAACAAACCAAGTCAAAATCCCCATTTAAGTGATATTTATATTCGAATGAAACTTAAATTAACTAAAAATCAATTCAGAATAATTGTTGAATCAATTAAAAAAGATCAACTTAAAGAATTTAACCTTGGAGGTTTTTCTATATTTTCTTTGACTCCTCAATTAGGAATGGTTAAATCTTTGATTGATTTATTTAATGGTGGCTCGTTGACACCTAATGAACTAAAATCTGAACTTGAAAAGGTAAAAGAAAAAAAAGATAAACCAGAAAAAAAACCGGAGGTTGATCAAATAATACCCAAACCAGTTAAATCAAAACAAAAACCACTAGAACAACCTAAAGTAATAAAAAAACCCACCGAAGATGTAAAACCACCGGATAATATTTTAATTGGTGATTTTCATGTGTACTACATTTCTTTAGAGTCAGATTTTTTCAGATTGATTAGTTCGGATCCATCAGAAAAAAATCTTTGGAAATCAGACGCTGATGTTAGATGGTTGATCAAATCATTAAAAAATATAGATGGATCCTATGAAAATGTTGAGAGAGTTGCGATTTCAGTGGGCTCTTACTATGAATTCAATCTTAATGACCCAATATATATGTTAATTGAAGAACTTGAAAGAGTTTTTCCTTTTGCAAGATTATATATGATTCAAGGGTCATATGGTTGGGGATTTTTACAAGATATTACTGACTACAAAACACAAGTTTCAGACTATTATAACGAATTTATTGATTACGAAGTTTCACTAATTGATCCTCCAGTGGGTTTCACTCAGGACCCAAAAGATTATTTACCTATTTATCAAAAAATTGCCAATTCACTTGATGATATTTCTATTTGATTTTTAATTTTTTTTTTATTATTATTAAATAAAAAAATGTTGAAAGGATATCTAAAAAAAAATAATGATAATCAATTTGTGATTAGACATATATCGACAAATCAAGAACCCTGGAAAATAATTGAATTCGAATTAAATCCAAATTCACTCTTAAAAAACCACTTGACAGATGGATCCGAAGTCTATTTTACTGTTGAAACCATTGCCGTTGGTGAAAATGAATTCAACGTAATAGACAAAGATGTTGCAAATATTATGGAAATTAATCAAGAAAATTTAATTGATTCGATAATTGAAAGATTCCCTGATGATACATTTTTGAAGGCGGATGGGTTTGATGACGCCATAATCGGAGTAGAAGAAAACTCCGGGAAATTAATCTATTCAATGTCTAAATGTCTGAATATTCTAAAACAAGATATGAGTGAGGAAGATGCATTGGAACATTTCTATTATAATATTCATGGATCTTATGTTGGTGATCAAACACCAATTTGGTGTTTTGATTATTTTGAATAAACCGTATATTTATTTGATTATGAATAAAACACCCTTTCAGAAGTTTATTGATCAGTTAGAAAAAAACGGAATATCAGATAAAAACATAATAGAGATGGCGAAAAAATTTCAAACTGACGAAAGGTACCACGTCAATAGAATTTACGAAACAGGAGTTTTTCATGGTGAGTTTAATAAACCCAAAAAGTTTGATTTCTACGGACACAATTTTAGTATAGACATCAAACAATTTACTTCAAATTCTTAAGAATCATCTCCAAACTATAAATTGATTCTTTGTCCTGTTTAGTCTTATTCGGTTTATTTTTCAAATAGTTTAAAGAATCAATGATACTTTGTTTTTTTGGATCACAATTGTCTTGAGTTTTATTGTTTTCAGGTTTTGAGACCTTCTCCACTAAAGGTTTGTTGGAACTTTGTGAATTATCCCCGTATATTTGAAAATATATATCTTTTGTCTTTTCTAAAGACTTAGTTTCAAGTCTTATCACGATGTAAACTAAAATAGAAAAGAAATTTGAAATCAACTTAATACAAAATTCGAATACTTTAGACATTAAAACTTGAAAATTTTCCATTACTTAAATTTAAAAATTTATATTTATTATAAGATTAGATCACAAAAATAAAAAAAATAATTAACTTTGAAGAAAAAATGATAAAATTTATTCAAAATATCCTATATTTTTTCCAGTTGAAAAAGAAAGTTAGTTATTCAATAAAAAAAAGTTTCCTGGAAAACTGCTCAATTGAAGAATTGAATCAAATATATAATAAGGGAATTTATAAATTAAATAAAATTCAGTTAGACAATCCTGTCTTAATAAAATTCAATAGTTATAAAAAATTGTTAGTAAAATTTTTTATAAGAGAACTTTATTTTGTTAAACATAAAGATGGGGTTGATTTTGAAAAAGATAATTTAAGATTAATTTTAATTGACCATTTTTACGAAAAAATCCAAAAAGATTATCATGACTTCCAAAAGAAACATAAAAAATTATATAATTATTAAAAAATGGATTTTGAAAAAGTAAATGAACTAATTGAAAGTTTTTGTGAAGTAAATTTTAGTGGCTATCCCGATGAACAGGCACAAAAGTTTTATCGGGGAAAAAGACACTACAGTGTATCTATGAAATTGAAAATAAAAGGACCGGAAAAAAATTTTTTTGGTTATCCTACAATTTTTTATAGTACTTTGTTTTGTAATAATTACAAAATAAACTTTTACGACTTTCATGTATATGAATCTCAAACACCCATAAGAGAATTTTTTGGGTTTACAAAAGATGATTTGAATGGTTGGGCAATGATAATGATAAGAGATTATGCTTCGAGAGTAATAAACTGTGAGGACGAACACTTTAATTAAATTATGGAAAATATTGAATTTACACCTGATGAATTTTTATTTTATTTACAGGCAACCAACTATAATTTTGATGGACTTAGAAATATTAAAAAGTTCAAAGGAAAACATTTCATTATAAAAGGAGATCTCAATTTACACGGGAAACCAATTCAGGGTAAATTGTATGATATGACTGTTGAAGGAAAATTGAATATTTCGAGTACTCAAATAACAAGTATTGAAAATGTTGAAACTAAATCCTTAACTTATTACGACACACCCTACTATGATTATTTGCAAAAACTAAAACATCAAAGAAAATTAGAACTCGCCGATGAAATGAGACAAGAAAACGTCTGGGATTTGAATGATACGGATTCAGAGGGCGAAATGGCAAATGCGGTTTTTCAATATGCTGTTAATGAAGGGGATTTAGATGAATTTTCTTCAGAAGATATTGAGAAAATATCTGAAATTAATTCAAGAATAGAGTCGTTGGAAAATGAAAGAAATAATTTAGATCCTAATGATCCTGATTGGAATGACAAAGATGATGAATTGATGGATTTAATTTCTGAATTGATGGATGAAATTACTGAGTTAGAAGAAGATAAATCAGACGTTTATGATTTAGTTTCAGAAGGTAGTCACTGGGATTTAAATGCTTTCAGATCATTAACCACAGGTTTTTTATACGCAGTTGGTGACCAAGATTTAGTTGATAGTTCACTTCAAAGTTATTTTAAGTCAATGGTAGATGATCATTCAAATTATTTTGATAATAATTATTTAGAAAGATATATTGATGGGAATCAAGTTGCGGATTTTTTTGAAGATTCAGTTAGGGAAGACATAGAAGAAAACGGAGAATTTTATGGTATTGAAAAAAAACTCAGTAGAGACCAAGAAGAAGAAATTTGGTTACTTGAAATGGAAAAAAATGTATATACACTATTCGGTGTGCGACCCCCAATTTATGAACCTACCGCAGAGAACGGATTTAGTATTTTTGATTTTACTGACATTGATGATAATAGGTTCGAATACAAATATAATGGAATTTCGTGGGTTTTATACATGAACAAGAAAATGGTAAAACCATTCCAGTTTTATGATGATGATGATTCTGAAGATATTGAATCACAAAGAGAAGAAAGAATTTCGGAAATTGAATATGAGATTGAAGATATTAAAGAAAATCCTGATGGTGAATTAGATGATGACTCCGTTGAAGAGGCGATTGAAAATAGACTTGACGAAATCAGAGACAACCCAATTAGAACGTTAAACGATTATGGTTATACCAATTTTGATGAATTTATTGATTTAGATGAACTTTTAGATGATTTATTAACAAATAGTGATCCCGGTGAACTAAATTCCTATGACGGTACTTACGACGAAGTAGAGATTAATGGTACTTGGTATACAGTTATGAGAATTGATTAAAACATGAGTTTGAAAAGTAAAATATTGAAAATCCTAAAAGAAGAAACTTCTTTTCAAACCAAGATTAAAAATCTTCTTGACACTCAAGGTGTATTTAAAACTTCGAATGTATTGGGTGGACTGGATCAATTGGTTTCGGTTTTAGATTTGGATTTGAATGATGAAAGCACCAGGGATATGCTTGTAATTAATTTTATTAAACATATCAAAGGTTTAAATGTAATTTCTGTTAATTTAAACATTAATCACGTAGGATCAAAAATTTTGACGGTTGAATTAGAGGACCCACAAATTGATTATACTGGTCCATACGAAACTGCGATTTCACAAACTATAAATCACTTTTTTCCATTCCAAGTACAACCTTCTGGTCACCCCGTTTTTAAAAGATTTGATTATTATATAAAAGTGAAATTTTCAGAAGAATTATGAGTCTATCTGATAAAATAAAAAAAATAATCAAGGAATATGGATTATTCAAAACCGCCAATTTGTTTGGTGGAATTGAATATCTTAAAAAAGTTTTGTCAAATGATCCAGAATTTTCCAATATTTTTGATAACTTAAACGGGAAGGTTTATTATCCTTTATTGGACGACGTTTATGAATTTGATTTTGAGATTTTTGATTATCAGTTAAATCGTTGGGAAACATCTGGTACTGCAATTATAAATGTGTTATATGATGAAAAAGAATTAGATTCATTAGAAAATGAAAAATTAAAATTGTTTATTGTTAAAAATGATGACAACGTTGATTTTAATTTTTTATTGAATCCAAAATTTAGATCTTTTTTTCCACTACATACCCCATTAGTTAGTGTTGGTAAAATTAATGGTGAAAAAATTGATCAAGATGAGATATTAAAAAAAAACCGTTTATCGAACGAGCCTGAATTTGATAAGACTGAAATCTACAACATACTATCTAAAATTAATTCAAAAAACCAAAAGGGATCCGTGAACGAAAATAAAAATGATAACTCAAAATTAAAAAATTATTTATTAAACATAATAGAAACCCAGGGATTGGTTGTGGCAACTAAATATGTTGATGGTATTGAAAATCTTTCAAATATTTTTAATATTCCGCCCACAGAGATGATTACGGATTATTTTCAAGAAAGAAAGTTGGATATTCGTGATTTCAATATTAATACGGGAGGATATGAATTTATTTTCAAACTTTTATACGTTCAAAATAACGACAATTATCTTTTATTTTTCTATGAGATAGTAGAAGGAACAGTGACCCTCATGATGACAGATGAAACGTTAGATCTTAAGTCAAAAAAATTAAAGGACTTTGAGTTTGCTTGGGAAATACACCAAGAAATTAATGATCTACTTAACGAATTTACTTATAATCTCATGAGAAATCTCAAATTAACTGGTTTTGACGACGTGTTGATTGATTATACAATTTAACAAAATTACTATTTATTACTAGAATGAACCTACAAGAATCCATAAGAAGAATATTAAGGGAAGAAACTGAACACACCAGTCTTCAGGTTACTATATTACGATCGATCAAAACTTTAGGGGTGGAATCAACTTCATATGCGGTAGGTGGATTTAAAAACTTATGTGAAATATTAAACATAAATTCACCAATGGATTACCTACACTTATTTAACGATCTGAAAATTATTCCACTTTCAGAAACGGAATTAAGTTGGGAGTTTGATAATGATCCTGATGTAATTTGTTATGGGTTCAATCCCGATAACATTATATTCATACACTTTACAAATTGTTATTATAAAGAAAGTAGATGTAGAATTAGTTATGAGGAAATATGGAAAATTTTAGGAAAAGAATTTAAACTTACATATAAAGAAATTGAAGTACTCACAATAGAATGGTTAAATTCCGTATTTGATTTACAGGTGACCAATACATTTGATGACAGTCATTAATAATAGATATTTTTAAGACATGAACCTACAAGAAAACATACAAAGGATTAAACAAATGATGGGGTTAACTGAAATTGCAAACCCGTACAAAGTTGAATGGGAGTACCCAACACAAGAATACTTTACACAAGAATTAAGTGAACTACTTGGAAATCCAAATAGATTTACATCCAAGGAATTCTTTAATCCAGAAAACTATGATACGGTATATAATATTATGCCAAACACGTTTAAAACAATTGCAGAATTTGTAAAAGGTGAAGATATTGATAGTGAACAAGAAATAAAAGAACTATTAGTAAATCAAGACACCACAGAAACAATTGTGTCTGGTGAAGGTGAATGGGATAAGTTAAAAGATATATTAATGAATGACCCACAATGTATTGAAGAAGGTTATAAATTCTTTGGTCTTGGTGAAATGAAAGTATGGAAAGGAACAGATCCTGAAACCGGTGAATATGTGGATAATGTGGACAACACCGATTATATGGGAAAAATAGCAGATTTTTTGTGGAGTAAATCACCAGAAAAGGGTGTATCATCGAGAGTAGCACAAAGACTAAAAGATTCAGGTGAAGAAGACCCAATGAGATTAGCAGGAAACATAGATCAATATAGGGAATATGCAAGAAAAGGTGAAGAAAGAAAACTACCACCAGC
>Ga0129333_10005854_pt1 | contig 11595 bp, 19 predicted proteins | sample CPB6_08_DNA_FD_94474 | JGI IMG/M metagenome (GOLD analysis project Ga0129333, IMG submission 94474) | Freshwater to marine salinity gradient microbial communities from Chesapeake Bay, USA - CPBay_Sum_0.6_0.8_DNA | ecosystem: Environmental > Aquatic > Marine > Coastal | place: USA: Chesapeake...
GCCTTTGAGGGCATCACGATCCTTGACCGGTCTGCCTTTGGCATCAAAGAGGGCAGGTGCTGAAGTCCACGACCGACCATCACGGTCGATCCCTTTGGCTTTCATCTTGGGCTTGACCAGGAAGCTGGGCTTCCCGTCAAAGTCCTCGAACCCATAAGGCAGATCAGCCAGCTTCCAGTCTTTCTTGCTGGGGTCCTGTGCCTTAAGCGATTGCTTGTGCTTGGTCAGCAGTTGATCCAACGCATCAGCCAGCTCGGTTGCTTCGGCTGCGTCGATCACAGCAGTCAGTTTGTACGCCCCTTCGGGATTGAACTTGGTCTCAGGTTCAATGAGCTTCGGGTACTGAAGTCTGCAAGCAGGGGTGGTCAGCTTGATTTTGTCGATGAGGTTGTAGTTCATGGTCAGGTAATGAAGTAGGTGGCAGTGCGGACGGTGTTGATGTCCAGGCCGCCGGCGACAGGGCGCTTGGGCAGCTTGGACTTCAGCTCATCTGGCAGGCAGGCGAGCAGCTCAGAGGTGATGGATGCCAGCCTGTCCTCTGAGTACATGGAGGCAAAGGTGTTGCGGACTGAGTCCCGCACCTGCCTCATCTCTGCGGGTGTGGTTGCAAAGCAATCGTGAATCCCGCCGAGATTGGTCACGCCATTGGCGAACGCATCCACTGTGGCGAACGCCATGTGACTGGCGTCCAAGGAATGGATGACGTTGGGACTGAGGCCATTGGCCATGCGTGTTGGGTTGAGGTCCAGGGTTTCCTGTTCCAAGGCAATCGTCTTTACAACAGGGCTGAGGTGGTGCAGCGGTATGCGCACTGGCCTCAGGTCCATGTAGTGCTGACGCACCGGCAACCCAGAGGGCGACGACCAGGTCAGTGAGATGTTGTTCTCACCAGCCAGCTTGCCGAGCTTTTTGAACCAAAGCATTGCTGCCTTGGCTGGACCAATCATGTTGGCTGTCTCTTCGCACAGGATCGTGGTCATGTAGTGCATGGCGGCAATGGAGCCAGCCTTGAACTTCCATGCGGTAGATCCGTAAAGCTCCAGCATCCGCTCAAACGCCCAGCTCTGGCAGTGCTTGAACACTGCATTGCGGGTGGCTGAGTACGGCATGGTCATGACCACAGCCTTGGTCAAGCTGCGATCTGGCTGCAGCTCCAGCCATGACTTGGCGTGCGGGCTGTCCCTGTCCGCACGCAGCTGCTCAAGGACAGCGTTCAGCACACGGGTGTAAATGTCCTGTGGCTTGTCGCTGGGCATCAGGTTTACCAGCTCAGCCATCTGCTCATTGCGGAGCAGGGCTGAGTAGTGCTGGATGCCAGAGCAGGTGCAGTCCAGTACGACAGGCAGCTGACACACAAAGGTGTGCCGGTACTCGACGTACTCATAAGCAGCACGGCAGAACGCAAGGAACTGCCAGGCATCGTCGGCTTGGGACCAAAACTCAGCCATGCGCCATGGGTCCATGCCGGACCGGCAGATAGCTTCCTTGTTCTGGTGTGCCCAGTCCAGCCGGGCACGCCAACTCAATTTGCTGTGGCCATACAAGTTGGCACCGTGTACCCACAGCCACTCGGCTTCGACCTCATCCTTGATGGGCTTGCCGTTGGCAAACTGCAGCAAGGCTCGGCCGATGTCGTTGGACTGCGGGTTCAGGAACGGTGGCTTGTAGTAGTACCTGCCTCTGAAGTCCAGCTGCATGGGGAAGTACAGCTCTGGCTCAGCGGCAAAGCGACGTGCCAGCCATAGCTGTTTGGCTACGACGATCCGCTTGTTGCGTGACCTGTCGTTCTTCTCATGCACCTGGCGGGCAGTGAACCGCCACTCACCCACCTCTGGGTGGTCATCAGGTAGGTGCTTGGGGTAGGGCGGTGCGGGCCAGCCATCTTTTGGGATGAGCTTGCCTATACCAATGCCCTTCTCCCAGGCATGCTCCATCTGTTCGAGCACCCACCTGTTCACTTGCCATGCCACCGATTGCTGGCGGTTGGCGGCCTGGATGTAGGGCTCAGTGCCAGTGGTGTGATCAATGATGTGCTGCCCTTGCGACTTGACCAGGCCGTAGCCAGGCACGTCGGTCAGGTATCCGCCTGCTGTTGGTGTCTGCCACTTGCGAGGCGGCACCACCATCGGCAGATAGAACGGGCACAGCATGCGACCGCTGTCGTTGTACTTGGAGATGAAGTCCAAGCACTGCTCGGTTGCTGACACATACACCACCCAGCGGTGGCGGTTCTTCCGCTTCTCGATCTTGATGAACCCGGTCTTGTCCGCAATCACAGTCACCAGCAACCCACCAATAGCCGCTCGTTGCTCACCGGTCCACGTCTCCGTGTTCCGCATGCGCTTGATGTCTTTGATCTTGTCCCTGAACCGGGTCCTCATTCGTCTGTGGTTGAGCCGCTCCCATCGGGTGGCCCTCTGCAGCATGGCCTCCATCCATAACTTCTCAGCCACCTCATAGGCCAGGTGGTTGATGCGGATGGGCATGCTGATCTTGTCCACCACCACGCGCAAGGCCACGGCAGCAACCTTGTGCGGGGCAATGGTCATCAGCGGACCAAGGTGGGCGTAATACTTGCCTGCCTTGCCTGCCTTGAGCTGAGCACGATGGTGCCTGATCTCTTTGATCACACCGTCAATGCCCAGCTCGACCAGCAAATTGCCGTAGCCAGACAGGGACTCCATCCCTTTGGTGATGCGCTGGTTGCGGAGCAGTTCGTACCTGTCCGTACCCAGCATCAGCATCTCTCGCTGCTCTAAGTGCAGCTGCTCAGCGGCTGTGCGCACGGTCCCACCCTGCGTTCCAGCCCAGGCGCAGCAACGACACAGGCAGATCTTCAATCCGTGCTTCGGCAGGGAATGTGCTCAGCCATTGCTTGAACTGCTCATCCCGCTTGAGCGATGGATCTTCTGCAACTGGTGGTTGCTTGGGCAGGTAGGTCCAGTGGGTGGTGCCTTCCATGTGCGGCCTTTGCCAGTACCCGGAGTACCAGCCAAAGCCAGGCTTGAAATACAGGACGTTGCCTTTGTCGTCGGCGTCCTCCTTGCCTGGCCGCCAGTCGTACAGGACGTAGATGTTTTCTTCGAGGTCAGTTGATTTTGTCATTGGCTTTGCCGAGAACTTTGATTGAGATTGCAGTTGGATAGCGGTTCTTGGAGAACTTGAGAGCCTCCGTCTTGGTGCTGGCCCTGACGGTGGTGATCATTGGACGGGCGCTACCCGTCTGAACGTCCACCCTCCAGAGCACAGCCCTTGGATTGCTGGTGCGACTAAGTCCTTCGCCCAGTGCTGGCGGGTTGTCTTCCTGCCAGCCCAGTACATACGACGCTTCACGCTTGTTGGACATGACGCCTGTCGTCTTTGTACTTTTCCCACAGGCCTGTGTATGTGGCATGTAAAGGGTGATCTTTTTGTGCCCTGCCATCTATGAGATAGAGGCAATCAAGAACACGGATCCTGCGCTCATCTTCTGAACGCCATTCAGGGTTGTACATCTGTGGTTGTGTCACGGATTAAACGGTCAGCCACCTCTGTGATTGCGAGGTGGCAGATCTTGGCTTGCCCCTTGTCAGGTGCCCAGCTTCTGATCTCATCAGCCAACAGCTTAGCAACAGCAACCATGCGGTATTTGCTGGTCATTGTTTTGCTGTTGTTCTCCAAACACCAGAAGGCATCAAGCATCCTGGTCAGGAGGTCTTCATCTTTACTCGTGCTCTGGCCCGCAGATGACGGCGCATCTTGCGTATCCAACGATGTCGACATAGGAATCAAGATGGTTGATTGAATGTTGCAAACGGCACAGCTTTAAGGCGATCATCATGTGAGCAACCTGCTGTGCATTGATGTCTGCGCCAGTAATGGCAGACCACATCAAGGCGATGCGATCAAACGACACACGAGGATCACCATAATCGGAATGCCTGTTGTGTGTGATTGATTCTGCCAACTGGTCGAACTTTGAAACTCTTGACTGTGTCATGCTGCATCTTTAGGTGGTTTGTTATTAAAGAAACGTGCGGCTTGTTGCCTATCACGTCTGCCCTTTTCTGTAACTGTGTAGCCACCGTGCATAGGACGCACCAAGCCAGCATGTGAAAGAACTTTGAGCTGTTCTTTAACTGCGTCTTTGTACCAGCTTTTGTCACGGGTAAGGAAGGGCGTCCTGCAATCGGACTCCAGCTGTTGGGTGGTGCGTGGTGCAGGGAAGCTGTTGTACATGGAGTTCAGCAGCTCATGTCTGAGCCGTGCCATGACCTCGGAATCACTGATCGTCATGGTCTTTGAGGTAGGTGTCCAACACATGGCGACCAAAGGCCGCGGCAATGATGGTGGCCTGGCTGTTGGGTGTCTTGCCGTAGCTGGCCTCCCACCAGTCCCGGTACAGCTGCATCAATTGGTAGTCAGTAGGTAGGTCTGTCATTTGGATTGGGTTGGGGGTGTGATGGTTTTGTCGCCTGATACAAGGCGCCACTCGTCGATTGGTGTCCACCTTTGAGCCAGTTGTCTGACGTCCTGTGCCAGTTCGGTATGGCCGTCAGCAAATAGGCGCAGCGATGCTTCGAGGAGCAGCTTGTGTGGTTCGATCATGGTGCAGCCAACGCATGGAGCAAGGCTGCAGCCAACGCATTGATGTTCATGGGTGCGTGGTGGTGGGTGGGTGCCCGACGTGCGGGCGTGGCAAGCATGGCGCCGCTGCCCGTAGTGGGTGCGGCGCCTGTTGCATTTGTTCATGGGTTGAAAGGGTGGGCCCCATTGCTGGGGCCCTGGTGGTGATCAAATGATCATCGGTCTGTGGTGTGTGTGGTGGTGGGTTGTGTGCCCGTATGGGTGACGGGCTGCCGGGCCAGCTCCTGCAAGGCCACCGTCCAAAAGACGGCGGACCCCACAGCAGCGGCCACGGGTACGACGTAGCGGCTCAGCATGGTTCAGCCTCGACGATGTCGGCCACTTGGGTCTCGACGTCTCGGGGATGGTCTGACCAGGCCTCTAGTGCTTGAGCCAATTTGTAGGCCTCTACGTACCCTATGCAGGGCGTGCGGTCGGAGCACATCCGCTCCCCGTAGTTGTCTTCACTCCAGCCGATTAGGTCAAGGAACAAAACAAAAGGAGTCGGGTGTTCGCAGTTTTCTGACCAGTCGGCCAGGTACTGCACCGCATCGCGTGCTTCTTCGGTTGTCATGGTTCTGTGGTCTGTGGTGGGTTGCTGCTTTGAGGGCAGCAGAGGACCCCGTAGGGCCCAGTGCTGACGTCAATACCCCAGCCAGGTCAGGACTGCCTCTGCGTTGTACACGGCATCGAAGCCGTGCTCATCGCATGCGTCTACCCAGGACCTGAGGCTTTCCCCATGGCCCTGCAGGACTGCCTCCAGGTCATCCAGGCAGAACCGGCCATCACGGCCGGCCCAACTCAACATGGCCTCCTTGCTGTCCTGCAGTTCCTGCTGCACAGCGTCGCCATGGACGCCATCAGCTGCCAGCAGCTCGGCTGCCGGCATTGCGCAAGTGTTCATCTGTCTAGGTGCTGTGGTGGGTAGGCCTGGTCGCCCTGTGGGTTGATCCCAGGTGGCGACCTTGCCTCACCCCATCATAGCCCCTATGGGTAGAGGTGGTGACCCTTTGGCCAGCGTGGCCCCTTGGCTCACCCCGTTTCGACCCTTTGTTCGAGGGCGGCACACACCACCTACAGGTTCCCCAGGGCTTGCCAGGGTCCGACCCCGCAGGCGGTTGACCCCTGTAAATCCCTGTCCCTGACAGTGTAGTGGCATTCACTACTGGCTCTGGCTGCCCACCACAGGCCCGCCGGTGGCCCCCTATGGGGGGTGACGACGACTCACGCCCTATGCATAAGCCCCTCGCATTTTCGGAACAAAAAGTTGGTTTACCTAAGTTGACCAGGGTTGAAGAGGCTTATCCTTTAGGTGTCTGGCTGTCTGGCTGTTTGGCTGTTAGGTCCCAGGCCGCCAGGCCTGCTGTCTTTATCTGTGTACTCCTGGAGACCCTTGGGGTCTAAGGAGGCTATGGTCAGCTGGCTGTTCTTATCTGTGTTCTGTACAGAACCCTTCATGGCTGTTCGACTGGATGGTGCTTGTCCATTGATGAGGGAGGCCTTGGTGTTGGGGCCAGCATGCGGCTTGGTGTATGGGGTGCTTTGGGAAGCGGCATGGCATGACCAGAGAGGGGAATGTGGAGGGACGACAGAGCTGTCGCACAAGGCCATTGCCGACCTTTGTCACCTGGGCAAGGCAACGGTGCTGAAGGCTATTGACTTGCTGCTGGATGACGGGCTGATTGCTTTTTTGTACATGGTTCCTAGTGGGCAGGGGTCCTGGAAAAGGAAGTACAGGGTGATGCACCCGGACCACGTCGAAGCGCAGAGGGCGATTTTGGATGTGTACGAGAAGCCAGCCAGTGAAAGAGCCAAGGAGCTGGCGGCTTATCGGATAGAGCCTGAAGCCCTACAGTGTTGACGGTGCCGTGGTGGGTGCCAGTCTGGGGAGGATCAGCCGTAGCAGCTGCCTCCCTTTGAACTAAAGGTCATGGCTAAAAAGCACGACATCAATGAGCAACTGGCTGACCTGCACCTTGGGTTGGCATTGCTGCTGAAAGAAAAGCTGGATGAAGGGACCATCACAGCCAGTGAGCTGTCGGTCCTGCGGCAGTTCCTCAAGGACAACAACATCAGTGCTCAGCCAATTGAAGGCACACCTTTTGGAGACCTGGTGTCGTCGTTGCCAGACCTGGACAAGGTCGTACAGATGCCACGTCGTAAGGCGGCTTGATGGCCACCACCAAGGCAACAACCTGGCAAGACCTGCCAGATCCGTTTGCCAGTGATTTCAGGTACTTCTTGTGCATTGTCTGGAAGCACCTAGGCCTGCCAGATCCCACACCCATACAGCTGGACGTCGCTGAATACATGCAGCACGGCCCCAAGCGTCGAATCATTCAGGGCTATCGGGGTGTCGGTAAATCATGGATGGCCGCGGCCTACGTGCTCTGGCGCCTGCGGCTAGACCCACAACAAAAGATCATGGTCAACAGCGCCTCTGGAGCAGAGGCCAAGAACTTCACCACCTTCTGTTTGCAGTTGATCCGGGACATGCCGGTACTTCAATGCCTTGAACCAAGGCGTGAAGACCAACGTGCTGCTGTCCATGCCTTTGACGTCAGCTACGCCAAGCCAGACAAGAGCCCATCGGTCAAGTCCGTAGGCATCTTTGGTCAGATCACTGGCTCTCGTGCTGACCTGATCATCCCGGATGACATCGAAACACCGACGACGTCGTGGTCTGTCGGCATGCGGGAGAAGCTGCTGTCAGCTGTCGGGGAATACAACGCCATCCTCAAGCCTGGTGGTGAGGTCATGTACCTCGGCACACCCCAGACCGAAGAGTCGATCTACAACAAGCTGCTGCTCAAAGGCTTTTCAACCCGTATCTGGCCAGCCAGGTACCCCGAAAAACCAGAGAAATACGGCGACAACTTGGCGCCAGTCATTCAAGAAGGCTGTCAAGACTTCAAAGGCAAACCCGTTGACCCTGGTCGTTTCTCTGAAATGGACCTGCTGGAGCGGGAGGTCAGCTATGGCCGCTCTGCTTTTGCCTTGCAGTTTCAGCTGGACACCAGCCTCTCTGACCTGGAGCGGTTCCCGTTGCGGCTGGATGACCTCATGGTCATGGAAGTCAGTGACCATGCCCCAGAAAAACTGGTGTGGTCGTCTGGTGCCGAGTATCGGCTGACCGATCTACCAGCCGTTGGCTTCACCGGTGACTACTACCACCGTCCTGCATTCATCCATGGCGACTGGTTGCCGTTCCAAGGCTGCGTCATGTTCATTGACCCCTCTGGCCGGGGCTCTGACGAAACCGCCTACGCAATCGTTGCCCATCTCAACGGCAACTTGTTCCTGTTGGAGATGGGTGCATTCCGCCAGGGCTACACCGACCCAGTCCTAGAAGGCATCGCCCAGGCTGCCAAGCGCCATAAGGTCAACCTGATCCTGCTGGAGGATCAGTTCGGCCAAGGGATGCTGGCTTCCTTGCTTAAGCCACACCTGCAGCTGCACCATCCGTGCACCATCGAACCGGTCAGGTCCAACATCCAGAAGGAACGGCGGATCATTGCAGCCCTAGAGCCAGTCCTCAACCAGCACCGACTGATCGTGAACCGCTCAGTCGTCGAAAACGACAGCCGCGGCCGTGATGACGATGCTGCAGAAGTAAAGCTGGCGTACCAGCTGTTCCACCAGTTGACCCACATCACGGTCGACAAGAACTGCTTGCAGCACGATGACCGCCTAGACGCACTGGCAGGAGCGATTCAGTATTGGAACGAATCGCTTGCCATTGACGAAGATCGTGCCATCGCAGAACGACGATCAGAACTATGGGACCTGGAGCTTGACGCCTATCTGGGGAACATTCAAGGAGCTGTTGACGCGCAGTTTCTTGGCGCTGCTCTGGAGGACCTCCCCAAAGCGAGCGGCAAAGAAACCTGGTTTGCTCCTAGACCCGCCCGTGCGGCCTAGAGCTTGGGTCATCCGTATGCCAGGCGTGGTTCTCATGTCTGATGGCAGCAAAGCCCGTGGCGCATTTCAAACCGTTGTCGTTGCGCCATCCGAAGGCATTGCCTGGGAAGTGGCGATGACAAGCGATGTTTGGGAGCCACTGCCCTTCAAGGTGCAAAACATCCAAATCTTTCCCAAGGAGCCGATGGTTCATGGCTGACATCAAGCTTGTCGATGCTGCCAAGCACTACAAAGGCATGCCTCACCAGATGGCAGCCTGGAACTTCTTGCAAGGCGTCCTTAGCCAAGAGCAGCTGGCCGAGTTCGGTGAGATCTACCGCGCTGGTCCCAGGCCAGAGCAGGTCAGACTTCGCCCTGGCTCGCCGTTCACCACACAGATCACGCCCAACATCACCTACGGCGAAATCGTTTTGCAATCAGAGGCCAGGCGGTTTATCCATCAACACCAGTGCGACACCGCTGTCCTGCTTTGCCAGTTCGCCCAAAAGGCCAGGGACCACTTCAAGCGGCCAGTGATCATCACCAGCGGCTACAGGCCACCCAAGATCAACGCCCAGGTAGGTGGCGCCAGCAGGTCGGAGCACCTGTACGACGCACCTGATACCGGTGCCATCGACTTCTACCTTGATGGCATGAGCGTCAAAGAGCTGCAAGATTGGGCTGACCAGAATTGGCCTTACTCTTTGGGCTATGGCGCTCGTCGCGGCTTCATTCATCTTGGGGTTCGCCCTGGTCGCCCTTCTGTCCGCTGGGACTACTGACAACCATGGCTAAAGAAAAGAAAGGCCTTTACGCCAACATCAACGCCAAGCGCGAACGCATCAAGGCTGGTTCCGGCGAGCGCATGCGCAAGCCTGGCGAGAAGGGTGCCCCTACCGCCAAGGACTTCAAGCAATCAGCCAAGACCGCCAAGAAAAAGTGAACGACGAAATCGCCTGGCCAATCCTTGACGAAGCGCTGATCAAAGCGCTGGAAGAGGCCATTCCCGAAAAATGCCCGGACATCACAGACCGCAAGCGAGCAATCTGGATGTATGCCGGCAAGCGACAGGTGGTGCGCATGCTGCGTGCCGTTTATCTTGAACAGCAAGAGGAGGATTGACCTATGTGCGGTGGCGGCGGCGGAGGTGGCGGCGGTAGTGCCGCTGCACAACAGCAGTCTCTGGATCTGCAGAAGCAGCAGATGGAGATGCAACAGCGTCAATTCGACCAGCAGATGGCCATTCAGCGCGAGCAGATGGCTGAGCAGAAGCGCATTGCTGAAGCACCGCCACCGCCTGCACCAGCCTCTTCTGCAATGAGCGCAGCTTCTGCTGTGGAGACCGTGCCGGCAGCAGCGGCCGCAGCAGGCGACATGGCAATCCCCATCCGCAGAGGTTTTGGTCGCCGCCAGCTGCGCACGGACATTGCCGGTGGTACCGGCGGTTTAAGCATCCCTGCCATTTGATCCAGTGGACCTCAACCTGACTGGTAGCGTTGACCGCCAAAGCAAGCCTTACAACGAAGAGGAGGCAGGGACTGCCGCGGCCCGCTATCAGCAGCTGGTCAGCAACAGGGATGCCTTTCTTGAACGCGCTCGTGATTGCAGCAAAGTCACAATCCCCGGCCTGATCCCTGATGCAGGGTTCAATGACCGTGGCAGGCTCAAAACTCCATACCAATCGCTGGGTGCCAGGGGTGTCAACTACCTGGCCAGCAAGCTACTGATCAGCCTGTTCCCGCCGAACTCTGCCTTCTTCAAGCTGGAGATTGATGACCTTGCCTTGCGTGTTGCCGAGGCAGGACCAGAGATCAAGACTGAGCTGGATACTGCCCTAGTGCAGGTAGAGCGGGCAGTCATGTCCGTCTTTGAAACGTCAGGCGGCCGCGCCGCCATGCACGAAGCCTTTAAGCACCTGCTGGTTGGCGGCAATGTCCTGCTTTACATCGGTGAAGAAGGGCTGCGGGTCATCCATTTCAACCAGTTCGTGTGTGTCAGGGACCCCATGGGCAACCTGACCGAGATTGTTGTTGAAGAAGAGATCTACAAGGAGGCCTTGCCCCCGTCCATGTACGCCGAGCTGGACGACAAAGAAGAAGATTACGAATCAACCGGCGGCCGCAGCAGTGTCAAGACCATCAAGATCTACACCCATATCGAGTTTGAAAACGGCAAGTGTCATTGGTGGCAAGAGGTCAAAGGCAAAGAAGTGCCCGGCACCCATGGCATGTGCGACATTGACGTTGCCCCATGGATTCCGCTGCGTTTCAACCGGGTTGACGGCGAGGAGTACGGCCGCTCTTACATCGAGGAGTATTACGGCGATCTGCTCGCCCTTGAGTCGCTGTACCAATCAGTGCTGGAAGGCGCTGCAGCAGCTGCCAAGATCCTGTTCCTGGTCAATCCCAATGGCACAACCAGGCCAAGGACCCTGGCCAATGCGCCCAATGGCGCCATCGTTCAGGGCAGCGCAGCTGATGTGACCGTCATTCAAAGCCAAAAGGCTCAAGACCTGGGCATTGCGCAGAACACCATTGACCGAATTGAGGGTCGCTTGCAGTTTGCGTTCCTGCTCAACACCGCAATCCAGCGCCCTGGCGAGCGGGTGACAGCAGAAGAGATCCGCTACATGAGCCAAGAGCTGGAAGCTGGCATCGGCGGCCTGTATTCCATCCTCACCCAAGAGCTGCAGTTGCCCTTGGTGCGCCGACTGATGCACATTCTTCGCCGTCAACGCAAGCTGGCAGCCTTCCCCAAAGGCCAAAGCGGGCAAGCATTGGTCAATCCCAAGCCTGTTACCGGCCTGGAAGCCATTGGCCGCGGCGATGATCGCAACAAGCTCGTGCAATTCATCACCACTGCCACCCAAACCCTGGGTCCTGACATTGCTCAGCGGTATCTCAACCTGGATGAAGCGCTTCGCAGGCTTGCTGCAGCCGAATCCATCGACACAACTAACCTTGTGAAGTCGCCTGAGCAGCTACAACAAGAGGCACAGGCGGCTCAAGACCTGCAACAGCAGGACATGCAGCGCGAGCTGATCATGACCGGCCTCAAGTCCCCTGCATTGGGGCAGGTGGCCGCCAACTA
>Ga0129333_10005855_pt1 | contig 11595 bp, 19 predicted proteins | sample CPB6_08_DNA_FD_94474 | JGI IMG/M metagenome (GOLD analysis project Ga0129333, IMG submission 94474) | Freshwater to marine salinity gradient microbial communities from Chesapeake Bay, USA - CPBay_Sum_0.6_0.8_DNA | ecosystem: Environmental > Aquatic > Marine > Coastal | place: USA: Chesapeake...
AAAGCGTACATCATTGATATATGATTACACTAAGAATAATACTCTGCAACGAGTTCATGCTTTATACACAATAAGAAACTCTGATGAGTATGGTGAGCTAAGTTATAGGGATCCAAAGAGAGTGGCATTAGATGAAGAATTGGATAGTTTAGCTATTTACCAAGACTTTAGATATCTACATGCAGATAATATAAAGTCTATAAACGCAGGCATGGAGATGGGTGCATTGCTTGGTAAGAAATTACAATTACATAATGAATCTCGTGAACGTGTTGATAACAGATTGCGTAGTGGTAAGATTGATAACAAAAGACTTGCTCATGCAGGTTATGGTATCGAAGGTATCTTTAAACAAATACAAATTGACAGATACAAGAAAGCTAACTTGCACATATCCTTAGATGGATCAGGTTCTATGAGTGGTGATAAATGGAGATCCACTGTACGTATGACTATGGCTATTGCTAAGGCTGCTACATATACACAAAACATTAATATACAAGTATCGATCCGAGTAACACACAATGCTGCTGGTAAAGGTGATGTACCGACTATACTTTATGTTTATGATTCACGTAAAAATAAAATTAATAACTTGGTATCAGCTCTCACAATGTTTAGACCAAGTAGCATGACACCAGAAGGTTTATGCTTCGAAGCAATGTTAAAGAGAAACATGTTTGTATCATCAGATAATGATATGGATTCTTACTTTTTGAACATATCTGACGGTGAGCCAAGCTGTACAAGTTATAGTGGCCACTTAGCTGTCAAACATACAAAAGCTCAGATTAATAAAATGAAAAACGAATTGAATATCTCAGTAATATCTTTCTTTTTAAGTAGCGGTTCTTATGAGCAATTGGTTGCAAGTTTCAACGGGTATGGATCTGGTCACAACTTCCGTAATATGTATGGTAAGGATGCTGCTGTAGTTAATCCTGAGAATACTTTAATGATTGCAAAGGAATTAAATAAGAAGTTTTTAACAAAAGCTAATGCGTAGTATGAGATTAGGTCAAGTTTGGTTAGGGTTGTGTATTGCAACCTTAACCGCATTGATAGGTTGCTCTAAAGATGTAAATACAAATAACCGATTTAATGTTGAATGTGATACAGTAAGAGTTTGTGTGAAGAGTATTGCAAGAAAAAATGCTATTGGTATACATGAAGAATTACAGCCAAAATACTACATCACACTTAGTAATGGTGACACACTAATTTACACTAAAAATATCAGTTTAACTGACAGTTTTTATGTGATTAAATGTCATAGTTAGAAATTAGAAAGAGCTGAGGATCAGAGAGTTATAACTAACTGATTCTCAGCTTTTTTTGTTTCCAAAAACCCGTATTACGCCACCACTAACCACCCACAACTGAACGCATTTAAAATCGATTTTAACCGTGTTTTTCTTCGTTTTAAGGACGTTTAATTTTTATTGGTATTTGGACTCCTTTTTCACAAAAAACGTCGTATATCCCGTAAAATTAAGTCGCTAACTAACTGATAATCAAGTAGTTATAACCGGAAAAAATGCGGGTTTTAACGTGATAGTAAACCGTAGACTATTTATTAAAAATAGACGTTTATGGGCTTACAAAATGAACAATTGGTTGAGGAGCTTTTGTGGGAAGCATACTTGCAAAATAAAGCAGAAGATCTAATGCTGTTGGCTAATAGTTACATGAAAAATTCAAACTTTACAAGAGTGGAAGCTTTCGAAAAAGCGTCTATAGAATTAGGTTTAATTAAATAAATGTAACAATGGCTTTAAAAAATTTACAAGCAAAGATTGGTGTAACTGCTGATGGTTCTTTTGGACCTGGCACCTTAAAAGCAGCAATGAATTTTTATAAATTAACACCATTAAGAGCAGCGCATTTCTTTGCTCAAACTGGTCACGAAACTGGAGCATTCAAAGCTTTTAGTGAAAATTTAAACTACTCAGCTCAAGGATTACAAGGTACTTTTGGTAAGTATTTTCCTGGTAATTTAGAAGAGTCTTATGCACGTCAACCTGAGAAGATTGCTAATAGAGTGTATGCTGATAGAATGGGAAATGGTAACGAAGCAACTGGTGATGGTTGGAAATATCGTGGAAGAGGTGCTTTACAATTAACTGGAAAAGCAAACTATCAGGCATTTGCTGATTACTTAAAAAAGCCTGAGATTATGACTAATCCTGACTTAGTTGCTACTGAATATGCTTTTGAGTCTGCTTTCTTTTTCTTTGATAAGAATAAGTTGTGGACGATCTGTGATGCTGGTGTTGATATGAATACAATCACAACTCTAACAAGAAAAATAAATGGTGGTACTAATGGTTTAGATCACCGAAAAGAATTAACAATTAAATTTTACGACTGGGTTAAATAATGAAAATTGCTAACTTATTATACGAGCAGATTATAAAACTAAAGCCTATATCACAAGGTGAGTCCATGTTCAAATCATCATACAATAGTCCTCATGTAAAAGGTCCAACCAAGTTTTTTGAGATCATTATAGATCCAATGAATAATGTTGTTGGTGAGATTGAGTATGGTGATGTAGATGATAACACGTTTGAGTTATTGTCTATACATTTGGAAAAAGAACATAGAGGTAAAGGATTCGGTGCACAAGCTGTTAATAAATTAGTACAGACTTTAAATAAGAAAAGAGTGATACTAACATCATCACCATCCAGTAAGAAATTTTGGAAAAGATTAGGCTTCGAGCCTATGAACAAGGTTACTAGTTACTTAACTAAAACCTATTAAAAAAATGAAAAATTTTATTAAGTCCTTGTTTCAAGATGAGAGAGGTTGTGTGTCGAGTAAAAGATTGTGTGGAATAATCTGTACAATAATACTATGCGCAACATTGTTTGCAAACCAATTTACTGAAGAGCATATAAAACCATCTGATGTGTTGGTTGAATGTGTTACTGCTTTAGCTTTTGGTTGTTTGGGTCTTAGTACTGTTGATAAATTCACAATCAATAAGTTTAAAAAAGAAGATAAGTAATCGTTGTAAAAACAAAATCCTTTTGCTATATTATTTCTATGGATAGATTTAAACAAGCAAAAGGATTACCTTATTTAGGTTGGGTGAAGGAACAACTCGCTCTAACCAAAGTAAGAGTTCGAAAGTGGGTTGAATGGAATCCTGATAGTGATGCTTACGAAGCATTCTATGATGGTAGAAGCGTTACAATACCCATTCCAGTTGATGACTGGAGCTTTTTAGTTTGCTTACATGAGATAGGTCATATAAGTAGTGGTGATAGAGTATATAGCTACTTACGTGAGTATAATGCTGAGAAGTGGGCAATGAAAAGAGCTAAAGAAGCTTATGGTATTGAGAATTTAGAATACGAATCAGATGGTAAGTGGTATGTAACAAGCCACCTACTGCAAGATTTATTTTATACAGAGCTAACTATAAACAAGGTTAAGCCATATGTATTAGAGTGGTTAGGCCACACAGAAACCAGTTTGCAGAGTTTGTATGAACAGACAACTGAGTACTGGTATTAGGGTTTGGATAGTGATTGTTGTTTTTTATAAAACAATTTCCTATATTAACAATATAATTATTAACAATTAAAAACAAAAAACAAAGACAAGATGAAAAAGTTTATTATTGCGTTATGCGCGATTGCAGTATTAACAAGCTGTACAGGTTCAAGTGAAGAAAAGGTAGAAAATAAAGTTGATAGCGTAGCTGTTGTTCCATTAGTGGATACTGCAGCAGTTGTGACTAACACTATAGTTCCAATTGATACAGTAGCTGCAAAATAAAGTATAAAGCTTTTTTTGTTAGAAAGGTTGGGTGATTGACTCAACCTTTTATTTTTTATACCAACTATTTATATAAAAAACAGTTTATGGCAGCAAAAGTAAAAGCAAGTACATCTATCACTAAGATAGTTAAACCAAGAGTAAAACGAAAAGGAGTACACGCTAAAACAAAACAAAGTAAAAATAAAAGTAGTGTTAATTATAAAAAATCCTATGTTGGACAAGGTAGATAGTAACACTAACTGTTGTCTATCTGGAAAAAAAATTGTATATTGAAATTAAATATAAAAAACAATTATTATGTTATTAGTTCTAATCACAGTAGGATCCTTAGCAACAGCACTTGGCTTAGGAATTGCTTACAACAAACAAAAATCAAATTTAGCTGACGCTGTAGCAAAATATGAGGCTATTAAAAAGTTTGCTGATGAAGCAGCTCAAAAGATCCTATCTCTAGAAGAGAAAAATTTAAGTTTAGCAAACAACTTATTGGATGCAGGTAACCAGATTATTGCGCTCAAGACTGATAAGCAAAGATCTCAAGAGGTTATTAAAACTCCTTTGACTGATCAGCCGGCAAACAAGTCTACAAAGCCAAATAGAAACAAATTTAGAGGTAAAAAAAATACTAACAAAGTAAACTAAAGTTGTATGAGATGCTTTGAGAAGTTAGTTAAATCCAAATTTATAGCTAATGTCTCAGCGGAATTGAAGTTAGCTCGTCAGACTATGTTGTCGACGAGCAATTCCAATTTAATACCATTTCTATTTCACTCACGAAGAGAAAGAAAAAAGTTATATGATGACTACGTGTACTATTACTACTTCTTAGAGGAGATACAACAATCTGTTGCAGAGTCGACACATGAGAAGAGTATTATTTATTATGTAAAATACGAAGATGTTTTATTTATATACAGTGCTGATAAAAGTCAAGTAGATGATGCAGTAAGGTATAGTTACAATGTCAATGGTGATATACCTTTGTGTAGATCGAGACATAAAGTTGCAAACAACACCATCCATACAGCTTTAGTAGATACACGTATAAGATTTGAACCAGTATCACCTAATTAATTAATATGGCTAAATCATTAGAATGTAGATCTTGTAGCACTTTGTTACGTGGTCTTGATGACAGTGTTGAATCTATTACATGTCATGCATGTATTACTGAAATGCTGCAAGAGTATGACTATCTCACCATTCCAAAACCAAAGAGTACACTAAAGGAAGGTTATCCTAAAGGTTGGAAATTCATGAAAGTATTTGTACATTCAAATGGTACAGTTTACTTTAAAGGAGTTGAGCAGCCAGATCTTAAAGGTAGTTATGACGCTACCCCAATAGCTTCTAAAGCTAAGAAATCAAGAGCGCAAAAGCGAGAAGAAAGAGAGAGTATGTTGACTGAGTATAACAAGCTTAAAACGGATTTAAAAAAGGAAACGCGTAAAACGTATAAAAAGAAAATAGAAATAAAATTAAAAAAGTTACAAAAACAATTATAATATGAATTTTACAGCAGAGCAGTTACAAGAAAACTATGATAAGTTCTTATCATATATTGACAAATACATAACTGGAGACAGAAAGGACAAGTTAAAGCAACTATATTTAGATCATGCTGAACGAATCATGTTGATGCCTGCAGCAAGTGTTGATCATCACCACAATACATTTCCAGGAGGCTATGTGGATCATATTATACGTGTGATGGATTGTGCTTTAAAGGTTAAAAATCTATGGGCTGAATGTGGTGCATATATTAACTACACGGACGAAGAGTTAATCTTTGCAGCTATGAACCATGATTTAGGTAAGATTGGTACAGAGGATGCTGAGCAGTATTTGCCAAATGAGTCTGAATGGCATAGAAAGAATTTAGGAAAGTTGTATAAACATAACCCAGTTAATCCATTTATGACTGTACCAGATCGTGGATTATTTTTACTACAAGCAAGAGGTATACAAGTGAGTTTTAATGAGTACTTAGGAATAAAATTGCATGACGGTTTATATGAAGACTCCAATAAGCCTTATTATATTTCTAATGCCAGAGAATCCAAGTTAAGAACAAACCTACCAGTGATATTACATCATGCTGATCATATGGCAGCTCGTATTGAGTTTGAAATGTGGGACAGAAATAATGGATCCCAAACAAAGGCTGTGGCCACAGAGAAAAGAAAACCTAGTGTACCTCAGAATGTTTCTGACGAACAAAAGGCTGATTTAATGAACGTGTTTAATAATTTGTTTAAGTAGTATGTTAGTAACAATTATAATCTTATCCATACTTGTAGCATTATTGAGCTATTTGTTGTATATTAATTACAGAAGAGCAGAGAGAGCCACTTTATATTGTGAGGTTTATGTTCGGTTTGTATCAGCCCTATACTTTAGATTTAGGGATACAAGAGAACGTCTAAAAGAAGTTGATAGATTAGGAGCCTTTGAAGCAGATGATGAAGTAGGTTTTGTCTTTAAAGATATTGACGAATCAATAAATGAGTTATATGAATTTATTACAAAATACATTAATGCAGAACAAGCCAAAGAAGCAAAGAAAACCAAAGACTAAGAGAATGTACTTTGGACCGGAGGTTGATCTTGCTATTATTAGATACAACTTAACGGAAGATGATATTGAGCGTAGTATTATATATAATAACGAGATTAAAGCTGCGTTTGAGAAATTGGCTGAAAACATTATACACACATTCAAGTTTTACTATACTGACGGTCAAACATTACAACAAGTTCAACATGAAGTTGTAAGTTTTCTAGTAGAAAAGTTATCAAAGTTTAAAGAATCAAACGGTAAGGCTTTTAGCTACTTTAGTATAGTAGCTAAGAACTACTGTATACATAAAAACAAGAAGAACTATAAAAAGTTAACTTCACACGATAGTATTGATATTGCTGCTGAAGTTAACTTGGAAGATGTGTCGGATGATCATGAGGTTGAGAACAGATTGTCAGACTTTATGGATAAGTTTGTGCTTTATTGGGATGAGAACTTAGATACAACTTTTACAAAAAAAGTAGATCGATCCATAGCACTTTCTATCATAGAGCTTTTTAGAAAGAGAGATAAAATTGATCTTTTCAATAAAAAAGCCTTGTACATTTATATCAGAGAGATGTGTGATGCTAATACACAACAGATCACAAAAATGGTAAAGGTGATGAAAAACAAATACAAACTCATGTATATGGATTATCTAAAGCATGGTCGCATACTAAATGAAAAAGCATACTAATGATAGTCTTAGCCAGCAAAGATAATATACTGGAGTTTCTATTAACAGAAGTAAGATGTTGGGAAAAAGTTGGTGGTGGACCTAACTTAGATGCCTTTGACTTTGACCCAGAACAAACTGATCCCAAGCTACTTGAAGAGTTGGGTTATTATCACAATAAGGAAGCTTGGTTGGCAGGCATACGTATCAAAGCGTTGTGGGATTTTATTAGAGAAATTGAGTCTTTACCACCTTATGTGAAAAAAATCTAAATAAACATAGATACGTCTATTTATAAAGAAAAGACCACAATGGATAAAGATTCAATATTATTTGACGATAAATCCTTTAGTGACTTGTTACGAGACGTATATAACAACACTAAGAAAAAAGAAAATCAAATTAACACTTTGATAGATCAGCTCAAGCCTTTAATCAGGAACATGACTGATGCATCTTTAATGGTACCTCTTATCAAGGAGTATCTAGAAATTTCAGTTAAAAATGATGACAATTTAGTTAGATTAACAGCTATTATTCAAAGATTATTAGTTGTTTCTGGTAAATCTGATAAGGGTGATGAACTTGGCTTGTCTGAGACAGAGCGTAAACAGTTATTAGAAGAAGCACAAAGTTTAATGGATAAAAGCAGCTAATGAGTACTTTTTTTAGAGGTCTAGGTGACAGATATGCACAGCCAGGTAGTGGTGTTCCACCAACAAAGGTAAGTCCTTCAAGACTACTAATTGGAACTGTATTGGATGTGTGTTTGGACACATCTTCAGACATGTATAAGTCTCCTCGTGATCTTGGTAAAATAAGGTTTAGAAACGTTATGCTTAATGTGAAGGATAATGAAAAAGACATAACAAATTTTGCCTATCCATTAGATAGATCCACAACACGATACCCTTTACCAGGTGAGCAGATACTTGTTTATGCTGCTTTTGGTGAACTTGAAGACACGGAAGCTAGTAATAGCTATGCTGTGTCAAATACTTTTTTCTATTCAGAGATTGTTAGCACATTACACAACATTACATACAATTCTTATCCATACCTACGTGCAAATCAAAACACAGTTGATAGGGATACAAACCAAAGTGTTGGCCAACTTGATCAACGATTTGATCAAAAAATTAGAAATTATGACTCCTATAAGGAGGGTGATAGTTTTAGAATATATAAACAATTGCAGCCATACGAAGGTGATTTCATATTGCAAGGACGCTTTGGAAACACAATACGTTTAGGGTCAACTACACCAGTAGACAAGAATCCATGGTCACAAAGTGGTGTTGGTGGAAGTGGTATAATGATTCTTAGAGTTGATCGTGATTCTACTCTAGTAGAAAAAGAAATGTTGACTGTGGAAAACATTAATGATGATGATGTTTCAATCTACTTATGCACGTCTCAAAAAATTGAACTTAATCTAAGTTGTGCTAAAGAGATGAAGACTTGGAGAGCTCGTTATGGTATACCAAGTACTAATGGTAGTGGTGGTACTGCAACAAGTCTACTACAATCTGAAAAGGATGTAGAAAAAACAAATCAAAAAATATAAGATATGGCAATCTACACAATACCACCAACAAGAACTAGATCTATACAAGATGGTATCAACCAAATGGCTGATGTGTTTGAATCCTATGCCGATCAGATTATTGATAATATGGTTACAAATGCACTAAGTAATGTAGGCTTACCTACACTAAAAGTGTCAAAGGCTAGCATTATTAAACTTATAAACTACATAGTAGTACCACAAATGCAAAGCTGGGAGGCTGGTTGGGTTGATAACCCATCCACTCCAAGTAATCCATCAATGCAAGGTATATCACTAAGAACCTTTGTAGAGAATTTCAACTTTGTATTTACTTATAGTGGCATACAACCAGTAACGCAAGCAGCTAATGAATGGAATGCTACATACCCTGCTTGGGGATTAGAACCAGAGTTTTCTAAGGTTGTTTTGAGTTTAGTTTGTGGACGACCAAAAATTGCTAGCTTATTTATTTACTATGTTTTTTGTAATAGTGGTGCTCGAAACCCTATTGCAGTGATGACTGAGGATCCGTGGTTAGGGTTCTTTTTAGGTCAATCGGTTTGGAGTAGTGGAGCAAATGTATATAGCACCTACGTATGTGATTATGATAGTGTGGCACTAGATTATGGGTGGAATGGCCTAGATAGTGCTTGGATGTCTTTTATCACTAGCTTGGGTGACTTAACTACTAACTTTGCTCTTGACTGCTTTTTAAAAAGATATAATTATATAATGAAAGTGAGTAAGCCAGAAGGGTCAAACGCAAACTATAGAACAGCTTGGCTTGATAGATTAGCTAATAGTGAAAAGTCTGATTTACTTATGATCATAAACATTACTGAAAATTTCTGTCTTAACTCTAAAAACATATATACATTCACGTCCAGTGAGACATTACACTTGCAACAAAAAGCAGCCAACTATAAACAAATGCAGCTAATACTACCAGATTAATATGCCAACAGTAACATATAGTACCCTCAGACAACAAGTAGACCAAACAGATTCCTTAAAACTAGGTATCTCTGATGGATTGGTGCCTAGTGGCAGTGTAACAAATCCACCATCAGCTAGTATTGAATCTCGACCGATAAACTTTCCAATGGATGATTTCAGTTATGAGTCTGGATTGATTGGTAAGAAGAGCGACTTAAACAAGTTGCTAAGTTTAACAGATGGTGATGGTATTAAAAAAAATAATTATGCAGGTAGTCAGGCATTGATTAATAGTGATCGAGTAATAGTCAATAGTAGATTAGATTACTTAATGTTGTTTGGTGAGTCTGGTGTAGCTATATCATCACCTGGAAATGTTAATATTGATGCTGAGGATGGTGTTACTTTATATGGCGAAGATGGTTTATATTTAGGTGTTCCTGGTAAAGGTATTGGATTGGATGAGGGTGGTGGCAATAAAAAAACACCAAAAAATAAAGCAGAACCAACATTGGATAACGACTATGAACCAGTTGTATTAGGTTTAAAACTAGCCAATTTAATAGAAGACTTGCTTATAACAATAAAAAATGCAACAATACTAACTCCAACTGGTAAAGCCTATTTCAGAGAAGACACTATGTATGAGTTAGCATGCTTACAAGCAAGATTACCAGAAATGTTAAGTACGTTTGCTTTTGTGGACGGTATAAGTCATGAACCAACAGATCCAGCTCCAGAACCACCTACAACTTTATCAGAGCCATCTTCTTTAGTTACGGGTACAACTTCAGGTGCTACAGTTGGAGCTAACTCAACCACACAGCCGGGAAGTGCTACTAGTGTAATTACTAGTCCGCTTCAAGACAGACCAGATTATTTTGAAACAAATAACCCATACGATTAATATGCCAAGTTTAGTAGGACAAGTAGTACAAGTAGGTGAAGCTGTTGTCAGCAAAGTTGTGAATGACAGTTTTAATAAAATGGTGGAAGCTTTAAAAAAAGATAAAGGTGTTGCTTTAACTATAAAGCAAAGCTACCTATCTTCATATGAAGTTTTGGATGAGCTTAGACGCATGGTTAAAGAGGCAGATAGTGAAAATACTGATACGGCTGCTTTATTGGATCCAGCAATTACCATTGAGTCTATTGTTGCACAAAACAAGATAGAACAGTTAGCCAATTATATAAATGATTTACAGGACACCGACTTTGAACCACCAATACAATCAACTGGATTTCGAGCTGATATACCGCCAAATAATCCTATTGTCTATTTGTATCCAAACAAAGTGGATAAAGATCCAAGAAGATCTGGAAACTTGGTTGTACCTCAACCATTAGATGTATTTAAGCAAGTTGAAGTACAAAAATGGATTGTAACCAATGGATTGAATTATGGTTTTGTTCTTTATGGTGATTCAGCAATCTACTATGTTGATTCTGCACAAGCTGCAACATCTATAAAGGCTTCGTCAAACCCAGATCAAGAATTACAAAATACATTAAAGAGGTATGTTAAGCCAAACAACACAGTACTAACTACGATAAGTAGTACATCTACTAATAGTTTAGTGACTGGTAATAGCAATAACATGAACACTACATCTGTGGTTAGTTCTGGTGAGTTAGAGTTAGTAGTTGGTGTTAACTTTGCAACAAATCCACCTAACAGTCAACCTCTTACTAGAGTAGCTGTTGTGAACAGACAACCAGTGAAATATGAGACAGCAGAAGCCTTTGTTCGAATGGCACAAGCTGCAAAAAGTGCAGGTATAACCTTGGCGATCAGTTCTGGCTTTCGTCCCGGTTTTGGTAGTAATTTTACTGGTAAAACAAACAAAAACAATACAATCACAATAACAACACAAGAAACATTAAGAAAAGACAGAAGTAGATGGCTTTCATATGAATCAAAAACATATAAACCCTACTACCAAAATATGGGTATTAGTGAGTTAGATTTTGTGCAAAATTATGCCAAATCAACAAGAAGCAATCCACCAAAATCCTACAGTACTGTTGATGATTTTATTAGACGTGCACCATCAAGCGATTATGGACCTGCAACAGCTC
>Ga0129333_10005856_pt1 | contig 11594 bp, 13 predicted proteins | sample CPB6_08_DNA_FD_94474 | JGI IMG/M metagenome (GOLD analysis project Ga0129333, IMG submission 94474) | Freshwater to marine salinity gradient microbial communities from Chesapeake Bay, USA - CPBay_Sum_0.6_0.8_DNA | ecosystem: Environmental > Aquatic > Marine > Coastal | place: USA: Chesapeake...
GCTGATGTTACGATGCATCCTTGTGTTGCTTGCCATGCAGTTTGACCAAGATTAGAAATTTGTATGATTCCGCTCATTCCAGCTGTGTTGCCACCAGTATTTGAAAGAGCGTTTGAAAATACAAATGCAGCTGTTGAATTAGTATTAGTTTGCGTAGCTGAGTTGTAAAGAGATGAATTAATTCCGCTTTGATAACCACTTGTTATCCAAGTTGCTCCACCATCACTTGAAATTTGTCCTCTTAAAATTGTTGCATCGGTTGCAGGTATAATTTGCTGAAAAACCATAATGTAATTTGCATAATTGCTACTAAAACCAGTTGTAAAATCTAAACTTGCGGAATTATTAGCAGTTTGAGATTGAATTAATACCCATCCAGCACCTGTAAATGAAGCTAATGCATTTGCTCCATTAGATTTAACAGATTGTCCAAGGTTTCCGATGCTTGCAAGATTCTGCAAATTACCTGTGTTACTCGTACCCCCCGTAAGGATTCTGTAGGCAGTTTGACTGGACAGACCAGATCCGCCATTTGATACCGTGATTGGTGTAGGAGCGTTTATTGCATTTTGATTACTCATACAAACTTTAACTCCTCAAACCATAAATTGTTATTGTTCCTGATGTAATATTCCCAGTGCTCATATAAAACTTTATAGCATTGGCAGTAATTGTACTATCGTAAGATCCACAAGCTAAAATGTTTCTTCCAGCGGTATTTACACCGTATCCGCACATAGTTGGTTTTGTGTTATTACCTAATTGAAAAAAGAAAAATTGGCCAGACAATCCAGCCGTTGTTCCACCTACGTTAGAAATACCATTAGACAATACAAAGTTTGTTGTTGCAGAAGCATTTGCCCATACTCCTGAGTTAAATGGTTGTGTATTTACCCCTGATAAATATGATGTATTTAACCACGTTAATCCTCCATCTGCTGATACCTGTGCATACAACAAAGCATTTAATGTTGCAGGCACAATCTGTTCACAAATGACCATGTATGTTTTATATGTTGTTGAAAAGCCTGAGGTAATTTGCAAATCAACGCTATTATTTGCTGTTACTTTTGTTATTTTTATCCAACCACCCGCATTCCAACTTGGCAATGCAGAAGCACCATTTGAAATTAAAATATAATTAGCAGTTCCCACACCCGACACGTTTTGTACATTTCCTGTATTTGTTGTCCCTGAACACAAAACAGAATATGCAGTATAAGAAGTACTTTCAAGGCCGCCGTTGCTTACTGTTATTGGTGTAGGCGCATTTATAGAGTTTTGTTTAGACATAAATCCTCACTAAGATTTTTGGCCGTACACATGAAATTTTCCCGCACTAAAAGTTCCAGATTGTGGATAGATTCTTATAGCATTAATAGTACTTGTCGAATTTAAAGTGCCAGAAGCAGGGCCTCTAAATTGATCATTATTTTGATGAAATTTTATAGAAATAGGTGTTCCAGATCCTATGTTATTAATTACTGCGACGCATCCAAGACCTGGACGTGAACCTGATCCATATGTTAAACCAGCATAATAAGCAAAAGTTGTCGATTGAGCTACTGTCACAATTGTTGTCGAATTAAAATTTGCATAACCCACACCAGAATTATAACCTGTTGCTATGTATGAAACACCATTATTAGATGAAAATTGGCAATAAATATTAATATTGTTACCAGATATTAAAACATCTTCAGCTACAAAATAATACGTAGTATATGTATTTGAAAGACTTGTAAAAACAACTTGAGCATCACCTGCATTAATTGTAACACTTTGCAACCATACTAAATCTGTAGAATCCTGAAAGCTTGGCAGTATATTAGCGCCATTTGAGATCAAAAACTGACCAGATGTTCCAGTGCCAACATTTTGTATAGGCCCAGTTGCGGTTGTACCACCGCATAAAACTCCGTAAGCTGTTGTAGAGGAAACGCCTGTCCCTCCGTTACTTACGCTAATAGGAGTGCCTGCATTTATTCTATTTTGTGTAGGCATAATATTCCTTAAACAACATTAGGATTACCTTGAGCAACACCTGTACAAACCCAATCTGTGTTAGCTACTGTGCACACTAATTGAATCGCATCGTAACGATTTGTAGCTGTAATACTGCCACCAACCCCAGGGGTAGAATCTACGTTACCAAAATGGATTGTTTGACCTACGTTTTGCGCAATTCTCCATAAGCCTGTTCCTTGCCCGATGACCCAAACAACTTGGCCAACAGCTGCAGTTGCAGGCAATGTAAGTGTTACTAGAGCAACGTTATCGGCTATGTAGGCATTATTAACAGCCATGTTAACACTCACACCTGTAACGTTATTCCAAGAGAAACCAGTAGGCGGAGAACCAACTCCATCGACTATATCTAACTTTCCTGTAATAGGATTAAATTTGAATGGCATATTTACTCCAATCGCTCGTCACCATAGTGATGTATTTTATGGCAGTTTGAGCATAAAAGAATGCATTTTTTACTTTCTTCATACAACTCTTCTCTATTTTTAATTAATAATTGGCTTAGCGCTTTTATTTTTTGTTTAGGGTCTACATGATGCCATTGCCATACACATATTGGTAAATTTTGTTGCTTACACAAAGCACATTGATTACCCATGTACTTTATCAATTCTTTTTTTCTTTCATGTCTTAGGTTATTATAATAGTTGCGTGCGTAAGTTTTTTTATCATAAGTTAATATTCCAAAGTTCCAAGGTTTTTTTTGGTACATCGGATTTTTATCTCCTTTTACTTTGCATGCTCTACAAAACATAGGAGCTTTTTTATCAGCTCTTATAACCCATTCTTCATCACAAGAAAAACACTTAATCTTCTTTGCTTTCCGTTTAATTAAATATTCTTTTGTTCCTTTTCTATATTTTTCATATAAATATAATTCTTCGCTCATACCATCCTCTTTTTTTTAAAAAAGATACGGTTTTATGGGATGATCGTCAAGAATAAACGTAAGCTGCTCTGTTATTCCAAATAAACTCATAATTAGCAGATGCAACACCGCTTGCGTTTTGTGGAAATAACACAGTTAACAAGTTGTTATTAGCATCGTAATTGAGTTTATTAATTTGCCAAACTGGCTGTGCAGGTGATGACCCAGGTCTTGCAAACCCTTTATATATTAAATTGTCGTTGGCATCGTATTCGCCATAAAATGTTTCATCGCCGTATGAATCTGGATCCCATCTATAGTTAGAATCTAGTTGGCCAAGTGGTCTTGTTTTTGCTGGCATAAGTCCTCTAATGTTTTAATGCCCCATGTTTCAGGGGCTAGTTATATCTAAGATTAGATTGCTCTTACGATAAAGTATTTAACTTTTGATACGTCGTTTGCTTCAATCGTTGCATCAGCTGGCTTACGTGAGTTAATAGTAAAGCTAGCACCAGCAGAAATAGTTGCTTCAAAGATACCTAAAGCTGTAGATCCATTAATGTCATAACGTGTGACATATACTTGGTCGCCAGCTGCGATGTTTGTGTTAGCAATGGTGACGGTTCCAGCAACAAGCGTTGTATCACCGATAAAGTCTGTTACCGCTCCACCTTTAACTCTTAATTGTTTTGCAGATCCATTGATTAGAACGTTACCAGCTGTTGAAACCAAGTCCGTTCCTGCTGTAACAGTTGTGCCTGCTGATAAAGATCCCAATGTTGCTGCTATATTACCAGCACTTGCTGTAATGTTTCCTAATGTCGCTACAATATTACCCGCTGACGCTGTCACACCACCTGAGGTTGCTGTTAACCCTGTGGCTGCTGTAACGCTTCCTGGCGCTTGCAATGCTGCTGGTAAGGATAATGTCGCTACGCCGCCTGCTACTGTTGATGTTACTTGGTTAGCTGTGCCAAGAACGTTAGATATAGCTACAGATGAACCACCAAGTGCAATCCATACGCCTGCATTACCAGATGCATAATATGATTGTGATGTTGTGTCGTAGTATAAAACACCGACTGGTCTTTTTAATGTTGCTGGAGGCGCGCCAGCTGCTTCAATAACTTCTACTGATTGAACTGTAAAACCGCCTTGCTTGTTAACGTAACTTTGTATTGGGGATATGCTCATAAAACCTCTCAAGTTTTTTTATAAAATTATCACGTCTTATTTCTTGTTGCTACGTTCGCTTTTCACTTTTTTTTCTTTTTGCTTTTTCTTCAACACTGCACGAATTAATGAAAATATTTTCAACGCTTCTAAGTCTTTTTTTTCAGCCATATTATTTCCTCAATTTCTTCCAATAATCATACAAGGTTTCAAGCTTAATATAATTAGGGTTTGCAGCTTCACCCTTCTTGGGTTTTTTATATTTTGGATTACTTAATACGTATTTAAATAATGCACTACCTAAAGATTGTTTATCTTCAGGAGACCAAGCACCATAAATATTTTCTCCTTTGGTGATTGGAATATTATTTTTAGATGCTACCTGCTCAACTTCTTCAGGCGTAATATTTGAATATTTATAAGTTTCTCCATTGTGATACTGAATATACATTTTATTTTCAGTTGGATCGTAGGTAAACAAGCTTACAACAGATGATCTGTCTATTTCAGGGATTTGTAAAATATCTTGAACTGCTCTTAAAGCTTCTTGAGATGGAGCTTCGATACTTTGTTTAGGTACTTTCTTAAGTTTACTATCAACATTGATAACGGCATCTTGAGGTGTTTCTTTTACTACTTCTGCAGCACCTAATGGGCTAAAAACAAAAGATTTTGATATATCTTTAATTTCAGGCAAAGAAACACGTTCTGCAAGAGATGGAGCTTCTTCTTGCACCATTTCTCCTTTGCCAAGAGCTTTCATACGCTCACCAATTTTTGGAATGTACTCCATCGTCGAATAAGGCTTTTCTTGCTCTTTTTTTAATCGCTCGATTTCTTGCATGAAACTTTGCCCTGTTTCACCTTCGTAACGATTAACGATTGGGCCAAGAAGCTTAGAGCTTTTTACTTTTGTATAAATTTGTTCAGGCATCTGACCTTCACGCACTAATCTTTCAGTATATTTCCCAAGCTCAGGGAATGTCTGCCCTACTTTTGTTTGTAAATACCCGGGAACAATTTTTGGCTCGGGAAGTATTTCTGAAGTCTTGAGAGCTGGAGGAGGGTTTATAGGTGACATCGGCTGTGCTGGAGCTGCCTGCTGAGGTCCTGATGGTATTATAGGTTTTGGTTCTGGTGTTACATCTATTACAGGACCGCCTTCAACATCAGGCTTTTGTTGTGTTGCACCAGCAAGGCCAGCAAGACCTGCAGCACGCGCTGCTCCATATAAACTAGCAGCTGTAGCTGCTCCAGAAACTAATCTACCAGCAGCTTTTTGCTGTCTTTCTTTATCTCTTTTTCTAATCTTTTCTTCAGTAGTCAAATATTCTTCAGCATCACCTATTTTACCTTTAGGCTGAACTAATCCTTTAAGTATTGCATTAGCTGTGTATCCTGCAGCCAGTGCATCATTAATAGGCTTTGTGTATTTGGGAAACTGTTTAGCCATACGATTTAATATCGCAGCTGATGTGAATCCCTTGGCTATTAAATCTATGATACCTTTCATCTTTTACGTCCAAATAATCTGTTTAAATACTTGTGCAAATCAGCAAGAGGAGGTTGATCCAACAAATCACCTATTTGTCGCTGCTGCTCATCTGTTAGTCTTACACCTCGATTTTCCAAATCTTGTAGTGCTGATCTAAAGTTTCTCCAATCAACGCCTTTTTTATTAAACTCATGTCTTAAAGAGACAAGATTTACACCAGGCTGCTGCTCTAATATAGATTGCATAGAATCAGCTAATTTTTCTTTTTGCTCTGGCTTTAGATCAATAGTTCCAGCTCCTGCTTTCATAGTGGCAACTCTTGGAAAACTAGCTACTTGTTTTATAGTTGATTTACTAAGCTCTCCAACGATTCTTTCTATGTCTTCAGCCTCTAAATCAGATTTACTTAAAGCATCTTTTGCAACATCAACTAAACCCATTTCTACAAGAGGTTTGACTTTAGATCTTATAGATCTAAGCGTGTCTAACTGTTTATCTCCGCTCAAATCATAAAAACCTTTAACAGCTGTGACACCTTTTGCTATTTGGCTGTAACTGTTTTTTATCTGCTTAGCTTTCTGATTCATAATCGAATTGACTTCGCTTTCTGTTGCATCTTTAACTGCAAGCTTCTCAGCTTCGTTTTCAATAAGTCTTTCAAGATCAGGATCAAGTGTTTCAAAATATTTACCAAAAATTTGCTTCGCTTGATTACCTACATCTGATTGGTATTGTCTGTATTCACGAGCTCTAGCATCAAAACTAGCAACTCTTGATTCAGCTTGTTCAGGAGTCATGCCTGAAGCAAGCAACTTCTGCATAGATTGTTGTTTTTCAGCAGGTGTAAGTAAACGAGATCTTGCCATTGATTGCTTTTTTACAAGCGGATCTTGTTCTAATACAGTAGGAGGCACTTTTAAATAAGTTTCGGCTTCTTTTACAGCAGGCATTTCTGGCTGAGCCATGGGTATTTCTTGAGGCAGTGCTTTTTGAGCTGCAGTTTCAGGAAATCCTTTTGCTTCTTGTACAGCTTTTGGTTGCTCTATACCGCCTAGTAAATCAAGAGGGTGAAATCTTTGACCGATTGCAGCTTCTGCTTTACGTTGTCTTGCTGCTTGATTTAACTGCATCTTTTGCTCAATTGTAGCCCCAAGAGCCTCAGCTAATGCAGATCCTAATTTTTCACCGGCTGTTGGGCCTAAATTTAATACGTTCATTAAAAACCTCCCATAGATCTAGATCTCATATAATCACCAGCAAGCATACCGCCAATTGCAGGTATTCCAGATAAGAATGATTCTAAAAAGCCAGGCTGTCTTTGCATGTAAGTTTGACTATAAGGTTTGTATGCTAGAGGCGCTTGAACTTGTTGTAGCATACGATCAAGGGCTGACATTCTTAAACCTGTTCTTTGTTCACCAAGCTGCTGAGCAAGTCTTGAACCTGCTGTAGCTATTTGCTGTTGGAATCCGCTAGATCCACGAGCACCAGCTCCCATGCTTGTAAAACGCTCAGCAATCCCAGGAGCGATCTGCTCTTCAAATCCTCTAATTGCAGGAGCTTCTAGCGATTTCATAAGTTCTTCATCGCCTGCTAAAAGTTTAGAAAGAAAATCGAATGATGGACCAGCGCCTGCTTGAGCTTGACTTAAAAGCTGCTCAAATAGCTTCATTTGGCCTGGTGTCATTGTTGGTGTCTGCATAACGCCTTCTTCTCCGCCGAAGAGGAAACTAGAAGGTCTTTGGGAAGGAATAAAGCTGGGGATCATAAGCACCTCGTTTTATAAAAATTGTCTCATCTTCAATTATATTTTTCTAATTGTAGATTAAAGTTTTCTCATTAAACTAAGGGAACACAGGAGATATCATGAATCAAGATCAATATAATCAAATGCTAGCGCGAAAAATACGATTGATGGAAAAACGGATAGCGCACCTGCAAAGGGAATTAGCATTCTTAAAAAAGACAAATTTACTACTAGAAACTCACCCAATTTTAAATCAAAACGTAAAACCCACTCAGCTTGTGATGTTCGGCTAGCCTTTGACGTACTCAAGTGTCACAATTGTTTGAGTGTACATCGAATAATTATCATGTGCATAAATAACTATATCGGTAGCTGTTAAAGATAATTCCACATCAGCATTACCATTTTGTTTTGGAAATGGCAAAGGTATTGCAGCATTGCCTGGGTATATTGCAGCTCCGTAAATACTAACGAATACAAGATTTTGGTTTGTAAAATCTATCCCGTGAGGAATTGTTATTTGGTTATTTTTGGTTGGCAAAGCGCCACAATTATAACACTGACGATAAATGTAACGATTCTTTTGTGGATTGCCAGGTGTAAACAACTGACCACCTGATAAAAGCTCTCTATTTTGATAGAATGCTATATCACGGACGTTTACTGCATTTGAGATCAAAGAATAAATGTAATTTAACTGATCTGACAAACGCTGTATTTCTGCTTCAAAATCAACAGCATTAGGTAAATAAGGAGCTATAGAATTATTAGGCTGAAATGTATTAGTACTCATTGTATTAACCTTCCACTAGATGTGAAGTATATAACAAAGGCTTGTAAAATTAACTGATGCTGGTAAATATCACGATCAAGCAATTGTCTTTCATCTTGTGTCAGAAGCAATCTCATCGACTGACCAGTAACGCTTGGTTGTAAGGTCTGCCATGTATATTCTTGTTGTGGGATCTGCAGTAGTAAATTGTTTGGGCTTGAAACAACAATATCAGAAGATGAACCCATGTTATAATTAGTGCCAGCAGTAGTAGCAGAAGAATTTACAGCTTGGTTTATATTAGATCCTTCGTATACACCGCATACAAATTCGCCAGATTCCGTTGTTTCAACATAGAAATCGACTTGGTTTAATCTCATGCTAATCGGAACTTTAGTAAACATGTTGAAATCTTTAGTACCGATCTGAAATTTATCTACTCGAGCTATCTGGCCAAGCCCTAAATATGTTCCAGCACCAATTCCATCTATTAATCTAAAGTTGTTATTATCGATAAGATTAATTTGATATGTATTGTCATTGAGTGTAGTTGTCCCAAGGCAATCAGAAATGTAGACAAAGTCATTATCTTCTAGTCCATGAGAACTACATGTAATCTGTCCAGTGGTTGTATTGTACGCTTCAATGTTTAACTGCGGATCGTTTACTACTTGTTGATGTATTAATCTAAATACGTACCCTTTTTGGTTACCTGCAGCAACGACTCTATGAGCGCTATTGTATTGGTATGTTCCCCATTCGTAATTAGCGTCTCCCCATTCATCAGAAGCATTTCCCCATTTTAGACTTAGATCTGTCGTTGTGTAAAAGTATCCAAGGGTTGTAAATGTATCTTTTAAAGTTGCAAACGTATCATTACGGTAATTGTAAACAAGAATACGATCATTATATACGTAACTTGTGTCGACTGGTGCATTAGCATCAGGATATGCAAAATATACAATCTCTTCATCGTAATCGATTAGACCACAAACCCTTTCCTGACCATTATCGCTATTTTTAACAGTAAATATTTGGTTTGGGATTCTTGCATCAATTCTTGCAATGTCATTAGTCGTTGATTTAAAAATACCAGTCATTCCAAATCCGATTGCATAATCATCGAACTGAACAGGGCTAAACGCTGATTCTACGCCAAGAGTATCGTTAATTTTCTGCCAAATGAATGGAAGGACTTCATTCCCTGTATAGACTATGCGATAAAAGCTACGCTCAAACCAGACAAGCACTACGTCTTTGTTCTGCGCAATAGCTGTAATGTGTTCGTTAGTCGGGCAATCTATGTAACCACCTCTGCCTGGAACATCATCATAAAATGCTGCTAATTGAACTCCATAATTAGTAGGAGAGTTAGCGTAATATGGGGTTCCATTTTCAGACCATCTACATCGCTGAGGGTGCCTAACATTATCAGTTGTAGATGCAGTTCCTTCAACAGTGTTGAAAAAAAGCAAACGATCTTTAAAAGGGATCATGCATAAAGCGCCTTTAAGAAAATTAGTATAAGCGCTGTTTGTTGGAGGATTGAAATTAGCAAAACCTAAAGTGCTTGAATTTCCATCATACCATCGTATTCCATCACCAGATACAGTATTAGATAATACCATAACTTTACCATCCGTCGTATAAGCACCAAAAGCTGTTGTATTTACGCCAATTGTAAATGTATTAAGGCCAGTGACTGTAATAGTATATTGAATTACAGATGTTGTAGTGCTATTTACTTGAGTCATGCCACCAACACCTATAATGATGATTTTATCACCATTAGATAATCCATGGTTAACAGATGTTGTAACTTGACCAGGGTTGGCTTGAGTAATATTTGTAATGCTTAAAATATGTGTCCCAGGAACGTTGTTACTTACCCACATCGCTCCTTCATAATTTGTGGCATAAAACTGTTGATAGTTACCGCCTGACCATGTTACAGGGTTACGAGGAGCTGCCATTTTGTAAAAACTTGCATCCACAAATTCGTTTGTCACGTATTCGTAAGCATATTTTTGGTCAAACGCTATAAGAGTTTCTGTATTGATTGCGTTTGTATCATAGTTATCAAGTCCAAGAACAGGCAATCCTGGATAGTATTCAAATGTAATTGTAACAGGTGTTGCCGCAAGATCTGGATTTGTATTTATTGTTAAAGCACCACTTGCATAGTTGATTGTTCCAGTCCCGCCAGCGCCGTTAGATAAAGTGCCGTTTGGCGTTGCAGGCTCGATAAAATTTTGAGCCCCAACTGTCACTGTAATAGATCCAGGAACTATAGAAGCAGTACTTCCTAAAGTTAAAAAAGTAACGATGTTGACGCTTAGATTACCTGAACCATCTGTGTTTCCTAAACTTTTACTTGTAAGCTCTCTTTTCAATCTGCCTAAAGATGCAACACCATCTTTTTGTTTAATACGATTTCTCCAAACATAAGCGTTTTCTAGCAATGAGAATGCTTCATTGCTAAGTTTTGTAGGCACTATGTCATTTTCAAGGCCTGTAACAAAATCTGAAACGACGATTGTTTGGATAGTCATTAGTAACCTACAGCTATATATTGAATTGCGACTGTTCCACTGCTTGATTTAGCTTGAAATTTAGAAGCGTTGACTAAAGCTACCCCTACAGCAACAGTTCCACCAGAGCAAGTTGCGACAACAGCTAAGCAGTTATTTGAAAAAGCAACGTTGAAATTTACATCCGTAAACCCACCACTTCCAACTGCTCCTTGTGTTCCCCAACGCAATTGTAATCCACCTGACAAATTTGCATATCCAGGATTAGCGAAATTTTTAGCTAGCCCTGATAATTGAGTCACTACACTTGAGTTTTTGAAAAACAGATCTCCTAAACCTCCACCTAAATCTTTGGTGTAGAGTATGCCATCATTTCCAACAACGGCAGGATCTGCGCCTAATGGGTCAGGTAAAGTTACTTGTTTATGAAGCATACGAAGCGATGCTGTAGCATCAGTAACAGCCACGTGATCATTCTGTATAGCTGCATCTAATGCTAAAAAATTGTCCTGAATTAAAGGCTGTGTTTGCGATATGCGCTGTGCTGATTGAGGAACGTTAGGCGTATAAGTTGACATGGTTACCACCAGAAATTGTTATTAGAGAATTGTCCCGTTAGCTGAGCACTATAAAGGGTCGCAACACGTTGGACATCCCATTGGTTTAAAGCTCTACGTCTGACAAGATCCATTTGTTCATCAAGATAAGGCTGGTATGCTGCAGCCTGATCAAGCTTGCCTAAGTCTGTAAATACCTTTTGAGCTGCACCAAATGCTAATAATTGCCACATAGCATTAGTTACTGGTGTATCAGACGCGTTAAGTAAAGCTGTCGGCACTTTATAAGCCTGCATGTTTACGATGTATGCTTGGTCAGGTATTGGTCTAAATGTAAATGTATCGTTGTAAAAAAGTACGCTTGTTGGCCTTGTAGCTGAGTAGCTATTAAATGTTACTGTCACATTTGCTCCAGGCTGAACA
>Ga0129333_10005857_pt1 | contig 11594 bp, 7 predicted proteins | sample CPB6_08_DNA_FD_94474 | JGI IMG/M metagenome (GOLD analysis project Ga0129333, IMG submission 94474) | Freshwater to marine salinity gradient microbial communities from Chesapeake Bay, USA - CPBay_Sum_0.6_0.8_DNA | ecosystem: Environmental > Aquatic > Marine > Coastal | place: USA: Chesapeake Bay...
CCGCTCTATTGGATGTCGTCAGGGTATAGGTGTTTGTAACGGTAACAGTGCCGTACTTCCCTGCCAGTGCAGCCATATCCAGGTTGCCACCGTCGTAGCCGGTAACGGCCTGGGGCGTGAAGGTCGCTGGCAGTGCCGAGGCCTGTTCCGCGGTGTGCGTATGGCTTGGCAGGTCTGTCGCCACCAGCGCTCTGAATTCCGGCGCTGCGGCGGAGCCGCTGGTTGGGCCGGCGAAGACGGCATTCGCGCTCTGCGTGGTCAGCGACCCGGCCAGGGTGCCATTCGTGGTCACGGGACTGCCAGAAACCGTGAACAACCCTGCTGGCAGCGTCAATGCCACGCTGGTGACCGATCCTCCAGCAGGACCTTGAGGACCCGTTGCTCCAGTTGCTCCAGTTATACCCCCAGGTCCAGTTGCTCCGGTTGTTCCTACTCCTGTTGCCCCGGTGATACCAATCGGACCCGTTGCTCCCGTCAAACCTGTTGCCCCGGTAGAACCGGTTTCCCCGGTTAATCCCGTAAAACCAGTTGCTCCAGTTAAACCTGTGGCACCAATTAAACCCGTTGCCCCCGGATTCCCGGCGGGTCCTTGAGGCCCGGTTGCTCCGGTGGAGCCTTGTTCCCCCGTCAAACCTGTTACCCCAGAAATACCAATCGGACCAGTTGCCCCGGTCAAACCCGTTGCTCCGGTGCTACCGATCGGACCTGTTTCTCCAGTTAACCCCGTAGCCCCGGTAATACCGATCGGACCTGTTGCTCCGGTGGAACCTTGTTCCCCTGTAAGCCCGGTTGCCCCAGTTGAACCTTGTTCTCCAGTTAAGCCCGTGGCTCCAATAGCTCCAGTAGCTCCAGGATTTCCGAGCGGTCCTTGAGGTCCAGTTGGCCCCGTAGAACCTTTCTCTCCAGTCAACCCTGTGGCACCCGTGTCGCCAGTCAAACCAGTGGCCCCTGTAGAACCTTGCTCTCCAGTTAAACCTGTAGCTCCCGTTAATCCCGTTGCCCCAGTTGGTCCTAATGGTCCAGTTTCCCCTTGAATTCCAACAGCTCCGTCTAAATTAATTTCCCAACTGGAATAAGATCCCGAACCCTCAAAAGTGGTCTTATTAAACTGAAGCTCTCCCGTCAAAGGGTTATAGCTGACAACTTCCCCATGCTGGTGGTTATTTAGATCGTAAGCCAGAATTATAGTTTGGGCAGCCGAGTAGTCAAGATTTAAATCAACAGTGTAAACTGTTACAGTTCCGGTTCCCCCGATTGTGAACGTACTGGTGCTTGTTGTGTGGTAACGATCCCCGTCTAGACCAGAAACTCCAGTTGCTCCTGTGATTCCTATCGGACCTGTCGCCCCGGTTGCTCCCTGTTGACCAGTTACACCAGTCGGACCCGTGCTTCCGGTCAAACCTGTAACTCCAGTTGCACCCTGTTCCCCTGTCAATCCTGTGGCACCAATCAATCCGGTGGAACCAACTTCCCCCTCAGGTCCCTGAGGTCCCGTTGGACCGCTTGCTCCAGCCAAACCTGTAGCCCCGGTAGACCCCTGCTCACCTATCAATCCAGTAGCACCAGTGATACCAATTGGACCAGTAGCTCCAGTTGATCCTTGTTCCCCAGTTAATCCTGTAGCACCTGTTATTCCTATTGGACCTGTAGCTCCCGTTGGACCTTGGTCTCCCGTTAAGCCAGTCGCCCCGGTTAAACCCTGTTCTCCTGTTAATCCAGTAGCTCCAATCGGGCCAGTAGATCCTATTTCTCCTATTGGCCCCTGTGGTCCAGTAGGGCCGGATAATCCGGTCAAACCAGTTGCCCCGGTCAAACCGGTTGCTCCGGTAATGCCAATCGGACCCGTAGCTCCTTGAATACCGGTTGCCCCCGTAGGACCGAGTTCCCCCGTCAAACCGGTTGCTCCGGTAATGCCAATCGGACCCGTAGCTCCTTGAATACCGGTTGCCCCCGTAGGACCGAGTTCCCCCGTCAAACCGGTTGCTCCGGTAATGCCAATCGGCCCTGTTTCTCCGGTCGAACCAGTTGCTCCGGTGGAACCTTGTTCCCCAGTCAAACCGGTTGCTCCGGTCAAACCTGTTGCCCCGGTAATACCAATCGGACCCGTTGCCCCGGTGGAACCTTGTTCCCCGGTCAAACCCGTTGCCCCGGTAATACCAATCGGACCCGTTGCCCCGGTAATACCAATCGGCCCTGTTTCTCCGGCCGAACCAGTTGCTCCGGTCAGACCGGTTGCTCCCGTAGGACCAGGTTCCCCTGTCAAACCGGTTGCCCCATTGATACCAATCGGACCTGTTGCTCCAATGGAACCCGTTGCTCCGATTAAACCTGTCGCCCCCGTAATTCCAATTGGGCCAGTTGCCCCCGTGGCACCCTCACTTCCTTCAGGACCAGCCGCTCCGGCTGAAATCCATTGCCCACCATCTAGATCTTCGTACCAAAGATTCAGAGATCCGTAGATTGTGCTGTACCACAGATCTCCAACCTTTGGATTGGGAGGGGGAGAAGCAGAGACCGTTGCAGCTGTTATAACTGGTCCGCAAGCGGTGATATTAATCCACTTTTGTCCGTTCCACTGAAATTCCTGCCCTTTCCAGGTTACTATTTGACCGTAAGATGGATTTTGAGGAAAGGTTGGCATTTCTGATCTTAAATTCCTGCGATTCAGGTGAAAACTTTATTCGGTTTTGACGTCCTAGGGTTTAGGACTCCACCCGACAATTCAATTCGCTGTATACGAATTCCAAGGTCATGGTAAAAATCAAAGATATCCGACATTTTATAAGCCCTAACAACGTCCACAACACCATCCTTTCGTATAACCGTATGGCAGTCCGTGGTTAACTGTCTCGGATTTATCTCATAAAGACTCAAGTTTTCAGCAACGACTTGAACCTTGGGCATTCTAAGATTATCTTCTATCCAAGTTTACCCCACTTTAGTGGCTTACCTCTTGCCAATCCATGCTTCCGAAAACAGTTTGGCTGGCGTTCGCTCCCGCAATCGCAAGAGTTAGGGTGGAAGGAGTTCCCGTAAAACTGTTCCTTTCAAGTTGATATGCTAGAATAGAATCTCCTCCGATGTCAACGGAAGGAGAACCTTGATTGGAAGCAGAGAAAAATCCTGAGATCAGAACTCTTCCCCCGGATATCGTGGTACTATCCAAGCTATATTCTGCGCAAGAGTCTAAACCTGCACTAACCCAAGTTCCACCTGTGACTGCCGCTCCGGAAACTATTTGCCAACTGTATTTTTCATTGTTTCCTACCCCCATCAACGATATTTGCTTCATTACGGCAACCGCATCAAGTTGACCGCTCTTTAGACGGAGACTGACAACTGGATAGTACGTACCAGCAAGAGTTAGCGCCTTTGGAGCTGTGATCGATGTCCCGATGCTTCTCTGAAGCCCGCTCAAAATATAACCCCCTTCAGAAATCACAGTTGAGCAAATTTGCTTCAGGGTGCTAACAGAATCTGTGATACCCGTGTTTGTGATTTCATACCGAAGTGGAAGTGTTGCGGTTGTAATGTACGTTGATGTGATAAGATTAGCGTGTTGAAACTCGTGGCATATAATGAATTTACCGTTAATTACGAAACCCAACCTCACAGTTCCTACACCTAACCACTCGATGTCCATGAATAGGATTTGAGCTTTTGTAATGTCGAGTGTTATTCCAGATGGGCCAGTCCCATCAAGTTTATCAACGTTCCAACCTGTGTCATTGAAGCCATAGACGCTCCCTGACTGGCTTATCCTTGTCTCTGTTAAGGTTCCGCTCACGGACGATCTTTCAACGAAACAAAGGTTCTCTTCCAAGCCGTTCAGTTCAAGAAAGAAACCATTGGAACTCCCAAAGTATCCAATCCTCTGTCTGAGATTTTCCTTGACAGGCTCAAACACAAAAGTGCTCATGACGCTTAAAGATTTTCCTGGTTGGTAAGGAAAAACTCTGGTCGTTTCTCGAATAACGCTGGAACCATTAGCCATAGTGACGGACAGGTCCACTAGTCCTTGATTCCCGTTGAACGTGACCGTTCCACCCGAAACGGTTTGGGTTGCCCAGGACCCGTTATCAGAGTAGCGATGACTGGAGTCAAATAGGGTATACGGGTTAGAGACCCTTTGACGTCCAAAAGCGTCGGTGGCGGTTGGTGCGAAACCCGAAACAACAACTTCCCCGATTACGGAAAGCGGATTACCGGAATCGTTTGCGACCTCGACTGATTCCGGCCAGTTTTCGACTTCAACTGGAACAGGGTTTTCGATCTCGTTGATTATCGTGACCGGTCCCGAGATGTTAACTGGATCCAGAGCTGTGTTGGTAACATGAACCTCTGCAGCGGGCTCTCCTCCACCTCCTCCCCCCTGCAGAACGATAATCTGAAGATCATCGGAACTGAGGCAGTAGGTCGTAGATTGTTCCAGAGTTAAAATCGTATTCCCACTTTCGTAAGACAGGGTTGCTCCCGCACTTCCTTCATCAGGCGAGTAGAGAATCGAACCCCGAGTTACGTTTATGATTGTTCCAAAGTCCTCGAGCTTTAAGGTTGCGGGAATTGTGATTGTCCCCTCCCCTGGGTCGCCAGGGGAGAATGTGTAACTTTGAACAATGGACATGTTTCTTTTCGGAGAGTAAAAGTTCTAACCTAAGACTCAATCTACAACGAGAACGCCGTCAGAATTAATCACAAGACCGGCTCCTACTCCCGTTAAACCATTTGGGGAATAAAGGTATTCTTGGGGAGGTTGAGAAGGAAGTCCCTCGATTTGTACGGAACCTTCAGAGTCAACAGATAATCCCTCTCCGACGGTGTAATCCCAGTAGGGGCCTCGAATCTGGTAAATTTCCGGAGACTCGAAGTTAGAATTGGGGATGGGGACAGAAAGTTCAGGTCTTTTTGGTAAAGTCATTTTCTGTAAGAGGTTATTTAGTGAGAATTGTTCAACAGTACTCTCTACTAAAAGTTTAACTAGTTTTAATTTCGGAGGTTACGAAGAGAGTTCTGGGAAGTTAACTATCTTTTTTCGGGGGCCGATTGTTTAAGTCGATTAGGAAAGTTAAGGTTACCTAAAGCCAACACCAGCCAGAAGAAAGAAAGCTAAACAGGGGAAATTACCCCTGAGTTAAAGTGAAGGCGGGTCATTTTACGACTCGGCTGCGCTCTGATCCCCCTACCTACGTTCAAGGGAGGGGTGGGGGTGGGGGTGGGTTGGAAAGTTCCCCAGTTTCCGGGTCAACTTCAAGGTTCTCACCGATTATCACACGACCTTGAGGGGTTTCGATGTAATAAGACTCAGGGAAGTTGAAGGGGCTGTTGGGAATTTCTTCAGAAAACTCACGATAGGGGCGAGGGAGACTCATCTTTTCTTTTAGTCACATCACTTCGAACTTTACCCTTTATAGCTTTCTCGAAAATTCCGTTCCTTGGCACTCTTGCAGACACCTTTCCGGAAGAATCTCTTTCGGGTCCCTACTTGACTTTGAGAGTGCGGATTTAATCTTGTGTAGGTCTGGTATTCCAAGTTTCCCCCAAGGAAACCATCCTTTCTCCCGGAGACAAAGAAGTTGTGTCAAATCCGAGTTCGGTCAAACGGGCGAGCCAAGAGGCTTCATCGTCAAATTCCTCAACATAAGGCTGACCTGTAGCAAGATTCGTTCCGGGCTGAACCTTAACTGGGTGAATCACGTCTTCCCCATTATGGCAAATCACGTATGCTTCGTTGGAGTAAACTTTTTCCATTTTGATGAGTAAACTTGTAAAAGTTTACCCTGACCCACCTTTCTAGACTTAATTGAATCTATCTTTTAACTAAATAAAAGTTTTGTGATATTGTTTTGCTAGAAAGTGTATCCACTAAAACCACCTGTGTACCTCTGTTTCGGTCTTTTCAAATCTGAAAGCTTATTCACAACTGTTACGTGAATAGTATAAACTTTGTAAATTAATTGCACTTTCCTCCGGGGTCAGATCCACGCCTCATCAACGTCCGGGGTTGCGGGATCGTCAGGCAGGAAGCGGCCTTGGCTATCTCTGGCCCGTACCCGCTGACCGGCGATCGCGGCGACGAACTCCGCTGGAAGGTAGCAGAGTTCCGCCAACCCCACCAGCTCCGCGAGTGCCTCAGGCGGTGGAGGGGCGACGGCAAGTACGGCACGCCACGACCCGCTGAACTCTGCCAGGTCCCCGTTTTCCGCCTTGGCTAAGCCCGATGATAGTCCCAGCACCGCTACGGGAACAACCTGAAAGGCAACGGAGATGGCCTGATTGATAGCCACCACCGAACTATCCGGAGCCCCTGGGCTGGGCAGTAGGCCCAACTTAAACCGTGCCCAATCAGGCCCCGGTTTGTTAGCCTCGTCGTAGGCCGCCACTTCCTCAGGGGTGGCATCACGGACGGTCAGCACCTGCTGCAGGGTGCCGTCCTCCAGCTCCTCCGGGTCGCCCTCCACCAGGCGCTGCGTGCGTGGGTCGTGCTCGGGGCGCTCGATTGTCTGCACCGGCAGGCAGCCAAAGTCTGCAGCTGTCTCGTCGCTGATCGGAAACGGGAAGCTGGTATTGGGGAAGGTTGAGCGCAGTTGCTCCTTGACGAACGGATAGACGATGCTGCCGTCGTCGTTCTTGAGTCGGTAGATCATGGCAAGAATCAGGCTTGAGTAAAAAGTCGCATGGTCAGCATAGTGCTTGAGATGATCACTTTGCAAAAGTAAACGTTACCTCTAAAGCGAATAAACGCCAAAAAATGGACTAACATCGCCAACCCAGGCCAAAAAAGAACCGGATGGCGAAATGGCTATCTGTCGGGTGTTGCCGGGCGGAGTGGCCGCAACTCCTGAAGGACTGCCAAGTGTTGAACCATCAAACGGATAAATACTTACAAAAGGACTATTTACATGCCCAACTACAACTCTAGAACCAGACGGCGTAAAACTGACTGATCTTACTTCTCCCGGAGGCGGCTGCGCCGGCAAAATTGGATTACCAAGAGCCGAACCATTAAACGGATAAATAGAGAAATAAGGACTCACGCTTGAGCCAATGGCAATAAAGTTTCCCGCAGGAGAAAACTTTGCACTGTTTACATGCCCAGGCGGGAGACTGGAAGGAGTTATTCTGGTGCCAAGTGATGCTCCAGAAAATGGGTAAACCGCAAGATAGGGACTTTTTCGGTCGCCCACGGCCAAGTAGCTTCCAGAAGGGGAAAAATGCACAGAACTGGCAAAATCATCAAACAAAACGGGCGACTCCCTTATTTGAGTGCCAAAATTGCCCGTACTATTGTCGAAAAGATAGACTACAAAGTCTGTATTGCCACTGCTGGCGGCGATGTGGCCGAGGGCTACCGCGTCTCCAGAAGGCCGAAAAGAGATACCAAAGCCATAAGCACTTGCTTGTGGGCTTGGCAATACTGGGTTGCCCAAGGTAGAACCATTAAAGGGTCTTACTTGAAAGCGCTCTTGGTTAGACTGTCCAAAAGGATTTAGGGCAAGCCAAATACCAGATGGAGAGAACTCAACGCCATAAACCTCTCCAACGGGCGCCAATGATGGTGGAATGGGAGTGCCTAGTTGAGTTCCGGTAAAAGGGTACACTCTAACAAATGATCCGCCGCTATGCCCAACTGCAATAAAGCTTCCTGAAGGGGACCATGCGGCAGACAGTCCGGTGCCCGGCAGGGCACTACTTGGTAAAATTGATGACGGCAGCGATGATCCACTGACTCTCATAAACTGATGTCTCATTTCTGTGCCATCCCGTAAAGTGTCGTGCCGATCTTCCACATCTGGATGAACGTAAAGCCCGTCGTCGCCAGCGTTGGCGCCGTGGTACTACCCACCCAGGTGATCGTTGGCCAGGTCAACGTGAACGCCGAGCCGTCATTCACGCACAGCAGCATGGATGCCCCCGCCGGGAAGTTGTTGGCTGTCGCCGTGCGGCTCGCCCCCAGCGTCCAGGTCTGAATCGATCCGTTGCTGGGGTTCAGGTCCACGCTGGCGCCATCAGTGATGGCAAAGATCGTCTCGGTGATACCCCCAAGCGTCTTGTTTGTCAGCGTCTGGGTGTCCGTCGTTCCGACAATAGTCCCGGACGGCAGAGTTGGCCTGTTGCTTAAGTCGCTGTAACTCCCGGTCGTGGCCACCGTCGCTAGGCCTGTTATTGTTGAAGCTCCTTGCGTCCCGGTGTGATTGGCTCTACTTAAGTAGTAGCTTGGGTTATTGGCCCCCAGTGCGGTTAGATTGGCACTTAGTGGTTGATACGTACTTGCCGCTGTCGTCACACTTAATGCTCCAGTAATTCTGGAATCATCGCCGGCAGCCACCGTTCCCGCAGTCGTTCCGATTGATGCTGTCGCAGCACTCCCTAGCTCCAAAGTGGTTCTTGTGGAAGGGGCATCAGCCTGAGTTAGCAAGGAGCGCCCAAATGTCGTAGTGCCCAGTGCAGCAATCGAAGTGAGGTCAGGATCTAGGGGTTGATAGGTGGAGGCAGCTATTGAAGCACTCAATGCCCCCGTAATCCTTGAATCGTCTCCGGCAGCCACAGTTCCAGCTATTGTACCAACATCGCGAGAGGCTGAGGTACCAAGGGTTGGCTTACCGGACAAATCCGAATAAGCTCCACTAGTAGCAACCGTCGCCAAAATCGGAGAAGTGTAAGAGATTACACCAGTCACAGGGTCATAGCCCAGTGAGCCACTAACACTGATTGATTGTCTTGCCCGAGCCGCAGTAAAATAAAGGTTTACGCCACCTTCGGTGACAGAATCGGTGCTTCCGGGACTGGCACTAATTTCAACGTATGTGGAGCCGCTCCAGCGGTAGGTTTTGTTAGAGTCCAGCGCAACGTAAATCTTCCCAGTTTCACCTGTGGTAGGAAAGGAGGAAAGATTGGCACCTTCTACCACATCGTCAACGTAACTCGGTAACAGCGATGATGGGATTAGCCCACTACCATCTAATCTTGCCAGCCCGTTGGCAACATTCATGCTTAGAGAGACATTACGACTCCGAGTCCAGAACCCGTTACCATCTTGCGTGCTAGTGTCGCTGACTGTCAGAGGCTGTCCCGCTGTTGCTGTTAACCCCGCCAGGAAACGGTTATCTACATAACTGCGTACTGCGAACAGTGTCGGGGCAGTGTTCCCATCGCTGCTTCCAGTAGAAGCTAACAAAGTCGCATTATTTGAGACCTCCTGAAGTTGAACCCCGACCGTACTAACTCCACCGTTTCTGGAGAACGGGCCAATTGCGTTTAATCCGCTGAGGTTGAACTGGCTTGTATTGACTGTAACTGAGCCGGTTGTTCCGTCGACGGAAAAGGCCCCTCCAGCAACCTTTACGTCCCCCACATCATTAACAATGAGACCGAAAACCCTCCCCAGATTTCTCTCCACTACTTCATTTGCTCTGATCGGGACCCCTCCGTTCCATGGGAGAGCATTGTAGTTAGTACCAGATCCGACATAATTGGCAGAATGGCAGCCAGCACCAATCTGGGACCGTTGTCTAAAGTCTGCCATAGAGCCCTGGGCCGCATTTTCAGCTAATCCGGAAGCGCTAGGATTGTAAAAGTCAACTCTGTAGCCGGCACGAGTTGGGTCAGAGTCTGCTACTATGGAGCCGCTAGCATCGATCGGATTTCCACTTTGAACCACATAGGCAACGCCATCGATGATCATAATCTGACCGGCCGCCGGTCGGCTGCTGCTCCCAAGTCGGTTTGAAGTCATGCTTATGACATCTACTGTCGTAGCTCCTGCAGAGGCCGATACACGTAGTGATCCAGTAAATAAAGCAGTCGCAGAGTAGCCATCGGCCACAAGGCCATAAGTGCCAAATTCACTACAGCCTCCTCCGCTAAGTGTTACCTGGCCCCCTTTTTCTGCCTGAACGTGCCAGGTCCCGAAGAGACCGAAAAATGAAACCAGTTCAGCGTAGGCATCATTTTTAACTACACAGCCGGGGCCTCCCAGATTCTGCTGAGTGAAACCATAAACAACCATACTGCGAATAGGACTGTCTGATTTACACTTTGCTCCGTCAACCTCAACTCCTCCTCCAGTATCGCCTACGCTAGTGCTCCCAGCCAATCCAGAATCGTCCTCAGCTGTAATCGATGCGCAATCCTTCACGTAGGGGGAGGCTGTCAAATATACACCTTGCCCTGAGTTTGCCTGATTGTTAAAACTAATTGCCCAGGCACGCTGTCCTACACTTGAGTCAGTCGGGCTGGTTCCTGTTGCCTGGTGGCCAGCAAACCTGAAATCTACCACCATGCACCCGGAGTCAAGTGCGAAAAAGCCGTTTAGTTCCTCTCCCGTGGCGGGTTTGACAATTGTACCTCTCTGGAGTGAACCCTGGGCCAATATATTTGGTTTCAAGCGGAAAGGCAATCCGGATTCTACGTACTCTCCTGGACCCACCATGATCTTGGCGTAAGCTCCTGGGTTTGATGAAACATAGGAGTTGGCTGCTGAAACCGCCGCCGCTATCGTTAGAAAAGGCTCCCCGTCGCTGGTTCCGTTGTTGCTGTTACTAGCAGTGGCTCTCTTTGAGACATAGAAAATAGCAGCATCACGAAAAGCATCAAGTCTGTTCTTTAGCTCTGTGAATCTTGAGTCATCTCCGGCCGCAACTGTCCCTGTTGTAGTACCAACATTTAGAGAAGAGGAGTTTCCAAGGTTAGGACGACCGGAAAGGTCCCCGTATGCCCCGCTGGTTGCGACTGAGGCTAATCCCGATACGTCTGTAGCCCCAATGGTAACGTTCCCGGTTCGACCAGCAACAGTTTGCACCGGGGCTGCTAAGGATGCACGAGAGTTGGTAAAATATAGATTGGTAGAACCTTCGGGAACAGCGTCGGTACTTCCAGGGGAGGCAACGATTTCTAAATAGGAGCTACCCCCCCAGCGATAAGCTTTCCCGGTATCAATAGCTACGTAAATCTTCCCCGATTCCCCAGTCGTAGGCAATACTCCGAAGTTGGCTGCCTCTATTACATCGTCTACATAGGAGGGAAGTAGAGAGCTTGGAACTTTTGAAGTACCGTCTAAAACCACAACATTTCCAGCTGAACTGCCACTGTCCAGCGATGCGGCTGTTCCTAAGCTCGGCCTCCCGTAAAGATCGGAGTAGGACCCCGAGGTTGCGACAGGGGAAAGCCCGGTTACCGACAGGGTGCCCCCGGACAGCAACAAGTTGCTACCGACTGTGGCTCCCGCAGGGGACCCGCTATCATTGTAAATGAGTTGGCCGTTAGTTCCCGCTATAGGACCCGTTGCCCCCGTAGACCCTGTTTGTCCCTGAATGCCTGTCGCTCCTGTAGCACCCTTGTCTCCAGCCACTCCGGTGGCCCCCATCAAACCTGTTGCTCCGGTAATACCAATCGGACCCGTTGCTCCGGTGGAACCTTGTTCCCCAGTAAAACCTGTTGCCCCGGAAATACCAATCGGACCCGTTGCTCCGGTAATACCAATCGGACCCGTTGCTCCGGTGGAACCTTGTCCCCCTGTCAAACCGGTTGCCCCAGTTTCTCCGGTGGAACCTGTTGCTCCAGAAATACCAACTGGACCTGTTTCCCCTGTCAAACCG
>Ga0129333_10005858_pt1 | contig 11594 bp, 8 predicted proteins | sample CPB6_08_DNA_FD_94474 | JGI IMG/M metagenome (GOLD analysis project Ga0129333, IMG submission 94474) | Freshwater to marine salinity gradient microbial communities from Chesapeake Bay, USA - CPBay_Sum_0.6_0.8_DNA | ecosystem: Environmental > Aquatic > Marine > Coastal | place: USA: Chesapeake Bay...
CGCAAACATTCTAACATTCTTGACCTCTCTTGATGATAGCACTAGTGCCATCAAAGGATATTTCAATCTAATTGATAAAGCATCTTCAAGCAACTTTGCTCTTTATGCAATTAGTGAATTGACAGATAGAACTGGATACTATGAATTAGATCTAACTCACATCACTGGTAGTGCTGCAGCATTCTCAAATGCACAAGAAGTCATTATGACCTTTGCGCGTACAGGTGATCGTGGTCCTCAAGGTCCACAAGGTGTTATCGGACCGCAAGGTCCATCTGGTCCACAAGGTGTTGCTGGTGCTGCTGGACCACAAGGACCATCAGGACCATCTGGAGCTGGATTAGATGGTCCACAAGGTCCACAAGGTCCACAAGGTGTTCTTGGTCCACAAGGACCACAAGGACCATCTGGAGCGGCATCAAATGTTGCAGGTCCACAAGGTCCGCAAGGCGTTGAAGGTCCACAAGGTCCTCAAGGTCCATCTGGCGTTTCAAATGTTCCTGGTCCACAAGGACCACAAGGCGCGACTGGCGACACTGGTCCACAAGGACCAACAGGACCACAAGGTCCAATTGGATCAACTGGCGAAACTGGTCCACAAGGACCACAAGGCGCAACAGGTAATACTGGTCCACAAGGTCCGCAAGGTGTGACTGGTGATACTGGTCCACAAGGACCAACAGGACCACAAGGTCCACAAGGTCCACAGGGCGTGACAGGTAATACTGGTCCACAAGGACCACAGGGTGTAACGGGCGATACTGGTCCACAAGGTCCGCAGGGTCCACAAGGACCACAAGGTCCGCAAGGTGTCGTTGGTCCACAAGGTCCGCAAGGTCCGCAAGGTCCGCAGGGTGTTGTTGGTCCTCAAGGACCACAAGGTCCTCAGGGAGTTTTTGGTCCGCAAGGTCCACAGGGACCTCAAGGTCCAGAAGGTCCTCAAGGCGTTGTCGGTCCTCAAGGACCACAAGGTGCTCAAGGGCAAAAAGGTGATACTGGTGAATTTGGTGGTGCAACTTTTGATTATTACTATTATACATCAACAAGTGATCCAGCAAATCAAGTTTCTGGTGTATTGAACTTTGATGCAAATCCATTCAATACGTCAGGAAATTTATTCATCTCGTTCAATGATATCAATACACAAAACGTATTCAATTTCTTGACCACAATTGATGATTCTACTTCTGCAATCAAGGGCAGTTTCAAGGTTGCAAATACTGCAAATACTTTACAGTTTGCATATTTTAGCATCAATGGTGCACACACTCATGATTCTGATCACTTCAACGTTCCAGTTGCTCATACTTCTGGTTCTGTAACATCATTTGCGAATAATACGCAAGTCATCATCACGTTTACAAGAACTGGTGATAAAGGTGATACTGGTCCACAAGGACCACAAGGACCTCAAGGACCACAGGGTCCACAAGGTCCGCAAGGTCCTCAAGGACCAAGTGGAGTTTCGAATGTTCCTGGTCCACAAGGACCACAAGGTGCCTCTATAACTGGACCACAAGGACCTCAAGGACCACAAGGTGTCGTTGGTGATATTGGTCCACAAGGTCCACAAGGACCTCAAGGTGTTGTTGGTCCTCAAGGTCCTCAAGGTCCACAAGGACCACAAGGATTACAAGGTGTAGCAGGACCTCAGGGACCACAAGGTCCGCAGGGACCACAAGGTGTACTTGGACCACAAGGTCCGCAAGGACCTCAAGGTGTGGCAGGACCAACTGGACCAATTGGCGGATCAAATACTCAAATTGTATTCAACAATAATACAGTTTCTGATGGTTCTGCAAATCTAACATTCAATCTGAACGGAAATATATTCAGCGTTGGCAGCTCAACGCTTGTTGCGAATGTATCAAATAATTCTGTAACGATGAGTGGTAATTTGACCGCGACAATGAAATCAAGTAAAGATTTCATGATTGCAAACACAAATACAAATGCTGCAAATACTGTAGATCTGTCAGTATCAAATTACTTCAGACATACGTTGACAGCAAGTGTTCAGTTTACATTTACGAATGCTCCATCATCTGGTACAAGTCAAATGTTCTCCCTTCTACTCACACAAGATGGAGTGGGTGGCAGAGTTCCGACATTCGCAAATACAATCTACTGGACTGGTGGATCAATTCCTCCTGCTACAACAGCAGCAAATGCTCGCGATATGTGGACGTTCATCACTTATGATGGCGGCGTTACCTATTGGGGCACATTGACTATGAAGGATGCGCGCTAAATAGTATAGATTATTCTTTTGTGAGTTCGTTATGAAAATACATGTATTGGTCAATCCAAGAAATCCCACTGGGCTTATGAATCGCGTTGATCCATTTGCGGTTCATGGCTACAAGTATATCAAACATTTATCGCCACATTTCGAAATGGTGCACTATGGAATTCCTGGCGCGCAAGTTGATTGCGAGCATGTTGATATTCCAACCACACCAACAGAAATCCAACGCTTCAATGAACTTGCTGGCGAAGAAATTCGTAAAAGAGCAAGTGACGGTGACATCATCGCTTGTTTCTTTGGTGTAGATAATAAACTTGCTTGCGATATGAATTCAACTTGCAAGCCAGTTGAGCCTTCTATTGGATATCGTGCAAATGGTATTTTTGCACCATATCGTGTGTTCACATCATATGCTAACATGCATATGTTCTATGGTGAACGTGGAATGCTTATGAATCCCTCTTGGTTTGATGATGTAATTGGTAACCCATTTACTATAAGTGAGTTTGAATATGGCGAGAAAAAAGAAGATTACTTCTTATATTTTGGTAGAGTTTGCGAAGAGAAGGGTGTTCATTTAGCAATTCAAGCAACAGAAAAACTGGGTAAGCGATTGATCATCGCTGGTCCTGGATCACTCAAGGCACTTGGTTATGATACAATTCCAAATCATGTTGAGGTGTTTGGTGTTGCAAATTCTGAGCAAAGAAAACAGTTGATGAAAAATGCCAAAGGTGTGATTGGTTTGACGTATTATGTTGAGCCATTCGGTAATATGATTATTGAAGCAAATTTATCTGGGACACCAGTCATTACAACAGACTGGGGAGCATTTCCTGAGATTGTTCTAGAAGGGCAAACTGGTTATCGAGTTCGAGACTTTCAATCTTTATTGAATGCCATTGATTCAATTGATAAAATCTCACCGTTTGATTGCAGAGAATGGGGATTGAATTTCTCAGACGAAGAAATACACAACAAGCACAAAAATTATCTAAACAAAGTGATTACAAACGATTTTTATGCGTAAACTATTCATAGTCGGGTCATCAATACAACCAAGAGAAGGGCGTTTCACATATAGTCAAACGCGCTCGAAGTTTGATGCACAAGAACGATTTAGGCAAACAATATTCACAACTAACTCTATTCGTGCAGCTTTTCCAGATGCAAAAATTGTAATCGTCGATTCTTCTGCAGAGTATGCAGAATACATACAAACATTTTGGTATTTGAAAGATGTTGACTTTATTCCACTCAGAGAACTTTGCGAAGATGCATATGAAACTGTAAATACGCACCCAAACAAAAGTTTATGTGAATCCTTGCTTCTCAATACTTATTATAAAACACATAAACCTCAAATCAAAGAATATGATTTTGTATTCAAGGCGACTGGAAGATATTTCTACTATGATTTCAATGATCAGTTACTTACAGAACAAAACAAAGATAAAATATTTTTCAAGAAACCATTGAATTTTGAATGGAATAATGATTGGCGATATCAATTTGTTGATAGAAGATTGTTACAAGATAACAATCGACTACACCAATACTGCACAGTCTTATACGGATTCGGATCAGAGCATCTAGAGAAGTTTATAGATATCAATGAGGCGACTATTCATTTGTTGAATCAAACTGCCATGAGTCATTACGATATTGAGACGCTATCATATTATTTTACAAGAGCATTTGAAGATAAGATTATAGAAGTAGATTGGAAGGTCTCTGGATGGGATGGGACTTCTGGTCGATTTATGTACTATTGAGGATCTAATCATGAAGATAAAGACAATCATTGTTGATGATTTTTACAATAATCCAGATACTGTTCGAGAGTTTGCGCTTGCGCAGAAATTTGAGGTTGCTGGAAATTACCCAGGACTCAGAACAGCTCCATATCTTCCTGATGATCTAAAAGTTACCATACAAGACATCGTACAATATGCGGGTGGAAAGGTCACTCACTGGTTTGAAGAGTCTGGATATACTGGTGCATTTCAAATTTGCACTGCTCAAGATCGTACTTGGATTCATGCAGATCATTTCAATAACTGGGCAGGAGTTTGTTATCTAACTCCAGATGCACCTCTTTCTTCTGGAACTGCATTATATCGCCATAAGGCTTCTGGTCAATACGAAAGAACAGATAAAGATTACGAAGGGTATGATTATACAAAGTGGGAAATGACGGACTATATGGCAAACAAATATAATCGTCTTGTTCTCTATCGTGGAAATATGTTTCATGCTTCTCTTGACTATTTCGGAAGCACTTTACATTCTGGTAGATTATTCCAAACCTTTTTCTTCAATACTGAATACTAATGAAAGTTCTTCATGTCATTTTTTCTTGTAATCGACTCCAGTATCTCACAAAAACTCTAGAGTCTTTACATCATCTAGATTATTGCGGACATCAGGTTGATCGGCTGATTGTAGACGATTATCCTCGAACCCGAAATGATTATATTTTCGATCTGTTGTGCAAAACGCATGGGTTCAACGCATTTCTGCATAAACAAAATATGGGATTATCAGTCACTTGGTCTGAGTTTTTTGATTATCTGAAAACAACAGATTATGACTACATTATTCATCAAGAAGATGATGTGATTCTAAAAGAACCAGTTCGATTAGACGATATGATTGAGATTTTAGAATCAGATCCGAAGATGGCATCTGTAGTCTTACAGAGACAAGAATGGTATTTTCACGAAAACCCACCGAAAGTTGAGCCGACAGATACTCCAATCAAACAGTATTATTACGGAAAAAATACAAAACAGTTTCCGATTATTTTCTCTTTCTATCGTCGGAGTATCATCAACTATCCATTTCGAGAATATTGGGGATTTACGATCAACGAAGGCATGATTATGGTCTATTTGGACCATTTTGAGAAGATGTACTCAGCAATTCTGAAGAATTCAGAAGGAAAAAATATCATCGAACATATCGGTGAAGAATCGACAGGAAGAAGAATACTTCCTGGAGAGCCAAATTGGGAGCAATTTGCGCATATGCATCCAGACAAAGTCTATAGTTCTCGGGATGGGAGACTTATCTCATAAACTAAATATACAATAATTAGAGAGGTTATACATGTCTCATCCCTCATCTCGCACCGAACTCAAAGATTATTGTCTCCGAAAACTCGGTTTTCCAGTCATCGATATCAATGTCGACGAAGATCAGTTAGAAGATAGAATCGATGATGCTCTGTACATGTATAGAAGTTATCATTATGACGGAACAGAGCGTTGTTATCTGGCTCATCAGGTTACTGCGGGCGACATTTCGAATACCTATATCACTTTAGCAAATTCTATCACAGGGATCAGCCAAGTTTTCCCATTCACAGGATCGATTCAGTCTTCGACGTCATCCTCTGGATTCAACATGTTTGATATCAATTATCAGCTTCGTTTGAACGATTTTTATAATCTAACTGCCTCCTCTTATACTTACTATGTGATCGCAAGAGAACATCTAGCGATGTTGGATATGATCGTGACTGGACTTCCTCCATTCACCTTCAATAAGCAAATGCACAGATTGAATGTTCAAATGGACTGGAACAAGTTCAAGGATAACGCATACCTTGCATTCGAATGTCATAGAATTGTAGATCCAGAGGTATATTCTGGAGTTTATTCTGACATTTGGGTTCGAGATTATACATCAGCTCTATTCAAACAGCAATGGGGAACAAACCTCAAGAAGTATGGAAACTATACCCTTCCTGGCGGTTTGATCATCAATGGCCAGCAAATTTACGATGAAGCCTCAGCTGAAGTCGAAAAACTTCAAGAAAAACTTCGCGACACTTACGAAGAACCAGTCGCATTTATTGTAGGATAAAATGCCAACTAGTGTATACTTCAACAATCAGAAAGCATCGGTTGAACAACAACTGATCGAAGATTTGATCATTGAATCAATTCGCAATCATGGGATAGATGTATATTATCTTCCTCGTGAATCTCGTTCATCTACAGACGAACTTTTTGGTGATGATCCAGTCAAATGCTATCGCAGTGCAATCAAAGTTGACATGTATCTTGAATCATTTCAAGACTTCGAAGGAAACTCTGAATTCTTTAGCAAATTTGGTCTTGAAATTCAAAAAGTCGCGCGCATGGCAGTTGCTCGTCGCACATTTGAACGATTAGTTACAAGACAATATCCAACAACTCATAATCTTCCAAAAGAAGGTGATCTGATTTATCTTCCTGTACAAAAGAAAATTCTAGAAATAAAGGGCGTTGAAGAAGAAAAGAACTTCTTCCAGGCTGGTAAGATCGCTCCATATATGTTTGGATTGACAATGGAAGCCTTCAAGTATAATGGAGAATTGTTCGAAACTGGTGTATCAGAGATCGATAATATTTCTGATCTGCAAGCAATGATTCTTGAGTATGTACTTGACTCTGGCGGATCAGGGACCTTTACTGATCAAGAATGGGTCTATCAGGGATCTAGTTTTGCCACGGCAACTGCAAAAGGATTAGTCGCCTCTTGGAATAAGCCAAATCGACAACTCAAACTCAAAAATATATTTGGTTCTTTCGTTGACACAGAACAAATAAAAGGTAGATCTAGTGGTGCAATTTGGGAAATACAAACTGATGCGAATAAACTTGTTGATGCTGCTGGAAATAAACTTGATGACAATTTCTTGATTGAACAAGAAGCTGATAATATTCTTGACTTCAGTGAAACTAATCCTTTTGGTGAAGTGTAATGCTATCTGGAGTTCATTTTTATCACAGAATTACGCGCAAGATGGTTGTGGCATTTGGCACAATGTTCAATAACATCACGCTCAAAAGATATAATAAGGCAGGTACACAAGAGATTGAAAGAATCAATGTGCCATTGATGTATGGTCAAAAAGAAAAGTTTTATGAGCGTATTACTCAAGACCCTAACTTGGCAAATGAGACAATGATGACGCTGCCAAGAATGAGTTTTGAGATGAATGCGATTACCTACGATCCGCTTCGTAAGCGTAGCAATTTTACAAACAGTTTTTCTGCTGGAAGCACAAACAGTAAAGTAAAAAATATAGTTGCGACACCATATAATTTTGATTTCACACTATCAATCTATGTTAGAAATGTTGAAGATGGAACGCAAATTGTGGAACAAATACTTCCATACTTTTCTCCAGACTACACAGTAACAATGAACTTGGTTGGTGTAGATTCTGAGAAAGTTGATGTTCCTTTTATTCTCAACTCAGTATCACAAGATCTAGAAAATGTTGGTGTGAGTGCTGATAATGTTCGTATTATCATATGGAGTTTGACGTTTACAGCAAAAGGTTATATGTATGGAGCAACTACTGAGTCTAAGATTATTCGTAAGGTGACAGCAAATACATATAATAGCACATACAATGATAGAAACGATCGTGAGATTGTTTTCAGTTCTGGTACTGGTTCATTCAAGAGAGGAGAACTAGTTTATGAAGGCAGAACATTGAGTTCAGCTAATGCCACAGCATTTGTTGACTCATGGAATTCGGAAAGCAATACACTAATTGTAGTTGATACAAATGGATCATTGAAAGTTGGAAGATATATTACTGGCGCTGTATCCAATGCCTCTTGGAATATACAAAGTTTTGGAACAGCAGATTATCAACTAGTAAGACAGGTAATATACCCAGATCCATTGAGTGCAAATGCTGATAGTGCATTTGGCTTTACAGAAGTATTGCAAGAAACACCATACTTCTTTGATGACAGAGTCGACTCTACGTTTATTAGAGTTGATAGCGGAAGTAAGACAGCTGACGATAATTTCTAAGAGAAAATAAATGACACAACAACAAATCAATATTGGCGCAGCACCAAATGACGGAACTGGCGATACAATTCGTCAGGCATTTGATAAAGTCAATGATAACTTTACAGAATTGTATGCGGGTGCTGGAGCAGACTCTGGTCCACAAGGACCACAAGGACCACAAGGTGTTGCTGGCGCAGCTGGCGCTGTTGGTCCACAAGGACCGCAGGGTGTGGCAGGCACAGCAGGTCCACAAGGACCGCAGGGCGCACAAGGTAATGCTGGTCCTCAGGGTCCAATGGGTCCTTCTGGTCCCGCTGGTTCGTTTGGTGGCATAACTCTTGATTATACTTTTGATATGAACACTGCAAACACGGATCCAGGGACTGGTCGTGTAAAATTTAATAATTTAAATCTTACGACTGCAACACAGATGTACATTGACAGCAGTGACGATTCTGGCGTTAATCTTGCAACTTTACTTCAAACAATTGATGATTCAACATCAACAATCAAAGGGCACTTTAAGATAAGTGAAAAGTCAAACGTGCAAGCGTTTGCAATATTCACAATTTCATCAGCATCTCATCCTGCAACATATTCAATTGTAGACTGCTCATATGTTTCTGGTGGTATAACATCATTTAACAATGATGCTGATGTGCTTATTACTTTTGCGAGAACTGGCGATATCGGAGATGCTGGTCCGCAAGGTCCTCAAGGCGTAGCGGGACCACAGGGTCCACAAGGTGAAGTTGGTCCTCAAGGACCACAGGGTGTTGTAGGACCACAGGGTCCACAAGGTGAAGTTGGTCCGCAAGGTCCTCAAGGCGTAGCGGGACCACAGGGTCCACAAGGTGAAGTTGGTCCTCAAGGACCACAGGGTGTTGTTGGTCCTCAAGGACCTCAAGGATTACCTGGACCACATGGAGATACTGGTCCACAAGGTCCACAAGGTCCAGATGGTCCTCAAGGACCACAGGGTGTTATTGGTCCTCAAGGACCAGCAGGATCTAATGGATCAACAGGTCCACAAGGTCCACAAGGACCATCAGGCGTTGCAGGTCCGACAGGACCAACTATTGCTGGTGTTGTTGTTTATGATGGTGGTGAACCAGATACAGATTTTAGCGTAGGACTAAATATCAATTGCGGAGGCGTTTCCTAACATGGCATATATTCAACTTCAATTTCGTCGCGGTACTGCAACACAGTGGTCAACTGCGAACTCAGTTCTTGCGCTAGGCGAACTCGGTCTTGAGACTGATACAAGTCAGTTCAAAGTCGGTGATGGCACCACTGCATGGAATCTATTAGGATATGGTGGACTTGTTGGTCCATCGGGTCCAGTAGGTCCGCAAGGTCCACAAGGCGTAATTGGTCCACAGGGTCCTCAAGGTCCTCAAGGTCCAGAAGGTCCGCAAGGTCCATCAGGCGTTTCAAATGTTCCTGGTCCGCAAGGTCCGCAAGGTCCACAAGGTCCGCAGGGTCCAGAAGGTCCTCAAGGTGTCGTCGGTCCGCAGGGTCCACAAGGTCCACAGGGTCCTCAAGGACCACAAGGTGTTGTTGGACCACAAGGTCCAGAAGGTCCGCAAGGTCCAGAGGGTCCGACTGGAGCACAAGGTGGATTTGGCGGTGCGACATTTGAATATAACTTCCAAACAAACACCACAGATAGTGATCCAGGTAATAGTTCTCTAAAACTCAATGATAGTTCTGTAACTCTTGCAAATAAACTTTGGATTGACTATGTTGATCAAAGTGGATCAGATATTCAAAACTATCTTGCAACTATCGATGACTCAACATCAACAATCAAAGGTCACTTTCGTATTGTGAACAAAGCAAACTCTGCTGATTTTGCATTGTTTACGATCAGTAATCTAACAGACAAAACTTCATACTTTGAAGTAACTTGTTCCTTTGTTTCAGGTAGTGCATCATCTTTCAGCAATGGTGAAGATATTCTAATCACATTCGCAAGAACTGGTGACAAGGGCGAGACTGGCGCTGTTGGTCCACAAGGTCCAACTGGTCCATCTGGTGGTCCACAGGGTCCTCAAGGACCACAAGGTCCACAGGGTCCAGAAGGTCCTCAAGGTGTCGTCGGTCCACAAGGTCCACAAGGTCCACAGGGTCCTCAAGGACCACAAGGTCCACAGGGTCCTCAAGGCGTCGAAGGTCCACAAGGTCCACAAGGTCCGCAGGGTCCACAAGGTGTGACTGGTGATACTGGTCCGCAAGGTCCACAAGGACCACAAGGCGCACAGGGTAATACTGGTCCACAAGGTCCACAAGGACCGCAGGGACCAACTGGTGCACAAGGAAGTTTTGGTGGTGCGACATTTGACTATACATTCAGTGCAAACGATTTCCAAGGAGATCCAGGCACTGGTAAAATGCGTTTGAATAATACAACAATCACTGCAGCAAATAAGTTGTGGATTGATTATTTGGATGATAATGGAACGCAAATTCAAAACTTCTTGACCACAATTGACGATTCAACATCAACAATCAAGGGTCACTTCCGCATTAGCAATAAATCAAATGCTGCAGATTTTGCGCTTTTCACAATTAGTGGATTGACAGATCGCACTGGATACTTCGAAGTTGATTGCGCATATGTCTCAGGTAGCGCAAGCAGCTTTAGTGATTCAGAAGATATTTTGATTACATTTGCTCGCACTGGTGACAAGGGCGACACTGGTTCTGCTGGTCCACAAGGTCCACAAGGTCCGCAAGGACCACAGGGTCCACAGGGTCCTCAAGGCGCACAAGGCGATGTTGGTCCGCAAGGTCCACAAGGACCACAAGGTCCTCAAGGTGTTCTTGGTCCACAAGGTCCTCAGGGTCCACAAGGTCCTCAGGGTCCGCAAGGACCACAAGGTGTAATTGGCGATACTGGTCCGCAAGGTCCACAAGGTGTGACTGGTGATACTGGTCCACAAGGTCCTCAGGGTCCACAAGGACCAACTGGCGCTCAGGGTGGTTTTGGTGGCGCAACGTTTGACTTTACCTTCGATTCAAACACTAGCGATAGTGATCCAGGACAAGGTAAGTTGAAGTTGAATAATGGTAGCGTCACTTCTGCTAATCGTTTATGGATTGATTACCTTGATGATAGTGGTACAAATATCTTCAATTTCTTAGCAACAATTGATGATTCCACATCAACAATCAAGGGTCACTTCAAGATCAGTAACAAGTCAGATCCAAATGACTTTGCATTGTTCATTGTGAACAGCTTGACTGATAAGACTGGTTACTTCGAAGTAAATTGCTCTTACGTGTCTGGTAGTGCTGCATCCTTCAGCAATGCAGAAGATGTATTGATTACATTTGCTCGTACTGGCGATAAGGGTGAGGCTGGTCCTCAGGGTCCATCTGGTCCAAGTGGTCCAAGTGGTGGTCCACAGGGTCCACAAGGTCCACAGGGTGTTGCTGGTCCGACTGGCGCTGCTGGTCCTCAAGGTCCGCAGGGTCCAAGCACTTATAATCAATCATTGAATACTGCAGATCCAGTAGTGTTTACAAGTGTATC
>Ga0129333_10005859_pt1 | contig 11591 bp, 6 predicted proteins | sample CPB6_08_DNA_FD_94474 | JGI IMG/M metagenome (GOLD analysis project Ga0129333, IMG submission 94474) | Freshwater to marine salinity gradient microbial communities from Chesapeake Bay, USA - CPBay_Sum_0.6_0.8_DNA | ecosystem: Environmental > Aquatic > Marine > Coastal | place: USA: Chesapeake Bay...
CAAGTGCTGTAAAAACTGGAAGCAGGATATTCCTTACGTATAACACCATTTCAGGTAAACTAGGATTTCTTTCAGCTCCAGCAGCATCCATTATTGATGGTGTTTCATTTGTAATAAACTCAACTGATGACGTAGGATTATCAGTTTTAGATGATTCAACAGTTAACTGGTGGGTAATCAATAATTAATGAATACACCCTATTCTAAATATATTAGTGGATTTTTTTGGTTTTTCCACTAATTCGCAAACATCCCTGGCATTTCTATGCTGGGGATTTTGTTTTATAACTAAATTGGTTAATCTATATAACCTTGTTAGTTAAATTAATTTGGTATATTTCAAAATAAATCCTATCTTTAGTATATTTTGTAACTAAAAAAAACCCTTATGTCATTCAACCAAAGTCTGATACATCAGCTAGAACAGATGTTACACTGGAAAAAAAGTAAGAAGGTGTACGCTGAAAAGCTTGGTGTTAGTGAGGACACTGTAGATGATCTGCTAAAAGAACTAAAAGGTAGAGAGGATGCAAGGAATGATGCTGAAATAGGAAACTACATAGGAGAACTTGAGGAGGCCTATTTAAAAGTGAATAACGAGAGAGGCACTCTTGAGTCAGTGATGGAGACTAGTTTTGAGCCAAAAGACGATGTTGACCTAGCTAAACTCCACAAAATCAACCTAGACAAGTACAAGATATCAAACTATTGGACCAAACAGAAATCTAATGGTAAATTCACATCCTCTGTGTTTGCAACTCTCAGACAACCAAAGGATTACACAGTAGAAGATTTTGCCAAGTTTCTTGAAAGTTATGTCCCTAAAGAGGTAATAGTTGTAGAAACTCCTTCAAGGCCTAAATATCTAGAAACTGTAGATGTTGAGATTTCAATTGCAGACTTCCATCTGGCAAAGAAAACTCTGGACAACGATACAATTTCTGATAGGAAAGCACAATACATAGGCGTTCTTACAGATCTTATAGATAAGGTGAAAGGCTCATTTGTAATAAACAAGATAGCCTTCCCCATCTCAAATGACTTCTTCCATACAGATAATTATCAAAACTCCACAACAAACGGTACTCCTCAGGATGTATTAGTGGGATTTGATCATGAATATGAAGAGGGGTTTGATCTGCTGGTTACAGCCATATCTCATTTAGTTACAGTGAGCAATGAGGTGGAAGTTATCCTGGTTCAGGGCAATCATGACCGTACCAAGTCCTTCTATCTCGCACATGCGCTAGAGATATTTTTCAAAGAGTTCCCAAACATCACGTTTCAAAGGAACCACTCCACAACAAAATCTACAGTGCTTGGCAATACGTTCATTGGATATCACCATGGTAACTGTAAGATAGACGAGCTTCCTCTCCTGTTTGCTACAGGAAAGGACGCATTCCAATTTGGAATAGCTGACTACAGAGAGGTGCATACAGGCGATAAGCATCATTACATGGCTAAAGAGGTGAAGGGAGTGAGAATACAACAAATGCCCTCCCTATCTGGAACAGATAGGTGGCACGCTGATCACAACTTTGTGCATTCAATCAGGGCAGGACTTGCTCTTGTCTATCACAATACACAGGGTAAAATTGCTGAATACGAATCAAGAATATAATCTATGGCAACTTTAAGAAAATTGGTTTCAGATGTACGTGGAATGCACAGATTGCTTTCTACAGACAATATGATTACAGATAGGGTGGTGGCATCTGAAATAAAGAATAATGCCATGCTCTTGATAAAAAGAGAAACCAATCTCAGAAAGCTCTGGGCAACAAGTACGATTTTTACAACAATCCCCTGTCTCGAAATGGTGGAAGTGCCTATTTCAGAATGTTGTGGATATGCAGACCCTTGCACAGTGGCAAGAAGCAAACACAAGCTTCCCAGAATAGCAGAAGGTAACTATCAATATTTGATCCAGGGCGTTTACTCCATAAATGCCATAGGTGGTACAGGAAAGAAGATTAAGGAAATCACCATCAACCGATATGTGAATCTCCTGAAGCTGCCTTTCATCAAGAAAGAAGAATACTATTGGATTGTTAATGACTATCTATATGTAAGTAATCCCTTGCTGACATCAGTGAGGATTGCCGCATTTTTTGAATCTGATGTTCCCAATGAAATTCTCTATCCAGAGTGTGACTGCGGTGGGCAAACCCCTCCTGTAGAAGAACTCTGTAAAAATCCTCTGGACAAGGAATATTCACTTCCTGGCTATCTTGAGAAACAAGTGTTGGAGCTCACCTCACAGAAGCTTCTTGGTACATACTTCCAGGTGAAGGCAGATTTGACAGATGATGGAGTGGATGGTCAGGCATCTAACGCACCAAATGGAAAATGAGAACTAGAATAGATTGGAGATCTGCAAGCAAGGAGAATTACAACGGTTTCTGTAAGAAGCATCCCACGATAAAACTTACATTTGATCAGTGGAGGAATATCATTTACACCTACACTGACTATTTCAAAACCTACATACTTGAGACAGGAGAAAGAGCCAAGCTCCCTTATGGGTTTGGCGAGTTCTCAATCAATAAGAAGAAGAGAAGAAAGCTCAAAGGCCTGAATGATGAGTTTGTAAATCTCCCTGTAGACTGGAAGAAAACAAAGGAAAAGGGCAAGATAATATACAATTTCAACTTCCATACAGAGGGTTATTTCTTTGGATGGATGTGGTTCAAGAGTACAGCAAGACTCAGGCACACAGACCTGTGGTATTTCAAACCCTCAAGAACAACATCCAGGTTACTTTCCCACTACCTAAAAACCGATAACAAGTATCAACATTTGTATCACCAATGGAAAACTTAATTAAATGTCCTACTACTATAAATACAACTTTACAACCCCTGAAATAGTTTATTCCACTGTAAAAGAGGAACTGAAAAGCTATTTTGATACAGGGGCTGTGGATGACCTGATGTTCCCCACCTATCTGGACAAATGTCTCAGGAAGCTGGGTAGAACAACATATGTTATTGAAGAAACTGTCCTGCAAATTGAGGATTTTGAGGCCAGGCTCCCAGACAACTTTTTTGCTGTAAGGGAAGCTTGGCTTTGTACTGAGGTGGATGCCCGTCCTTATCAAACAGCCAATTCATTTTATTCCCAGGCAGATTCCCAAACAACAATACAGGTAAGTCCTGTAATTTCCAACCAGGTTCCTTGTACAAACCCTGAATGTACAACAGGATGTCCCACATGCATGCCCGATCTCATACAGGCTGTCTATAAGACAAATAATTCAATGGCCAGATCGTATTCCAAGCAATACCTTCTAAAGCCAGGAAACATCTCTGTAAGGGCAAACTGCAGCCTTGATTGTGTAAACTTTGGAAGTTCTGCTGCTGATTCATTTGACATCAGGGGAAACAAGTTCGTAACAAACTTCAGGAATGGCGTAGTGTATTTGATATTTTATGCTACAGAGTATGATGACTCTGGAAACCAGATGATTCCAGATAATTATCGTATAAGAGAATATATTGAGGCATTCATCAAATACAAGGTGTTTGAAACCCTATCCAACCAGACAAACGACGAAACCTTCCAACAGCTTCAGCAAAAGCTCAACTATTACAAACAGCTTTCTGACGAGGCTTTCATCATGGCTGATATAGAGGTGAAGAAGCAGGATGTCTATGCTAAGCAAAGAAGAATCAAACAAGATTTGAATAGATTTAATATGTACGAACTTCCCAACAGAATCAACAGATATGGTTGGAGAAGAAATAACTGATATTCATGGCTGAGGAACAAGAACAATCACAACCCCAACAAGGTAATATTGTCACAGAATACAATGTTGCCAGGATGGGGATGAACATGGACAGCAGTGTCACACAAGTCCCAAAGGGAATGGTGACCTATGCCCTTAACGCTTCTGTTGAGAACTTTGATGCAAATAGTGTCAACTATCAGAATGAGCCAGGAAATGAGTTTTGTCTAAACTTCCCAGAAGGCTACCGTCTGATAGGTAGACACTTCATTCAAGAGAAGAACAAGCATGTGTTCTTTCTTGTAAACACAGAAACAGGAGATTCAGAGATTGGATATATGGATAATAACGACTGTGTCTACAGGACATTTGTCAATGCTCCTTGTCTCAACTTTGATGTCAATCATCCTATACATAAATCAGCACATAGAACCACCAATTGCTCTACAGAGATTTATTGGACAGATGGTATCAATCCCAGGAGATATCTCGACCTGGAAATAAGCAATCTTCCCAAAATACTAGTTCCTGGCTCAACTCCCTGCAATCCCAACTTTACAGATGCGTTAGACTGCAATCAGCTAAATATACAGCCTAATTTTGAAATTCCACAACTGTCTATTATAGACATAAGAACAGGTGGAAATCTCACAGCTGGAACCTATCAGTTTGCCATACAATATGCTGATGCTGCAGGAAACCCCTACACATCATATTATTCTGTAACCAATCCTACACCAATTGCCAATCCTCAACTTGTTACGCCTAACTTCAACTATGAGGTTGGTAAATCAATTATATTGAATGTCAGTAACCTGGATGTAACAGGACAGTTTGAGTATTTTAACATTGCTGTAATCAAAAATGTAAATGCAATTACATCTGTTGAGCTTGTCGGTACGTATTTCATAGATAATGTAGTTAACGAGATTACTTACACTGGGCAGAATGTTACGCAGATTAGGCTCACCATAGAGGATATATTTGAGAAATATCCCTATTATGAAATAGCACAGGATGTCACTAATGCTCAGGATGTTCTCATCTGGAGCAATCTTACATCTGTAGATAGAATTAATTATCAGCAGATTGCCAATCAGATTGAACTTCAATGGCAGACGTACAAGCTGCCTGCAAATGAAAACTACCAGGATGAGCTGAATGCCACAAACCTGCGTGGTTACCTCAGGGATGAGGTGTATGCCTTTGAAATTGTCTTCTTATTGAGAAACGGAAAACAAACAGACGGATTTCACATTCCAGGAAGATCTTCTATATATACAGATATTTTCCCACAGATTCTTACAACAAACGATGATTTCATAGGAGATCCTACAAACCCTATATCAAACACAAGTGACTACTGGCAAATCTACAATACAGCAAGTGTTATAGGAAGCGCTACAGGAAAGAATATAGGAAATGCCACCCCCTATCAATATGGCAATTTTGCCTATTGGGAGTCTACAGAAAACTACCCATGTAACGAAGATGTGTGGGGACAGCTTGCAAGTAAGCCCATCAGACATCACAAGTTTCCAGATGTGCTGGTCAGCCCCATATTTGAATCTGGATTTTTTACCACTCCGTCAGGAATGGTTATGCAGAAGAACTCCGTGTTTCCAATGGGAATAAGAATAGATGTTTCTCAAGTGGCATCTCTTATTGCTTCATCTAACCTTACAGCTGAACAAAAAGCAAACATTGCTGGATTCAAAATTGTACGTGGGGACAGAAGCACGAATAAGTCAATTGTAGCAAAAGGAATCCTCAGGAACGTAGGTAAATACAGAAGGGAAGAAACAGACTACTACTTCCCCAACTATCCATACAATGATCTTCGTGAGGACCCCTTTCTTCTAGATAAGTCTAATGCATTCACAGCAAATGCTGCAATTTCAAGTAGCACTGGTGGAATTTGTAGAAACTTCACTATTACAGGATACCCAACAGGAACCACTGATCCAGAAAGCATAGTGGAATATATAGACTGTTTTACAAATGAGATTACCACTGCATCTCTACAACCTGGGGAATCTAAATCTATTTGCGCAATAGATCTTCCCACTGTTACAAAGGGTAAGGCTTGTTTAGTTTCAAACACTTACAGCACTTGGGAAATAAAAATTACAGGAACTAGTGTATTTGCTGCAACATTTAAGTTCATCAATCCAACTGGATATGGAGCTAATGTAGCATATCCTCCAATAGGGTATGCTTCTTTCTGTGACTATTGTGATACCAATCCTACAGATGGTGCTTGCACAAATAGTACAATAGTTTCTGGGAAGTTTAATGAAATAAATGTATCATTTGGACTTCTTCTAAGTGGTCAGTCCTGGGCTCCAGGATCCATTATAACTGTACGTTCTGTAATCAAACCATTTTTAAGTTCAATAAATGGAAATCCTGCTCAAATCTCAATAACAGAGGTCGAAAAATTTGGATATGACATATGTCCACCTGCACCACTAAAAGCATTTGATTATGAGGACGTTGGATATAGGCAAGTGTTTAATTCCCCAGAGACATCATTTGGCCAGCCTTTTCTTGGAGGTGTATTAAAACTTGAGAATGTAATATTTGGTGCTGGTAATGCGCATTTTGTAAAAGTGAGAGATCACGCTAAGTATAAATTATTAAGTAAAGAGGCTCAAGAAGATGCTTTAAAAAGCAGCCTTGATATAGCAACTATTACATCACAAACGAATGTATCAGCGCTTTTTGCCTCTTACCAGGCCTATCTCACAATTTATATAAGCGGCATTACAAGAAAAAATTATGCATATTCCTACAACTCAATAGCAAGTTATGACTATTCTGCTGATATTGCAAACAACCTTGGTATCAAGCAGAGAGAGCTAGAGGCTGCTCAATATATTATTCCAGCTGTGCAATCTACAGGAGATCCTAATGGAATATCTATAAATAACTGGTATAGAGAGTCTTCTGTCTACTTGAAGACAAAAGATTCTAAGTTTGGAAGAACAATTTCTTCATTTGTAGTTCCAAGTAAAACTCCTAGTATATACCCAGCAGGAGTTTCCCTAGTAACTGACACATCTAGAAACACAATCAGTGGATTTGGTAACTGCTTCTCTCCAGAGAAAGAAACTCCTATAAATGTTGTTTCTTATTATGCATCGCTGAAAGATATTTTTGTAAATCAGTGGGGACAAATTTATTCTTACAATACGATTGATACAGGATTCCAAAGAGACATCACCCCAACAACTGCTCCAATTATTGATACAATTTTTGGAGGAGATACATTTATATGTAAGTTTGCTTTCAAGACAAAGTTACCTTTCTTTATAGACAATCGTGTAAATGCTCCAGACGATAGCGATGTGTTTTATGATGAAATCGGAAATGTTGCCTATCCAAAATATTGGTATTCAGCACGTTCTGTTTTAAACGATGTCACTCTTGCGACAAACCCTGGACCAACGACATTAAAGAATTTTATATCATTTAAAGCGCATAGTTTAGATTGTCCGAACAAACAGCAGCCAGCAAACGCCAATCCTGGTAGAACGTATTACGATGGAAAGATGTACCTGTTTGCTTATGGAGTGCCCTATTTCTATTGTGAGACAGGGATTAACACAGATTTGCGTCAGGCATTCAATAATAGGGAAGGAGATTTCTGGCCTCATGTAACAACATCAATTCCAGATGACTGGGTGCAGGAAAACTTTGTACCTATTGCTCAAGACAATACGTATTATTATAATGCGTCATTCTCTAAGCAAAACGTAGAAAACTTCTTCTCGCATCTTCCTCCTGATTGGGAAGCAAAGCTATGCTTCACAAACTACCCATTCAGGACAATATACTCTGACACAGCTAATCAAAATCCTGATGACAGGGTTAACAATTGGCTTTCTTATAGCCCAGGATCAGTGTTTGATTTCCCACAAAACTATGGGAATCTGGTTTCTCTGGATGGTATTCAGAACAAGATGGTGTTGGCAAGGTTTGAGAACAAGTCTTTGTTGTACAACAACCTTCTGACAATTGACACAAGTAATCCTCAGGCTGCCTATATCGGAAACAATAGCCTGTTCTCTGGAGCACCTCCAATAGACTTTGCTGAAACAGATCTTGGATATGTCGGAAGCCAGAACAAGTTTCTCTTAAAGATACCCCAGGGACAAATCTCTGTAGATGCAAAGAGAGGACAAGTGTTCCTGCTTTCCCAAAACCAGGCTACAGATCTCTCAGCATTTGGTTCTGGACTTAATAGGTTCTTTACAGACCATCTTGCATTTGAAATCTTGAGGTATTTCCCAACAGTGAATACAGACAACCATTTCAATGGAATAGGCCTACATGGTGTGTATGACAGCAAATATGATAGGGTGATTATCAGCAAGCTTGATTATATTCCTCTGTCAAAAGACATCAAATATGATGATGCCACCCAGGAGTTCTATTTGGAAACTAATAAAACAAGCATTCCATTAAGAACAAAGATTGAGCTTTCTGATGTTGAATATTTCTGTAACAAGTCTTGGACACTCTCGTTCAATATGAATACAAAGTCTTGGGTGAGTTTCCATAGCTACATTCCAAACTGGTATATTGCTGAGAACAATTTCTTCTATTCAGGACTGAATGGAGGATGTGATCTGGAAGCCATCGCCCTACAACAATCCATATCCTAACCCATGCCCAAAACAACATTCATAAAGCTTACAAAGGTGGGGTCCAGAACAGGACCAAAGTTTGACATATATGACGACTTGGGCAACATTCTGGCTAAAGACGTAACAAAGTCCACTTTAAAAACAGGCATTTCCTTACAGGTGGATAATGCTGTAAAAGTGATTTTAATAAAGTCGCTAGATGGATGCAATGGAACGTGTACAAATACAATCAATGTTCCAATAACAACAGGGTTTTTTTCACAACTGCCTAATATACAGGCAGTTAGCAAGAACACAGCGTCCTTATGGAGACATCTGACAAGTCCAATAATGTACAATCATTTCTATGGAAACATAGAACCATACATCATTGAATATCCTTTTGCATACAAATTCAACGATGAAATCCTGCAGAATGTAAAGGATTATACAAAGGTGTACAGGTATTTCCAGGATGAAGGTGGTGTCTGGAATGACAACAACAGGATAGAGATAGATGATGCCTGGTTCAACAAGGCTGTCCTGTACAACAACCAACAAAGTACAGGCATTCTAGAGCTTGTCCCAAAGCCCAAGAACAATCTGAGTGAGTATGGTAAATATCCAACATACAATGCTGAGAGCAAAACCATCGTGTTCACAAAGAGCGACAACTTCTACCTATACAACACATTCTGGTCATTGGTGAAGAATAAACAAATACCTTTGTTTGTAACAGACTGTTGCTCAACGCTTTCTATAGATAAGCTAGTGAATCAGGCAAATATGGACTATGGCAAGCGTTCCTTCAAGAAAGAACCCCTCAGAGCTAAAGATTTGAAGGTGAGACACATTCTTGATAATCGCAGCGACGTACATTTGACATCACAATTTATTGTAACACCTGCCCAAATCTCCTATAAGTAATGGCAAACAATAAAAAATATCGCACAGGAAAAAGCAAAATACAGGGAAAAGGTGTATTTGCTAAACAAAATCTTAAGCCTGGGGATTACATAGGCAAGGCCCACACAATCAACCAGCTTTACACAGATTACGATTTTACAGATCTTGGAAGGAATCACAATCATAGTGACAACCCTAATGTACAAAATGTTCTTGTTGGGAATGAAAGACACTTTGTTGCTATAAAACCCATCAAGAAAGGAGAAGAACTTACAACAGATTATAGACTTCAACCAGATCTGGAACAACCAGAAGATTTTCAAGATGGCGGTAAAATGACACCACAAAAAGATGGGTATAGGACATACTCTCCATTTAAAAATCTTCCATACATAGATGTTGAAGGCAATGTAATCGATACAAACAATTTGGCTTACGGCGGATTGAAATTAATTGGAGATAATGGTATTATTAAGTTTGCCAAAAACAACTCTGGTGATGTAACAATCCCTGGAGCAAAATCAGTTAGGGAAGTTCCAATTAAAGCTCAAGATGGTACAGAAATGCCAGGATGGTTGTATGGAGCTAGATATCCCAATAGAATAAAAGATCCTTCACGTAGAGACCTTGCTATAAAAAACTTTTTATTTGCTGTAGCTGATGATTTCTCTGGAGATATAGATTCTGCAGAAGAAGTGTTATATAATGTAAATCAAGGATATGGATCTGATAGACTTGAAAACAGAGTTCTTGAAGACTACTATGGATTTGATTATGCAGATTTAGTTCCTGAAAAAATTGCCAAGTATAAAGAAGAATATAGGAAAGCTTTTCCTGGAGAACCAAAAATGTTAGATGATTCAGGAGAACAAGAATTTAAAAATGGAGGATGGCTTGATGAATACAATGATGGAGGCGCTGTGGAATCAAGACAAGGGGGATACACAGACATTCCCTTCAGACACAACGGTGCATGGGGTGGACAATTTCAAAATGGTGGTGAAATGCAAATTGGTGCAAACCCAGAAGATGCTGATATAAAAGAAATTTATGACTGGGAAAAGCGCTACACCAACTCTCCAAGATTTACAGAGCTTAGTCAAAAACAAGGAGACTCTCCCAAAATGACACAAAGGAGAATAAATGCAATTAATGAATTTGATATAAACAAAGACATCATCCGTATTCCTGAAGGGTCTTCATATGTTCAGAATGGAAAATTTTATTTAAGTCCGAGTATGGGAGATTGGCCAAGTTATTCAGAAATTAATGCACATGAGTTTGGTCATCTTCCTTATGCAACAGGCAATTTAAAATTCCCCAAAAATACATACAAAGAAATACAATCCAGAAATAAAGAATTTATAAAGAGCAGGGCATCTGGAAAGATTGATGAAGACATAAAACACGATATATCTCCTTATGAGACAAGGGCTGATAAAAACGAATTGTTGTACCAGCTACAAAAAATGGGTATATATGATGCTACAAAAGATGGAGACATTAAACAGGAGCATTTAGATGAGTTTAAAAAATCTGATCAGTGGAACAGGCTGCTTAGATTGTACGACGATAAAGACATTCTTTGGTTGATTAACAATGTAGCAAGGTCTTCAAAACCTGGATTGAACAATATGGCTAAGAATGGAATAGATTACCAACTTGGAGGTAATGTCTATCCCGTAAACTATGTTCCACAAGCTGCTATGGGTGGAAGCACAGGAGGAACATTCCCTGGCTCTACAGGATTCATGTACGCACGCACGCAGGGAGCTGCCCCCTCAGAAGGCCCTTATGCAAAGAAAACAATGCCTAGTGCTCAAGATGGAAAGAACCAACCAAGTAATGAGGAACAGGCTAAAGAATGGTATAGAAACTGGTACACAGAAAGAGCTAAAAATCCAAAGTTTACAGAAGTTGCAAATAAGAGACTTGATATTTTACCAAAACTAAATGTTTCTTATGATCCAGATTTATTAAATACGAGAGAAGCGTACGGTATATATTCTTATTCTCCTGACAACTACACTGTTTCTGTAGATGCAAGCGGTAATCCTATAGGAACATCTTCTCAAAATATACTTCATGAGTTTGGGCATGCTTTTGACCACAATGCCCCTCAAAAAAACAGAAAAGAGATTCTTGAGCAGAACGCTTTAACAGATCCATTTGATAACGCTTCTTGGGGAGGTAGAGGTAGTGAGGCAGACCAAAGTGAATTACTGAGTAGACTTGATCAGTGGAGAATGATGTATGGCATTGATCCAAATAAAGAATACAGCGTAGAGGATATGAAAAAAATAATAGATGAGTTTAATGCA
>Ga0129333_10005860_pt1 | contig 11591 bp, 6 predicted proteins | sample CPB6_08_DNA_FD_94474 | JGI IMG/M metagenome (GOLD analysis project Ga0129333, IMG submission 94474) | Freshwater to marine salinity gradient microbial communities from Chesapeake Bay, USA - CPBay_Sum_0.6_0.8_DNA | ecosystem: Environmental > Aquatic > Marine > Coastal | place: USA: Chesapeake Bay...
CGAGCCTAACGCAAATAACAAAGCACAACTTCAACGGCAGCTTGATGGTTTATTTAACCAAACTAGCCAGATAACTAACACGTTTTTGCAACGACTGACAGAACCCCTAAAGGTTCGCACGGTTGAGGTACTAAGACGTCCCAGCGATAAACGAACACTTGCAGAACGTCCGTTTGGTGCGCCTAAACGTGCTAATGAGATTCTGCAAGAACAGCTTGCTGAAGTTCGTGCTGAGTATATGCAGCCTGAACGTCAAGCTGCGCCACAAGTTTTAAAGACACAGTTTGCAGGTGAAGAAGCTAAGAAAGTTGAAGCTGAACGCAGCACACTGAAACGTAAGATTGAGGCAGCAGAGAATCAGATCGAGCGTGTACGCGGCATGGGTGAGTTACAGCCTGCTGTGGATAAAGCGTTTGATACGTTTGAGCGCATAGAAAAACCCAGCGAAGCACTTGTAGACTTGGTGCTTGAGCAGACTGACCGCATCCTGCGTGGTACTGATCTACCCTTTAAACCCAGTGCTGATGTCGCACGTCGGGCGCAGCGCCCAGGTGCACAAAATACGGCTGAGCTGTTACCTCAGATACAGAAACAACTTGCCGCTGAACAACCTGCGCCAGAAGTTGGCGGTCCACAGATGGACTTGTTTGGTGAGAAAGAACTTGAGCCACGGGCGACCATTCGCAAGACGCCTGAAGCGTTCATGCGTTTTCTTAACTCGTTCAAAGTCTCAAGCATGCGCAAGAAGCTTGAAGATGCCAAGAAACAGATTGCAGACAACGAGAAAAAACAACAAGCTGCTGAGCGTGCATCAAAGCAAAACCTTGATCGGTTAATTGACGAGGTAGGAAAAGATGTTCGTAAAACTGCTTTAAAAGTTCAGCGCGATGTTGTTGAGCGTATAAACGCTGAAGGGTTGCGGGATCTTCAAACGCTTGCGCAGTCTATTTCTCAAGAACTTGCTGCTAAGACACGGCAGTATAAGAACATCGTTGAGAAGGCTGACCGTGCTGAGTACTACATCGCAGACGCAGACCGCCAAGCGGCTGATAAGTATTTGGAAGATTTGCGGACAGATCTTGCAGCAGTCATGGCTGAGATCAAAGACGCTGCTCCTGCGGCTGAAGATAAGCTGCTAGCCAACGCAGAGGTCGCGCTTGATAAACGTCTGAACTCTGAAAAAGAGTTGCTTCGCAAGCTTGAAGCTGAACGTGCTGCTAGGCAGGTTAAACCTGAATCTGAGCAAGCTATTGCACGCCGCAACATTGCCATACTTGAAGCTACTAAACGTCGTATTGCAGACCTCCGTGCTAAGGCTAAACAAGCAACAGAACAGCGGCTTGCAGGTATGCAAGGTGTGCGTCGCACAACCGAGACAGTTACGGTGCTTACTGAAGTTGGACGCGGTAAGAAGAAACGCCTTGAGCTCGCAGAACGCGAGCGCAAAGTTACACAACCTATTGGTAAAGGCGCAGAAAAGATTGAGCGTCGGGCTGAGGCGTTGGACCTTTCAAGTACTGCTGCTGAAGCGTATGCACGTACGGCACAAGAAGAGAAAGTTTTGTCACCTGCTGAGGCAGCACAAACATTGCTGCGTGGCACAAAACAAAGCATAACTGCTACAGGTAATCTTGGCGGCACTACAGAGCAGATACGCAAACAGCGCTTGAAGCCTTTGCGCGGTGGCAAAGCCGAACAAGCCGCTAAGAATATTGCTGAAGCTTCAACACTACGCCAACGTGCTGCAGGTAAGAAAGCACAGACAGATAAAGACTTGCTTAAGTTGTTGAAGTCTTTTGAAGAAGGTATGGCACGAGAGAAGGATGACACCGTATTCCGTGTTGAAGAAACAGGGAACGCTGTTGTAGATCTTGCACAAGCTAAAGAGCGCGTTGATGCGTTTAAGGCAAAGCTGCCAGAAAACGTCAAGTTTGTTTACGCTGAGTCTGTTGTTGATGCACCCAAAGCATTTATCCGTGCGCTGTATCAGCAGGGCATGGACATAGACAGCGCGAAAGTTAAGGGTGGTGTGCTGCCTGACGGTACGATTGTTGTGATCGGTGAGAACCACACCGATATGCTTGATCTTGAAAAGACGTTGGTGCATGAGGTTGTTGGTCACTATGGGGTTGATACGCTCCTTGGTGAAAAAGGCATGGACAACCTGATTGAGACTGTCAACGCTCAGAAGGGCGGCATGGCTGCGCTTGCAGAAAGCCTTGGTGTTTATGACGCAGCATTAGGCGCAGCGTTTGGGTTACGTCGTGTTGGTGCGTCTGAAAAAGATCAGCAACGCGCAGCTATGCGCGAGCTTATTGCCCACGTTGAAGAAGCACGCATCGATGAAAACTTTAAACAAAAAGCACGTCGCTTTTTGGGTGAGTTGATTGGTGCGGTAAAAGCTGCGCTGAGAAAGATGGGGTTAATGACACTGGTTGAGCAGACCCCCTCCGACATTTATTTCCTGTTGAGGCAAGCTCGTAGCAAAATGGCTGAATCTCAGCCGGGAGCGTACAGAACAGTAGGCGGAGAGGTCGCGTTCCGTGGACAGACTAGGTACGACGCAAGCGTGCCGGAAGAAGTCATTCGCGCTAACAACAAGGTGGTTGCGGCACCTGCTGGTGTGTTTGATAAGGTCAAGGCTAACAACTCATGGCTGGCCGTGCGCACGCAGTTTATCGACCGCTTCGAGCCTCTGGAACGTGTTGCTGAGCAGATGAAGGACTCACTGCAGGCGACGCAGATGATGTATTACTTGCGCATGTACGACCAGCGCATGAGCTTCACAGCCGAGGTCACTAACAACGGACCGCTTGTGCTTGATAAACAGAAGCGTGCTGATGGGCGTGAAGAGATTGTTGTAAAGAGCAGTGGCACTACGTCACTTAAAGATGTGGCCGATGAGCTACGCAAAGTCACATCCATGAACGCTGATGCTGCGAACATGACCTTTACAACTTATCTGGCTGCACTGCGTGCAGACCGCGTTGGTATTGACACACTTAACTTTGACCCCTCGCTGACACAAGCTGATCTTGATGCAGTCAAAAACTTTGTTGCACGTACGCCTGATGTTAAGGCTGCGTTTGAGAAAGCCAGAGAGAAGTACAACGCCTACAACAAAGGGCTTGTTGAGTTCTTAGTACAGACTGGCGCATTGTCTAAAGACACGGCGAAGAAACTCTCAGAAACAAATGACTATATTCCTTTCTACAGAAAGCAAGGCGGCAACGCAGAGCTTGTACTAGGTGGAGAGATTGCACCGATCACGGTTGGTAATTTAAAGAACCAACCCTACCTCAACGAGTTGGTAGGCGATAACCGGCACATTCTGGATTTCTTTACCAGCTCTGTGCAGAACACCAACATGCTGACAGATATGGCGCTGCGCAACCTAGCCACGCGTAACGTCGCGTTTGGTCTGGGTGAGATGGGTCTGCTTGAGCGCACACCCAAAGAGATTGAGGCAAACAAGTCTGGCATCCGTAAAGGCAAAGCCAAAGGTGCAGAAGTTATTCGCTTTAAGATTGACGGCGAGGACTACTACGCTGAAGCCAGCACCGATGCAATTGGCATACCCTCTGACTTGTTAGTTAAAGGGCTTGAAGGTATCTCCATGACGGTGCCTGCAGCCGTACGCATGCTTGGCGTACCTGCACAGATCCTACGTAAATTTATTACACGCAACCCTGTGTATGCGCTTCGACAGATTGTCCGTGACTCTACGGCTGCTGTGATGGTGTCTGGCGCTAACATGACGCCAGTGGCCTCGTCGCTAAAAGAACTTGGCAAGATGCGTCAGGGTAAGAGTGAAGGTGAGAAGCTCCTGCAAGAGCGTGGAGTTTTGGGCGGTCAGGTGCTAACCGGCACGCCTGAAGATCTCTCAAAGATGTTACGCGAACTTGCTGGTGGCGGTAAATCGTGGACAACAGCTATGGCTAAGCTCGATAACTTAGCTGTCCAGGGTGATGCCGCAACGCGTGTAGTGATGTACAACAGCTTCCGCAAGCAGGGGCTGTCTGATATGGAGGCAACGCTTGCCACGTTAGAGTCTATGAACTTTAACCGTCGTGGTTTGTCGCCTAGCGTGTACATGCTGTCCATGATGGTGCCGTTCATGAACGCCCAGATCCAAGGTTTGGATGTGTTGTATCGTGCGTTTACAGGCAAGATGCCGTTTAATCAACAGCTTAAGGTGAGAGAGAAGTTAATCGCCCGTGGCTTGATGCTTGCCGGTATAACGATGGCATACGCTGCCATGATGGAGGATGACGAGACGTACAAGAACGCAGACCCCACTGATCGGGCGATGAACTTCTTTGTACACACTCCATTCTTTGACGAAGCTGTGCGCATACCCATCCCGTTTGAGATTGGCTATATCTTTAAAACATTGCCTGAGATGGTTTACAACACCGCTTTTGGTGATACAGAAATCAAACAGGTAGCGCCAGCTATAAGGAAAATTCTTTCAAGCCTTGTGCCTGGAGATATTCCTGCTGGTATCAAGCCAATGATTGAGTTGATGACGAACTACTCGTTTTATAGCGGCAAAGCCATTGAGAGCGAACGGGAGAAAGCGCTTGTACCAGAAGAGCGGTACCGTGCTGGAACCTCTGAAGTGTCTAAACTTATCGGTCAGTTGTTTGGTATTTCACCCATCAAAATTGACTACATGATTCGCGGTTACACCGGAGGTCTGGGTGTCGCTGCTGTCAGCATCGCTAACCCTGTTCTTGCGGCAGATGAGAAAGTTTCTGCTGAAAAGAGAGTAAGTGAGCTGCCGATAGTTGGGGGTCTCTTCCAACCCAAAGATGCCCAAGGGCTAATAAACTACGCTTACGAACTTGTTGGTGACATCGAGCAGCGTCAGCGCACGATAAAGACTATTCAGGAGCGTGGTCGCCGCGAGGACGTGCAGGAGTTTTTGGAAGAAAACAGGGACTTACTCAAGATGGATCCAGCCGCAGGCTCGTTTAAGAAGAGGATGGGCGAGTACGCAGCCCGTGAGCGGTATATTCGTGATGCAGAGGGTATGTCCCCCGCTGAGAAGCGGGAGAAGCTCGACCAGATTAGGGATGCTCGGATCGAATTTGCGAAGAAAATGATAGCCGCTGTCGCTGAAAGTAAACGCCTAGCTGACCGTTGACAATACAGACAAACGGTTTGATATGAAAGATGTGCCTTTCTGTAGCTGAGCGGTATGCTTGCTCTATCGTGCGCTCAGGATTGAGCGTGGGGACAAAGAAACCGCCTCCTAGCGGAACTTGTTCCCACGGAAACTCAATCTTCAATTTCTGGCATTGAGATTCGGATTGCATTAACACGCATCCCTGGACCTCTGGTTCGCTTCATCAAGTCTGTCTTACCGTATGTGACACGGTACACGCGTTCAATCTGTTTCTTAAAGTCTGAGTACCCGAAACTCATGGACGCACAGTAAGACTTGAGCAGCGCCTCTTCGATGTAATAGTCGATGTATCCTGCCGTCACCCCATGCTCTACGCGCCCTGCAATTTCAGTACGTGAAATTGTTTCATCAAGCACCCCGTTATCCCCAAGTGTGGCGGCAAGTGTGCCGTCAACTTGTTTAATCACGACAAACTTACCGTAGAACTCTCTTGTGTAAGAGTTCAGTACATCCTCGACGGTACGCTTGCTGCTCTTAACTGTCTCTCTGCTCTTGAAAACTAAGCTGCGAAACACTCGGATGATGCGCTCCACAGGCAGGTCGATGATGCCCATGTACTTACTACCCATAGCAACAGCCCCTGCAATACACGCTGTGTTACCGGCAGTCCAGAAACGCTCATCATCTGATGACCTGAACTCCATACGGATGTGTTTCTCAATCTTTTTGTAAAGCTTCAATGCATCCATAGCGTTTTGAGACATCCACTGTGAATAGAGCGGACCGACCACACCATAGTTTTGAGACAGCGACACAATCACATCGCGCTCGTGGTCGTCCCATGTGAGGATGTCAGACAGCGTCATCTCAAGCACTCGCCGTAACTCACCCTCTGAGGAGTGCTTGCGGTTACCTGTCATGTAGTCCATAACGTGCGTGTTAGACGCCATCAGCGCAAGCAGTGACCAGATTGTGGTGTTCAAGCGTTCTTTGTTTGCGCCTGACTCCATACGGTCTTTGCCTTTACCCTCACTAATGTCGAAGATCATTGCGGGGAACCACTCGAAGTCACGCCTGTTCTTTACCGTAATCTCATCAGAGATCAGCGGCAGTGAACCCAGCATCCCTGCATGGTGGACCATCGCTACATCAGACGTTGATCGACTTACACGGAAGTGATCTGGGTGCCCCCACACGCTTGCAGCAAGGCGCAGCGCCAGCGTTTTACCCGTGCCTGACTCCGTAGACCCAAGGTGGTACGTCATCCCTGACAACTTACTGAACGCCATGAACGGTGAGCCTAACCCCACGCACATCACAGCGAGCATCTCATCCAAGCCTTTGTCAATCAGTACCTGTATGACACTCTTCCAACCATCTAGCGTGCCCATGGAGCGCATACTACTTGTGATGTTTTGAAGATCAGGCATGGGCACTTTGCGCATCTGCCCGTTTTGGTACACACCCCCACCGTACACAAAGGGCGTGTTGCGTCCTTCGACTAGTCGATCAAAGCTCTGCCACCCGTAGTTAGATGGAATAACGATGGGTGTCTTTGCAATGCTTGCGTTTTCAACGCAGCCGCGCACGTAGTCAAACAAATTCTTATCGTTACCTGCGCCAAATGAAGCAATGATGTTTTGCGCTGCAAGTGTTTTAACTGTCTCATCTTTACTGACTACAGCTTTTTGATTCAGTAACACGTCATGGAAATCATCATCGCGCTCAGCGATCATGTGCACAATGTGCTCGCCAGTGGGCTGCTTGAGAATATCCACAGCGAACAGCGTAAACGGCAGGATCATCACTGACTTCTTGGACTTGTTACCCTCATCATCCTCAAGTGTCTTATCGATAAACACCCCGCCTTTGGCGCCATAGCTAAACCCACGGGGCGGCGCAGGGCGTGTGTACTGGGCAGGCAGCATCTCTTCTTCATGATGTATCTCAATTTCTTTCTCAGTGTTATCCGTGACCACAGTGCGGCACAGACTGAGAGGATTAGTTATCTTGCCCCAGTGCGTACACTTCGTACAAACGTTAGGATTCTCGCTATCCATCTTGATGCACGGATACGGTCCTTTAATTTCTCGCAGCTTCTGCCGCATGCGATCTTCGTCATACGGGTGCATCTCCGACAGACGACGCGAGTATTCATCGCTATCTGCGCAACGCGACGTCCAAGAGAGTAACCCGCGCCACAACGGTTCCATGCCATCTTCAGTCGCATGATCTTTGTAGTACTCCAGTTGTTTACAGCCTGAACCCTCAAGCGTTTTAATCCACAAAACTTTAAAGTCGCTTTGAAGATTGTCGAGCAGCTTGACGGTTGTGGCTGAGTTATCTCGCTTAGGGCGCTCACCTTCGATCTCAACCTTCTGCGCCAGTAACGGGTTGTAAGCATGACCGTTCAACTTCTTGATGAGGTAGTGGGAGAACAACTCGAACTCAAACGCTTCAGGCTTTGCCTCCACCATAATGCGCACGGCACGCGGTTTAGGGTACTTAGGCTTGAAGTTGACCGTCCCCGGTATGCGCAAGACACGCGCTGCATCAGCCGTGACGGTGTTGTCGATACGCATATTCTCCTGTGCGCAAAGTCTTTTTAAGTTCTCTGCAACAGGTTTCCACTGTTCAATTGAAATGTCGGCAGTAAACGGCCAGTACACATGCAGCCCACCACCTGAATCAACAACAAGCGGTTGACCGAGTTGAGCAAGATCTATCTTTTCAAGGAACACATCAAGCGCTTCTGCCGCATCCCGCTTCGTCTCGTACCCGTCAAGATCAAGAAAAGCAGCGCGTATGTATTCAGCGTTCTTAGCGGTGCGATTGCCTTCCTCTTTAAAGGTAGCCAGCGCAAAGTAAACGTCCTTCTTGTCCTTAACCCATGAATCTACGACATGCTGAAACTCTCCTAAGTTTGTTGCAAAAACATGCTCTTTTTTCTTTGATGTTAGTTCGGCAATACAGTACACACCTGTCGATGGGAGTACCGCCGCCAAGAACTCTTGCGGTTGCATGAAAACTCCACAGGTCAGAACAAGGGTAACTGCCGTCCGTCTTTAGGTTCAGCAATGTCAGGGATGTGCTGTTCCATGTATTGGGCCATACGTCGAAGAAGCTCTTTCAAAAAAGCAGGTTCGACTTCTTCCCAATGTATTTCACAGTAGTTCAAAAGCTCCGCATCCGTCAGGCTTGTAGGTTGTATTCCTCGCATATGTGTCTCCATGCGTGATCGGCTGTTGGGTGTCTTTCAAGTATGTTGATTAGCTGCTGCACGCGTGAGCGATATGCGGGAGTTACTTCAACACCAGATAGCCAGTTGTAAACGGTTTGTCGCGTTGCGCCTGTAAATTTTGAAATACGCAACACAGAAAAGTCTCGGTGCACCGCCCACTTTCCCAGCCTTGAGCCGAGAGTGCGGGGGGCGTGCTTAACAACGTTTTTAGTTCGGTCAGAATAGGGCATAGTGTTTAAAGGGGCTTGCGCCCCTGTTGATTAGTCGTCAGTGTCCCAAGCATCTACGGTAGCAGCAATCCCAGACTTCTTGGGTACTGCGTTAACAGGCGCCGATTCCTTACGAACTTCCGGCTCGCTGTCGTCCGATTCTTCCACAACTTCTTTCTTTTTAGCACTAGCCTTTGGTCTGGTACCTTCCAGTGCAGGCGGTGCGACTTGGGGCTGAGGTGCGCTGAATGACATAGTCACCATCTTCTTGACGTGCTCAGTGTCAATCTTGGTTTCGACCGTTGCAAACTCATCGTCGGTCAACCAACGCATCGTTTTGAAGAACAACTTAGGCACGGCGGCTTTAGTATCAAAGCGCATACGTGTGACAACTTCTTCAGGTTTGATGTCTTGCGCAGCTAACCAGCGAGCGTAAGCTTGCAGAGGCAGATTACCGCTGCCATCGTCCTTACCGAAAATACTCGTGGCAGGTAAAGACAGCGCCAGTGCATCACCGCCAACGTCATTAGCCAACACTACAGCAATACGTTGTGAGAAACGACAAGCGCGGCTGTTGCCTTCACCGCTGCCCTGAATGTTCTGTGGGCAGTCAGCACAGTTGGAGTGCTGGGGTTCAGCAACAGATGCGTCGGGCTTATCACCGTCTGCTGACCAGCATGTAGGCGATGTAGTTTTACCCTCTTCATACTTGCCCATGTAAAACGTACGACCGATCTTGGGCGCTGCTCCAACGACTACAACATCAAGGTGCCGATCATCAATCGATGCGATCTCTTTACCATCGCTTATCAAACGAAACACACCGCCTTTGATAGAGATGTTCTTGCCAGATGCACTACTAGCACCGCCAGTTAAAGCTAAAGCAATTGCAGACGGGCCACCACGCTTAGCAAAAGCGGGAGCTTTGGAAGGATTAAAAACAGTAACGTTACTCATTTGGTTGGTTTCCTTACAGAAATGTCGAACTCTTTGTCTGAGTTCAAACCAGGGGGTACAAGCGAAGGGTTATCTTCTAAAAACTTAGCCATGTTGGATTGATGAATACGCTTCTCATAAAGATCGAGCGCATCATGTTCCACCACGAAGGTTTTGAAAGCATCCCAGTCCTGCGTGAAGTACCGTGTCTTAGTCGTTAAGATCACAGTGCCTTGATCGGTTTTCACCGATTTACTGCCGAGTGCCATAAGTTGATCTTTCATCGCAGCTTTAATCTCATCTTGCTGCGCTTTTAGTTCCTCAACTTCAGACTCATAATCTTTTGTAAGTTCTTGAATACGTGTGCGTATCTTGAGATACACACGCGCCAATTTGTCCATTGGTATAGCATCCATATCAACTCTCCTTTTGTGTTATGTCAAGAATTATACATGCTTTGTTTCATCGTGCAACCTCCTCTTCGTAAAGTTTTATTAACAACGCGTGGTCCTCTACGCGCTCTTCCAACATCTTGAACATCTTGCGTTCAATCTCACTGCCTTGCAGATGTATCACCGTAACTTTGGTCGAGTCCTGACCGATACGATCAGAACGAGCGATACACTGTTTATAAGTCTCAACGGACATCACTGGACCCCAGAAGATCACAGTGTCCGCAGCGGTCAGCGTGACACCGTGCGCAGCGGCTTGAGGCTGTATGACAAGCACACGCGGGTCATCCTCATTCTGGAAGCGCTTAAATATATCCGTTCTCTTTTTTGGTGACACGTCACCGTGAATCATCTCGTTAGCAATACCATGCTTGGTGAGGTATGTGTTGATCGTATCTATGCTGTGCCTGAACGGAGCGAAGATCAACAACTTGCGCTTAGTCTCTTCAAGCACCTCCATCAACACATTAAGACGCGGCGCACAATCAAACTCCACAACCTCACGCCCATCGGTGTAAGCGGCTCCAGCACTTATCTGCAACAACTTACTGACACTTGCCGCTGCGTTTACGGCTGTTATAACTTCTCCAGCAGTCTGCACTAGCATGCGTTCCTTAAGCATCACGTAGTATTTTTTCTGCTGCGGTGTGAGAGGTATGTCACGCGTCTCAATCAACACAGGCGGCAGGTCGGTGCATTGTTCTTTTGTGTAACGTATGGCAGGCTGCAGCGCACTGTGTACAAGATCTGGCGCTTCTCGTTTCGGCCCCCACTTAAACTGCGTGATCTTGTTCATCGTCTTATCACGCCACGCTGTGAAGAAATTTGGAACACCTGTTGGGTTAACAAGTTTGGCTAACCCGTAAGCGTCAAGCGGTGACTGTGAAGCTGGAGTACCAGTCATCATCCACAGGTAAGTGTGTGGTGTGATTAATGAGTTAAGACTTTTCCAACGCCTCGTGCTCTGGTTTTTATATGCGTTCGCCTCATCGACAATGATGAGATCAAAGCGTCCGTCTGCCTTCACCTCGTTAGCAATTAAGTTCAGTCCGTCATAATTAATAATCACAAACTCGTAGTCGCCCTGTACCATCTCAATACGTTTCACAGCTTGCGGATGGTGCGCGACAATCGCAGTCCGGTGGATGATGCTCTTGCCGATACCGCTCATCCAGGCGTCGTGCATGATAGACAGCGGGCACAAGATAAGACAACGTCTTACGTAACCTTTATTCATCAGGTAGTCAGCAGCCCACAACGCAGACAGCGTCTTGCCAGTGCCCGGATCGTTGAACACAAACGAGCGTCGATGTAGCGTTAAGAACGATGCTGTCTCGATCTGATGCGCGAACGGCTTGTGCTTCCCAGGCCAGTTGTATTTAGCCTTGATGGGTGACGGCACGCTACGTACACCCAGATTGCGCAGCACACGCATTTCGTCCAAACCCCAGAACACAAGTACCTCGTGTACACCAGGGGCTACTTCTCCAAGATTTTTGCTGCGAGGTATCACAGCGTATTTGTCAGGCTTGCGTGTCCGTAGCAAGACTGCTTTGTTGTCTATGATCTGCATTTTAGTTTGTATAAAGTTTTATGTGTTTGCACGTGGTAGTGCTTGTCCA
>Ga0129333_10005861_pt1 | contig 11590 bp, 12 predicted proteins | sample CPB6_08_DNA_FD_94474 | JGI IMG/M metagenome (GOLD analysis project Ga0129333, IMG submission 94474) | Freshwater to marine salinity gradient microbial communities from Chesapeake Bay, USA - CPBay_Sum_0.6_0.8_DNA | ecosystem: Environmental > Aquatic > Marine > Coastal | place: USA: Chesapeake...
TGCACTCGGGCATGGTGGCTCGCAAGAACCCGCTGCGGGTCTATATCTCAACTGCAGCGTTTACCAAAGAGACCAAGTTTTACGAAGAATTTACCGTTCTCGAGTCAATCCTGCGCGGGGAGGCGGCAGAGAATCCGAGGTGGTTTGGGCTGCTCTACAGTCTTGACCCGCAGGATGATTGGCGCGACCCGATGACCTGGGCGAAGGCGAACCCGATGCATGGCATCTCGGTTTTTGAGGAAGCGATTGCCCAACGCGCCGAGGAAGCAAAGCACAAGCCGGCAGCGCTCAATGAGTTTCTTTGCAAGACGCTCAATGTCTATGTAAGCGCAAACTCTGCTTGGGTTGACCGAGCATATTGGGATGACCCGAAAGCGCTCAAGAAAGAGGATCGGGTGCCCGAGGCGGTCTACATTGGATTTGACCTGGCGGCAACGCGCGACCTCAATGCGGTCTGCACCCTCAAGAGATTTGCCGAGGACGATTACGAAGCGGAATTCAAATTCTTCTTGCCCGAGGAAGGATATGGGCTAATCCCGGCGCACTATGCGGATATTTTCCGAGTTGCCAGGCAGTCCGGCATCCTTCACATCACCGAAGGCAATGTCATGGACGACCGCGAGATTTCCGATTACATCGTCAAGCAATGTGGCAAATACGATGTCAAGGAAATTGGTTTCGATGCCTACAACGCGGCGAGCCTGGTTGCGCGGCTGCATGACGCAGGATTGCCGGTCAAGAAAGTCGGGCAAGGGATGGCAGTCCTAAGCAATCCGTCCAAGCACATTGAAAAGCTGATAATGAATTACGCGATCAAGCACGATGGCAATCCTTTCATCGGTTGGCAGCTCGGAAACTGCGAGGTTTATGAGGATGTCAATGGAAATGTGAAGGTTCGCAAGAATGAAGCCGACAAATCCGCAAAAGTTGATGGCATAATCAGTTTGATCATTGCAATGCATTGCAGTTTGGACAATCCTGCGGTAAGTGGTTTCGGATTCCGCACATTCTGACGGGGGCACAACATGGCGCTATTGGACATTTTCAAGAGAAAAGACAAGAAAAGCGCCGAGGCAAACACCCTTTTTGGGCAGACTGCGCTAGGAAACAACATTGTTTATCAGGGTGACAACAGAAAACCCACGGTAAACACGCAGATTCTGTATGTCACCACAAGCTCGGTTACCGATGCCGGGCGCGTGGTGGACATCTCCACGCTCTCGCGAAATAGCACCGTCATGGCGGCGGTTGGTGCAAAAGCTCGCGCTTTGTCGCAATTGCCCATCAAGGTGATGTGCGAATTGGACGACGGCACCGTGGTTGATGCGGTGCGGGATTCTCGGGTGTCTACGCGCAACAAGACCAAGGCGCAACAAGTCCTAAGCCTGCTGCAGCAGCCCAATCAATTCCAAAGCCAATATGAGTTTTGGTTTCAATGGTTGATGTGGCACGACCTTTCGGGCGAGGCATTCACGCTTTGGTGGCGCAAGGATCAGAAGAATCCTACGCAGACACCGGTCGAAATGTATATCCTTGATTCGACCCTGATTGCGGTCACGATCACACCGACCCGTTACCCGTCCTACCGGCTTTCGACCCCTTCTTACGGGTTCTCAAAGGATGAGCCTTTAGAGTATTACCAGGTCATGCATTGCAAGGATATGCCCTGGCAGGGATCGGCGGGCTTTAACAAGGGCATCCTAGCGGTGGAGTTGGTTGGGCTTGATCAGGACATTGATTTGTATGCCAACTACATCATGCAGAACGGAGCGAAACCCTCGGGGATGTTCACGACCGAAGCGGTGATTCCTGATGCCAAATATAAGGAAATCGCGGCGCGGCTCAAGGAAGCCTGGTCAAGCATGACCGGCTCGCGCACCACCGACCCGTCCAAGCCGGGTCAGGGGATGCTGCTCGATCAGGGCATGAAATACACGCCCCTGGAGATGCTTTCCCTGCAGGACGCAGATGCGGCGGCGCTCAAGCTGCAGACGATGAAGCGGATTTGCGGATTGTTTGGGGTGCCGCCTGCCATGATTGGCATTGCTGATGGCAAATACAACAACACCCAAACCATGTTGGATGAATTCTATAAATCCACCATGTATCCGATCATTGTCAATGTCCGGCAGAAGCTCAAGCAGCATTTGCTTGCGGGCTATCCGTCACTTTGCATAGAATTTGACACGCAGAACTTCCTGATGGGAGCGCCCCTAGACCAAATGAATTATGTTGTGGCGGGGGTCAACGCAGGCATACTTACGCCCAACGAAGCGCGGGAATATCTCGGTCGCGTTTCTTTGGATGGGGCGAATGAACTCACAAGCAAATCTGCCGCGAGTAAGCCGTTACCCGGCAGCTCACCGCAGGATACCGGCGGCGGTGGCGGGAATCAGACTCGCAAAATGAATATCGGGGCTACTTGACCGTTTATGGCAATTCATTCAAAATTGATAGCAGCACTTGCCAATCAAGTGCGGCGGCGCGATGAATTCCCGAAAGCGCGTTTGCTGACCCCGAAAATACAAGACAATAATCAAAGCGTCTTTGAGGGGGTCATTAATGAAACAAGTCCAACTGATCTGCGAAGCAAGGCTAGTGTTGCCGGAAAACGCCGGAAGCCAAGAGCCCACCGGTAAGATCGAGGCGACTGTCACCACCTGGGGACCGCGCGAGGGCGCAGACGGTCGCAGGTTTTTCTACAAACCCGAAGGTTTCATGCAATGGGCGAAAGAGTTTGCCGAGAGCAAGCGCCCGCTGCCCATGTTTGTCAATCATGCCGCCGATGCAATTCCGGTGGGCGAATGGACTGCATTTGAATTTACCGACACCGGCATGGTTGCCGAAGGTCGGCTCTATGTAAACACCACCCAAGGGTCTGATCTCTACCAGGTTATGACTGAATCGCCTGCCATGTTCGGCGGCGTATCCGTTGGCGCTTATGCCGATGAGTATTGCATGGTGGATGGCGAGGGCAACGATTGCGATGATATGGAAGAAGGTTACTTCCAAATCAGCAAAGGCGGGCTGCGCGAGGTGAGCGTGGTGATGCATCCCAACAACCCAATGGCAGAGGTTCACAAGTTGGAATTCTTCCGACCGGATGGCTCTGCCAATCTCAAAGTTTTGGAAAAAGCGCTGCGTGAAGTGGGGCTTTCCAAGAAGGATGCGGTCGCTGCCGCATCTACCTTCAAGAAGGTGCTTGAGCAACGCGATGTTGCTCCGGTGGCTCTTGAAAATGCGCCGACTCAGGGCGAGCCTGATGCGGAAGCGACCGAAGCGGAAATCCTGGCGGCTCTCGAGCAGCGGGAAATCTTGAAACACCTATCAACCAAGATTAAGGGTTAATCATGTCCAAGGAAATCATTGAGAAGTTGGACGCTATCGAAGCGCAGACGCTCGCCAAGGCAGAAGAAATTGCTGCCAAGGCTGCTGAAGCGGTCGAGGCTGCCAAGTCCGAGCTGACCGAAAAGGTTGCCACGCTCGAGGCTAAGGTTGCGGGTCTGAACGCGCCTGCAATCGTTCGTCCGATTGCCAAGTCGGTTCGCACCGATGTCAATCGCGCCGTCCGCGAGCAGCTCAAGGAATACGCTAATAGCGGCAAGAGTTTCGAAAAGGAACTCAAGATGTTTGCCGATGAGTCGCAGTATTACGCCTATATGCAAGAAGCCTCCCTGCTGACCGCAGGCGGTGACGGCAAGGGCGGTCGGACTGCTTACGATCCGGTGTTCTACGCTCTGCGTCTCTACAACCCGATGCGCGGTCTGTCGCGCACCGTGGCGACCGAGGGCTCGAGCTACCAGTTCCGGGTCAAGATCGGCAACGCGGGCGCTCAATGGGGCTACGGCATTCAGAACAACGGGACTCCCACGACCGAGAACACCTCGATTTGGCAGTTGGTTCTGAAGGACATCAATGTGCAATTCCCGATCCGCACGGCGGCTTTGGACGACATTGATGGGCTTGAGGCAAATGTGGTGGACGACATGCTCGCAGAATTCGCGAGTGCAGAGGCCGCGTCAATGATCGCCAATAATGACCAAACCGGCACGGGTTCCACCGTGACGACTGGCGGTGCTGATGGTCTGCGCGGTCTTGACCAGTATGGCGGCAGCAATGCTTCCTATACCGGCGGCACGACCTCCACGGCAGCGTTCGGTTCTTCCGGCACTTCCTCAACCTCCGGTCTGCACTCGTTGGCAACCTATGACCAATTGACGACCAATGGAAACGGCTCCACCAATGAGGTGACCTTCCAAGACATCGTTAACATGGTCTATGCGCTGCCGCAGCAGTATTGGACGGAGGATGCCAAGTGGATGATCAACCCGGTCATGCTCTCGGCAATCCGTGGTCTGAAGGATCAGCAAGACACGCCGATTTTCGAGCGTATGCATCCTGCTGAAGCCGACGGCATCGTTGGTCGCTTGCTTGGTTTCGATGTGGTGGTCAACTCTTATGTTGACACGCCCACCGCAGCCGGTGCCTCGCCTGGCACGACCAACAAATTCCCGATGTTCTTCTGCGACTGGTCGCGTTTCCACACGATCATCGACCGGCTGAACATGGTGATGCGCCGTTATGACCAAACGGCTCCCGGCTTTATCACCTTCTTTGGTGAGAAGCGTTTGGCGACTAGCGTCCGCGATCCGTTCGCGGGTGTGCGCTATCGCTCGACTGCCACGGGCGCTTGATAAAGGGGGGAGCTTCGTGCTCCCTCCCTTTTTCGCGGGGATTTCATGCCAAAACCTACCGATGCGATGAAGTCAGAAGCCAAGCGAGGACTCGCCTGGCGGGATGAATTCAAGCGCGGCGGCACGGCGGTCGGGGTTGCTCGGGCAAGGGACATTGCTCGAGGTGCTGATCTTTCGGCATCCACGGTCGCAAGAATGGTGAGTTATTTTGCTCGCCATGAGGTTGACAAAAAGGGTGAAGGTTGGAGTCCCGGCGAAAAAGGCTACCCGTCAGCGGGCAGGATCGCGTGGGCATTGTGGGGCGGTGACCCCGGCAAAACTTGGGCAGAAAAGGAACACGCCAAAATGAAGCAATCGGCAAATCAACCCTCGGTCATCACCGAGGCATTCATGGACGCAATCAAAACCGCAATCACCGAAAAGCGACCGGTGACGGTGGACATTGCCGAAGCCTCCGCGCTGACCGGCTCGGGTAGCGGAATCGGCGGTCGCGTTCTGTTTGATGATGCGTTTGCCGCGCTGCGTTATGCCAATCCGTTTCGGCAGGGTTCTCGCCTGATGACGGTTGAGGGTTCTGATGCTCAGTTTGTTGCCAAGGTCGGAAACGCAACCGACCAGGCGGGCAATCCCTGGGGCTATGCGGTGCAGAACAATAATGGTTCTCCCGACACCGATACAAAGATTTGGCAGTTGCCCGTTCGCGTGGTTGCCGCCAGGTTGCCGATTCGCTCTGCGGTTCTGAGCGATGTCAATGGACTGCAGTCAGAATTGATTGAAGACTTGATGCTTGAATTCGCGCAGCTCGAGGGCGCGAGCATGGCGATCAACAACGACCAGGCGGGATCAACCACCACCACCACGGGCGCAACGAATGGTCTGCGCGGGTTGGATATGTATCTCGACGGCGCTGCTTCTGCTTTCGGCACCTCGGGCACGGCGATCACCAACGGCATTCACACAATCGCTACGCAGACCGCGACCACCTCGGTCAAATATGCCGACCTGGTTGCAGCCGCGTCTAAGTTGCCCGCGCAGTATTGGGCGCAACCTGGGACTGCTTGGCATATGAGCCCGGCGGTGATTCAAACGCTGCGCTCCGAGACCGACCTTCAAGGTCTGCCGATCATCCTTGAAAGCGGTGATGAGGACGGCGGCGCGGTCACTCACATCTTTGGATTCCCGGTGGTGCCCAATCCGTATCTGTCGGCGACTTACCCGATCTACCTGGCGAACTGGCCCCGGTTCTTCCAAATCGGCGATCACACCGAATTCAGCCTGCAGCTCATGGAGCAGACGGCTCCGGGTTTTGTGACCATGTATGCGGAAAAGCGCGTGGTCAGCACGGTTCGCGACCCGTTTGCCGGGGTGCGGATCAAACTCTAAGGGGTTGCTATGTCGGTCAACAATTACCTGACCTATGGCGGTCCGGCGCTTGCGCCGACTCGCAACCCGTTCAATTACGCGAAGTTTGAGCAGATCAACCGCGACAATGTGACCCCTTGGCTCACGCTCGAGGAAATCACTCAGCAACTCAATCTGTTCAATGATGAATCTCAGGACACTTACCTCAAGGGTCTCGAGGTGGCGACCCGGCAAGCGATTGAAGACCTTATCGGTCTGCCGATCCTGCCGGTGTCTTATCGCGTCTATTACAACGCGAACAGTCTCTATGGGGTTCCGTTGTCGCTTGATCTGCCCGAGGTGAGTCCTGGCTCAATGGGCAATTCCTATTGCGGCAACAATGGCATCACGATTGACCGGGTTGGATATTGGAATGATGACACGCCGTCGGTATTTGTTGCGCTGACGGCAAGCCAATATTCCTATGACAACTCGGGCAACAAGGTCATCCTTGCCGATCTGCCGAGCGATCTCAATGTCTTTATGACCTCGCCGGTGGTCTGCGAATACACGATTGCCCCGAGTCCATTGGCGGCTTATCCGGTCATCAAGCAAGCGGGATTGCTCTTGCTGACTCATCTTTACAACAACCGAAGCAATAGCACCGAGGGAATGCTTAGAGACATTCCTTTTGGCGTTAACGCGCTCTTGCGCCCCTACAAGCCATTGGTGATGTAAATGGCAATTGCTCGGTTTGAGAACATTGCGGTCAACTCCCTGACATTCGGCAAGAGTGCATTCGGGGAGCAAAGCACGACTCAAACAAAGTGGTTTGACACTCGGGCGCGTGTTGCCGATGTTGCCAACAGTCTGCGAATCAGCGAGCGTTACCGGCTCTATCAGGATTTGGTGCAATTCACGCTGAATTACACGCCAAACACCAAGCAGATTGTTGATCGTCAAGACCTTTATTCGTTCACCTGGCGCAATCACGATTGGCGCATCACCGATTGCCGCGAGGCTAATGATCGGATGAGCATTACCTTCATGTGCTACCGGAACGACCCGGTGACGGCGGTCTGACATGGGACAAAATAGCTCCGTTGTCTATGGCAAGGCTATTCAAGCCGCCCTGCAGTCGGTGGTCAATCCGGTGCCGGTTTATGCGGCATTCAATCGGAATTTTGCGACCCAACCCAAGTTTGTGACTTGGATGCTGCGAAACATCCACCAAGATGTCTATACGGGGCAAAACCAAAATAATAAGGGAATTGACCGACCAATCTTCCAGGTGAGTATTTACACGCAAGTGATAGAAGATGGTTTCGCAATTTCCGATCAAATCTTACAATCGCTGCATGGATATAGTGGATTGTTCGGAGGCGCGACCTACGGCATCCAAGTGTCCAAGGTTGATGTGATGTGGCTTTACAACAGTTACGACAACGAAGAAAAACTCGGACAGATTTTTCTCGATTGTCAGCTCGATATTCCAACATAAGACAAAACCCTCTGTTTTTTTTGGAAAGGAAAGAAAATGGCTCTCCCGAATAAAGTTTTGCCCGGTTTCTCTGCAGCTCTTTGGGCGCAGACCGGCGCAACCCCGACCCCTTTGACGACCGCCAATCTGTCGGTTTGGACTAGCGAAGTTGAGGACATCGTTGGCACGGGCGCGGGCGGCACCGGCACCGGCGGCTTGCAACTCAATGTCGAGGCGGTTCCTGCGTTTGGTCAGGATGACGCGATGGCGAATTTCTCGGTTGCCGGTTCGCGGCAGTCGGACAAAATCCCCACGCAGTCTGCCCCGACCTCGCTGACGGTCACGGCTGCTTGGAACCCGTCTGATACCGGTCTGCTGCTGATGCGCGCTGATGCCGCCAATGGCACCATTGACCGCACCTTTGTGGTGTCGGCATATGACGGCACCAACACGGTTGCCTATGCGTTTAACGGTCGCGTGTCTCAATTTCAAATCGACGCGCAGCCTGGCGCAGAAGCGAAGTGCGTCTTTACGGTGCACCCGCGCGGCAATCAATACGGTTGGTCAAATAGCTGATAAAACATGACCACGACAATAAAAAACACGAATGACCTTCTTTCCTTCCTGGTGACCCAAGCCGAATCCCGCAGGGATTGGTTTGGGTTCACTCAGCAAAGGATGACCGCGGTCACATTGGCGCATCAGATTGCCGCTAATCACGCCGACAAGCTCACTCCCGAGCAAGTTGTCGAGTATGCGGTCGCTCTGAACAATCAAATCTTTCACAAGATCATCAAGCCTTAGATCATGGCGGGCTTTACTTTCAAGATTGAAGGTTTGTCCAATGTGGTTGAGGCGTTCAATGAACTTGCCGAGCAGATTGGCGACAAGCAGGCGCGAAGCAAGATTCTCATTCCGGCAATGCGGAAGGCTATGCGACCGGTTCTCGCAAGCGCAATGGCGAAAGCTCCGGTGGATACGGGGGCGCTTGCCAAGCATCTGCAGATTGAGGCGCGGCGACCAACCAGGCGCGATCAGAAATCAAAATACATTAACCCCAAGGATGCGGTGATTGCTGCGGTCACCACCAAGGCATTCCCGAAGAAACTGAAAAAGAAGTTTTACGCAGAGAATAGTGCGCTTTACACTTCTGACCGCAAGGCATACCGTAAGAAATTCAAGGAATATGCGCTATCTACGGGTTTTCCATACGATGCCCGCGCAATAGCTCAAGAATTCGGATCAGCGAGGAATGAAATTCGTCCGTTCCTGCGTCCGGCATTAGAAAGCAATGCAACCCAAGTCGCCAATGATCTTGGGAAGACCCTTGGTGAGCAGATGACACGATACAGAGCAAGGAACAAGAAATGAGCAAGATTGCTGCAGCACTTGGCGAGACTTATCAGGCGAAGCGCGAGGAATTGCGGATTCGCAAATTTGAACTTGGCGGGCACACCTTCAAGGTTCGGGTGCCGGTGGTGGCAGAAACCGATGCCATGTTCAAGCGCATCAATGAGCCTGACGATGCCAAGGTGCAAGAACTTTTTGATAAGTTGGCGCAGCCGCTGCTTGAATTCAAGGATGACGCTCAGGCTAACGGGTTTGAATTCACCGATGACGATATCTTGGTTGAAGGCAAGTCAACTCGGCAAACCGTTCGCACCCAGGTGATGACTCAAACACGCATCACCGAGCTGATCAAGTTGCTCGTCCCGGTTGAGGGTGGCTCACTCGAGCATATTACCTATGCCGACATCGAGGAGGAATTCCCGATGTCTACGCAGCTTGCTTTGGTTGAGAAGATTTCGGAGGTGATTTCCCCGACCTATAAGGAATCGCGGGGAAACTGACGCGCTCGTTGAAGGCACAAGTTGAGGCGGCAATGATCTTCAACGGGCACACACAAGATTCGATTGCCGCGATTGACCAGGATGTGATGGGCAACATACAGACCATGTATACGGATGGAATGCTCGGGAATCACAATGTGATCTATTTGCTTGGATCACTTGTCTCGGGTGTTTTCAATTACATCCGTTCAAATACCGCACCGGCATTCTCGTTGGAGAAGGTGCTTGGTCCTGCCTACGATTACATTTATCCTCCCTTGACCGAGGAGCAGAAGAAACTACAAGCAAATGAACAACTGCTGACATTTATGACGATGGCACCGGGCTTTAGCAAAGAAAGGTTCAACCGTGGCTAACATGATTGCCCGCCTGGGCGTTCTGCTCGGGCTTGACACGGCGCAATTCAATCAGGGTCTTGCTCAGTCGGAAAGCAAGATCGACCAATTCACCACAAAGGCGAAGACCCGTCTTGCTGCGCTCGTTGCGGGTTTTGCCGCGATGACCACCAAAGCGGTCATGTTCGCTGATGAAGTTGCGGACATTGCCCAGGCTAACGATGTTGCCATTGACTCTGTAATCAAGCTGCAAAACGCTCTCGCAGGCGCGGGCGGCAAGGCAGATGACGCAGGAAAGATTTTTTCCTCATTCACCGCGTATGTTGACAAGGCGGCAGACGGCTCACTCGAGGCGCATAAGAACTTCACAAAGATTGGGGTCACATTCCGAGACCTTGAATCTTTATCCACGCAGCAGCTTTTCTTTAAGGCAATTCAAGGTCTTGCAGATATTGAAGACCCATTGACGCGCTCGGCAAAGGCAATGGAGATGCTTGGCAGAGCCGCAAAGGGTGTTGATCTGCAGGGCATGAACGATTTGCTCAGAGAGCAGACGGGAGCCACGGACAGTCAAGCCAAGAGCATCAAAATCCTTGCCGATTTCTATGACAAAGTGACGCAAGCGGGGCGAGACTTCACGCTTGTTTTTGCGGACTTTGTTTCACCGGCAATTGAGCAATTAAACAGGGGTCTTGATAATCTAAAAAAATTCACCGATTCTGCCGGTGGAATTATTCAATTCATCAACAATCTGAAAAATTCAATTGTTGAATATCGCAGAGCCAACCTAGAAGAAGAAGTCGCGGGTTTTGAGAGATACCTGGCGAGAACCAAAGAGGGCACATCAATAAATGATTGGCTCAAGCGACAAATTGCAGATCGAAAGAAGACTCTTGCCGAGTTGACTGCGCCATTGCCTTCCGGTGGCGTTAATGTTGGCGGCGGGCGCAGCGCCGGGCCGGGCGGGGTCTTGGTTCAGCCGCAAACCGATCTGCCCAAGATCAGAGACATCAAGAAACCCGTTGATCCGGAAGAAGAAAGGCGCAGGAGAGAGGCAGAGGCTGCACAACAAAAAAAGATGCAAGCCTGGGCAAACTCAATGCGCCGATATGAGGCAGAGCAAGAAGCGCTTGATCAGCAAGAGCTTGCTTATGCTCGGATTGTTGGTTCTTTGGTTGATTACGACAACGCGCAAAAGCGTTTGATGGACACCGAAGAAGGATTGTTTGTGCTTGAGAGTCAGCGCAAACAGATGAAGGAATACGATTACGAATTTGCCCGTTCTCGCATTCAATTGCTTGCAGAACAGGAGCAGGCGCAGCAAAGACTCAACGAAGCCGAATTGTTGCCTGCGGATCGCGAGGCGGCGCAGCAACGGCTCAATGAGATTTATCAGCGCAGACTTGATTTGTTGAAACAGATCAGAGATGTTGCCGCAGCCGCAGATGCTGATGTTGGCGCTTGGCAAGGATTCAAGGACGCAGCTTCTGATTTCTTCAAGAACTTGCCGAAGGATATGGAAACCGGCGCAATGATGTTTCAGTCGGTCATGGGCAACATGAATCAAGCGCTTGATAACTTTGTCCGCACCGGCAAACTTAATTTCAAAGATTTTGCTCGCAGCATCATTCTTGATTTGATTGCGATTCAGCTCAAAGCATCTGCGATGAAGCTGCTTTCGACATTGTTCGGATTCAACATTCCCGGCAAAGCGGCAGGCGGCACGGTCTCGGGCGGCTCGGCATATGTGGTGGGCGAGCGCGGCCCGGAGCTTTTCGTCCCGCGCATGAGTGGCACGATCATTCCAAACCACGCGCTTTCCAATGTCGGCGGCGGCACAACGGTCACCAACAATTACATCAACGCGATTGATGTGAAGTCCTTTGAGCA
>Ga0129333_10005862_pt1 | contig 11588 bp, 8 predicted proteins | sample CPB6_08_DNA_FD_94474 | JGI IMG/M metagenome (GOLD analysis project Ga0129333, IMG submission 94474) | Freshwater to marine salinity gradient microbial communities from Chesapeake Bay, USA - CPBay_Sum_0.6_0.8_DNA | ecosystem: Environmental > Aquatic > Marine > Coastal | place: USA: Chesapeake Bay...
GTTGGTATTAATATTCCTAATTCTTCTTTAGATTTAGCTCTTGTTGTTGGTGGAAGTGGAAGATTAACTGGCGACCTTACAGTTTCTGGTAATTTTGCTCTGAATGGTGGATCTTTAAATTCGTCTAGCACAAGTTTTACTTTAGCAAATACATCAACAACTTTAAATCTTGCAACGTATGCAACGACTATAACACTTGGTAATTCCGCTGCTCTTCCTCAGAATATTAGCATCGGAATGAATACTGCCAATCAAACAATCAACATTGGCACAAATGCAACAACAAGCGCGTTAACCATTCATCCAAATTCCACAAATTCTATAATCGCAATAGGAACTGTAGCAAATACTACTTCCTCTTATAATTCTCAAATTACAATCGGTGGTGCATTTGCTAATACAACTAGCACCTTCCAAGTAAAGAATAGACAAATTAAATTGGATGGTGATGTAGAAATTGGATCTGGTTTTGCTGTTGGAAGTGGCGCAGTGAGATTGTTCACTCAAGCTGCAACATTAAATTTATTTGATACTGGTGGTGCATCTACTGTAAACTTTGCTCGTAATGCTGGTATATTGAGTATTGCTTCTGACGGTGGAACTACAACAATCAATAACTCTTTATATGTAAAAGCAAGCGAGCAAGTTGATGGTAATATAATTCTAAACGGTGGTCTTGCTTCTGGCACTCTTACTATTTCTAGAGGTGTTTGGTCAACTGCTGTAACTGAGCACACAGCAGGATCTATTACAAATAGAAATATTGATTTCTATAAGTATACAGTTCTCAACAAGACATTAGATACTCAGGGGGCTCAGTATTGGGGAGGAACTACTTTCCAAGATCCTACAGGACCTTCTACTGATGAATACTATCTACCAATCAATCAATTATCATCTACTGTTGATTTTGCTATTGGAGACTACATTTTAATTGATAGAGGTTCTTATTCTCCAAGTATTTCTACAATATCTAGAACTTCTGATGTTGCAACAATCACTACTGCAAAACCACATGGATTGACAACAGCAACTGCTGCTACAATTTCTTGTTCAACTAATACTTCGTTTAATGCTACTAATGTTACTATTACTGTAACATCAGCAACAACTTTCACTTATCCTAATACTGGTGCTGCAGTTTCTTCAACTTCGGCAACGGGAACAGTTACACAATCAGCAAATCAAAGCAAAAATGAACTCTTAAAAGTTACACAATTAACTAACTTATCGAATGGATCTGATCCTAATGGATTTAGAATTCGTGTTCAAAGAGCTCAAGATGGAACAACATTAAGAACAGATCACCCAGATGATTGCCCTATTGTTAAACTAGTTAAGTTTGATGATTCTAGCTGGTTGTTGAATGCAGTTGCAACTGGTTCTGCTGGATCAACAGTTAATATTAATGTTGCTGAATTTGGTGGTGTAATAACTACAAATGATTATTTGAGACTAAGCAATGGCGAAATAGTTAAAGTAACCGCTTTAGTTACGACTGATATACAATCTTTAATCATTAATGATGGTGGTTCTCCATCTGTAACTCAATTCAAGGTAGAATCTACTACAGGTAATACTATTCTTGGCGGCAATCTTGGGGTTGGCGTAGGTTTTAACAAACTGACAGTTGCTGGTTCAACTGGAAACACGGTAATCGCAGGCACACTGACTGTAAATAATACTATTACTCTCAATGGATCTACAACTGCTTCAACGGAATTCTTCAAGATTACTGATGGAGCAGCAACTCCATTAACCAAATTCCAAGTTGATACTGCAAACGGAAATACCATCATTAATGGTGGAAACCTAAATATTTACGGATCTGATGGAACAACTTCAAAGTTAAGTCTAAACAATTCTTCTGGTGATTTAAACATTGCTGGAGTTATTGCTACTAATGGATCTGGAACAAATACTTTTGTTGGTGATGTTTCCTTAAATGGAACTGCCACTGCTGGTGGTAATTTAACAGTAAACTCAAACAGTGTTAAGAGATTTAAGGTAAATTCTAGCGGAGCAATAGATCTAGGTGGTATTGATTACTTCTACTCATCTACTGGCGCTAGAAAGTGGATATATGTAAGCAGCACAAATTATACGGTTGCTTCAAATATTAATTATTTTGTATCTCCAGCTTCCACTACGTTGATCAAGCTACCTTTAACACCATCTACGGGAGATATGATAAGATTTATTGATTTAGCAGGTAATCTAACTTATAATTTATCCCTAGTATTAAGAGCTCCTACTGGAGTTCTAGTTCAAGGAGATGGATCTAATACAGGAACTCAAGTTTTAGGATCATCCTTCAGTAGTTCTCTGACTGGTTATGATGGAGGTGAATTAGTAATTCAAACTCCAAGTGCTGCATTTGGATTAGTATATGCTGGTGCTTTCTTATCAGATGGAACAGCATCTGGTATTCCAGCAAATTCGCAAGGTTGGTGGTTAATGGAGATATAATTTATGGCGTTTTACCAATCAACAAAAGTCATGAAAGCGGCAGCGATAGGAACTATCATGCCGTGGACGGGTGATCTAACTTTGATTCCTAAAGGATGGCTTGTTTGCACTGGGCAAACATTACTAGCAAGAGAATATCCACTATTAGCTCAAACTATAGGAACAACTTATGGTGGAACTGGATTTGGTGGAACATTCCCTAATTATACTGGCAACTTTAACCTACCTCAATTAAATGATGCTCATTTATCAAATGTAGACACCGCATATTTTGTAAGCGGTCAAACAATAGATAATACTACGATTGATACAACAGAAGCTCTTGGTGTAGTTACTAGTTTTATTACAGCAAATTCTAGTTCAAATAATATATCTGTTCAACCTTCTGATGCATATACTGATATTGTTTTCAACTATACTCCAGAAAATGATTTTTCAGGAAGAATTACTGGTGCTACTATAAACCCAGGTGAAGCAAACAGATCTTTGTATACTTCACCAAGAAAATTGGGTAGGAGACATATTGCTGGGCATAGTCACGGGGGAATAATCGAAACAGTATCTGGAAATAATTTATCTACTCCTGGTCTTGGTGTTATTCCTTATGCGAATATACAGTGGACGGTTCAAAACTTCTATCAGGGATTTGGAACGTTCCCTGCAACTCCTTCTTGGGAATTATATATTTCTGTTCCTGGTCCTGGTGGTGTTAGTCAGGGAAGTAATACTGGTGGTCCTGATGGATTTGGAAATGGAAATCCAGGAAAAGTGTTAGCTAATGTTATTGGTGAAGCGCCATGGGTAAACATGACTCCTAATCAGGTTGCTTCTGCTAACTCTAATCCTATAGGTAATTGGTTTGGAAATGCGTCTGGAAAAACTGGAATATCATTTTCAATTAGTGGAAAGTTTGATAAGGGTGGTGCTGTTCCATATGGTCCTGGTGGTAGTAACTTAACTGCTCCAAATAGAAATTATGATCCTGGTGATTCGAATAGTGGAGTTGCTGATGCTAACACTTTTGGAAATAAAGTTTTTTACAATAAAAGTCAAATATCTTTTAACTACAATTCTACTTCTGTTGTAGGTGGCCCAGATCAATATGTCAAACCACATTCACATGATCTTATTGACGTTCAATTTGACACAGGAAATTTGAGATTGCCTAATAGTTTGACAGTGAATACTGTTACATCAAACGTAACTCCCGATAATGTTGCTGGAACTGCAGCTTTAAATATTACACCTAATGTTTCTCAACCAAATATGATTTGTATTTACCTAATAAGAGCTTACTAAAATGGCAAATTATACCAGAGAAAAATCCAAATACGGTGGTGCTATTGGAACTATTCAAATTTTAACTTCTAGTTTAGCTGGTTCTTTTGGTCCTCTAGATCCTGCTTTTAAAAGTATTATTCCCGCTGGATACTTGAAGTGTGATGGTAGAATACTTCTTGTTAAAGATTATCCTGCTCTTGCTAGTGTTATTGGCGCAGGAGAAAATGGAAAATTTGTTAAAGAAGCAAAAAGAAGTTTAGTCACTTCCGACAAATTCATGTTACCAGATCTTGGATCTAAAGTTATTGTTGGTGGAACTGCTACAGGAACTTATCAGTTTACACAAACTGAAGATGGATCTCTCAACAAAGTAGGATCTAACGTTAACGTAACATCTAATGTTGGAAATTCTCTTTCTATAAATTATAATGGAAATTTTTCTATACCAGGGGCATCTTCTATAGCTTTACTGGGTAATCCAAAATATATCATGAATAATACTGTAGATGAATATGTTTTGGATGAAACTAATTTCCAATCACATGGTCATGATAGCAATCAAACTGTTTTTAATTACACTGGAAACCACGCTTCTGGGCAAAGTGGAAATAATAAAACAAGTGATACTGGAGGAAGTGGTGGTGATAATGCTTCTTCTACAGGCGGTAACTTTCTAGAAGAGACAGCATCAAATAATGTTAATGTAGCGAACCATACTCATAAAATAACAAAACCAACATCTTATGCACACAATTTTACTCATGCTTATAGCACCTTTGCTGCTAGTGCAGAAAATTTAGTGACGACTGTTAATATAAGCACCAAATCTATTAAAAAAGTTGATGAAGCCGTTTCGCCATATATATTAGTTGAATACATTATTAAGTTCTAATAATGGCAACGGTTAATTATACTTCTTTAAATGATGTAAGTTTAGCAATTCCACCTGGGGTTACACAATTCACCTACACTATAAAAGGTGCTGGTGGTGGGGGTAGTGGATCAGACGCAGGAAGCCCTGGTGCAACTGGTGGAGGAGGAGCTCAGATAACAGGAACATGTAATATCACTAGTCCTGTTCTTATATCAATTAGTGTTGGTGGTGGTGGTTATGGTGGTGCGGGATCTCAAGGCGGCGCTCCTGGTGGTATTGGGGGAACATCAGGATCTGGATTGGGTGGAGGTAAAGGTGGTAATGCTGGTGGTAGTGGATCCTCTGGCGGCGGCGGTGGCGGCGGAGCAGCTACATCATTGTCAATTGGTTCTACTTATCTAGTTATCGCTGGCGGCGGTGGTGGCGCTGGTGGAGCTGGTAATGATGGTGGTGGACCATCTGGATTTCAATTTGGTGGAACTAATACTAGTATAACTACAACTTTAAATCCCACTGCTGGATCTGCTGCATCTAATCATGGAGGAGATGGTGGAGGTGGTGGCGGTGGTGGTGGAGGTAATCCTGGTGGAGGTGCAGGTTTTACTCCAGGTGGTGATAGTGATGCTGGTGGAGCTAGTGGAGGGGGAAATTATTATAATCCTTCTTACCACAGCACAGCACCAACAGTATCGAATGGCGGCGGCGGTGGTGGTCAATCTACACAAGGAACTGATGGATCTGTGACTATTACATATGTGGATCCAGATACTGAACCAGATGCTTTTTCTTTTGATCCATTGACAAACGCTCAAATCTCCACTCAATATTATTCTAGCACCAACAACACATCTCCTTAATATGGCACAAACTGTAATCACAACAGGTGTAGTAACACACATATTTAATAACGATACCGATACAAACTATGTGTTGCAGTCATCGAATAATATTATTCAAGTGTATGCAATTAATATGGATGCAGTTGATGGAATCAATTACAACACTTTAAATGCAAAACATTATTATATTTTTATAAATCCAGCGTTGCCAAATGATACTTATACTATCGATATAAGTAATATTTCTAGTTATACTGCTGGTGGAGCTTACGATCCAGCTATATCAGTATCTCAAATAGCATATAAAAGTTCTTCGGGGTTTAGATTGTGGTTTAGGAGAAGTAGCAACGTTGCTAACACCTTTGTTCAAAGTTTTCAAGTAAGTTTGACAGTTGAGTATGATATTGAACCAGATCCTATAGATTTTGGAATGATCAGTGAATTAGATTTGAATACATACGGATATTCTTCTGCATTAGTTACTGGAATCGATACTAATGTTGGAGTTGCTGTTGGAACTGAAGGTGGTGGAACTGCTCAAGTTAGCACAGATCAAGTTAATTGGTCTAGTTCTACTACAGTGAGTAATAATTCAACTTTATATGTGAGAAATTTATCTGCTTCAACATATAGCACCAAAAAATTCGCTACAATTTTTGTGGGCACATATCCAGCTCCTTTTGTTGTTGAAACAAAAGCGGTTGATCAAACTCCTGATAATTTTTCCTTTGATCCTGTAATTAATGCTCCATTGAATACTCAATATTATTCCAGTACCAACAGCACTGTAATATAAATAAATTTAACAAAAGAGATATAAGATGGCAGTTATTACAATCAGCGGATTGAGCCCTAATATAGCTGTTCCTATAACTGTTAGTGGAACTGCTTCTAATATACAAATTAATGTAACACAACCAACTCCAAATAACGCTGGTATTGTATCGTCTGGTGGATGGTCATCTGATTTAACTTCTTGGCAGGCTCAAAACGGAACTACTATAAATTTGCGAGCTACTACTTCTTCAAGTTATGCTACACAAACTTATGTAACTTTGCAGGTAGGAACAGCTTCTGCAACATGGTATTTGACAACTCAAAATGTTCCTTCTGATATTCCTAATCCATCCCCAAGTTTTATTGATGTAACTACTAATTCTTTAAATACAAACATTTATAGTAATGTTCAGCAAATTTTAGGATTATCATCATCTTCTGTGCCTATGTCTGCTACTGGATCTGGGGGTGATGGAGTGTCTGGTAATACTGCTAAAATAGGAAAGTCATCAAGTTCAGCAACAGATGGAAATGGTGTGCTGACTGGAGCAACATTTTCTAACAGCACAATTACGGTTAGCAATGGTGACTATGTTCAAATACGACAATTAAGTTCAACAAGTAATGATATTACAATTGGAACTTCTGTTGTAGTTGGTGGTTCTGCCAGTATTCCGTGGAATGTCACAACTGGTTCTCCTGGAGATTCTACTCCAGATTCTTTTGCATTTACAAATGTTTCTAATGCTGCTTTAAGCACACAATTTGCATCTGCTATTAATTCTACAGGAACACCACTTACAATTTCTGGAATAACTGTTCCAGTTCAAGCAACTTTAACTTCTTATACTAGTGCATCTGCTCCATTAGTTAAAATTAATAATGGATCTATAGGAACTTTTCCAGTAACAGTTTCTAATGGAGATATTTTAAGAGTATATATGACTTCATCTTCGTCATTGGGAACAACGGTTCAAGCTCAAATACAAGTAGGAACTTTTTCTCCTCTCCCTTGGCAAATTACAACATCTGCTACTGCTGATGTAACTCCTGATGATTTTAATTTTGTCAATGCTGTGAATAAACCACCATCTACAGTAACCGATAGTAATACAGTCGCTATTACGGGTATTGGTGGCACTACTACTGTTTCTGCAACAGGTGGAGCTTTGGTTTCTGTAAATGGTGGAACTTTTTCTTCTGCTGCTCAAACCATTTCCAATAACGCAACAATAACTATTAGATTAACTTCTAGTGCTACTTTAGGTGGATCTGTTTCAACAAATGTTACTGTTGGAAGTGTTACAAAATCTTGGTCTGTTGGCACATATTCTTCAGCACCCACAACTGCATCACAATATGGAAAGTGGTATAGCAGAAAAAATAAAAAAGAAGATGGATTAGCGATAGGAACAGTTATACCTGTTACAAGAGATCAAGCTGGAAACTGGGGAACATTAGACGGTTCTTTAAGTTCTAGGTATCCTGGATTTATAGAATGCGATGGTGCTTCTTTAAATGTTTCGGATTATTTGGCATTATTCTTAGTAATTGGAACCACATACGGGGGAACTGGAACTTATAATTCTGCAACTAAAGTTGCCACAGGAACTTTTAAACTTCCTAATTATAAAAATAGAAAACTTGCTGGTGTTGGTATTGTTGATGGTAATAATGCATCTTCAGCATCTTTAATTACTTACTCTGGTCCAGATCCAACAACTGGTTCTACTGGTTCTGTTAATATTGCAGGAAGTTCGGGTGGAAACTGGTTTATTGATACAGTTGATGTTTCGGGATCAAGACCACCAGAACAAGTTTATGATGGCACTACTGATGTTGATGGTCCCTACTATAAATTAGGAACACTGACTACTACTGGGTATTCAACAATAACAGCAGAGACTGATTATACTATTAGTGGTTCAGTTTCTGCTACAGTTGGTCCTTTGAGTGAAACCTCTACAAGAATTCCTGGTCACACGCATGTAATGGCAACTGCTCAAAGAGGAGCTGATGCGGTTTCATATATTGCCTGGGGTGTCAGAGCGTTTGCTGGCAACCCACCATCATCATATTGGAAAACTTATTCATATAACTCTAGTATGATTGCACCTAAACCACCCCCAGATGGTATTGGCGGTCCTGGTTTTACTGAATCTAGTGTAACAAAGGGATGGTGGTGGAGATCTCAAAAGTCTGGTTCGGCTTTACTTGATAACTCTCCTGGAAATAATATGGCAATGATAGACACCACAACTTCTAGTGCTAGTGTAGTTGCATATGATCCATCTGCATTTGGTGGTCAATTAAATCACGCACATTATCTAAGTGAAAGTGCTTATGGATCTGATTTAAACACTTATGGTTGGGGTAATAATTCTGGTGGAGGAACACCACAAGGATTTACTGGTAATGCTTCTTTGTCTGTAGTTTTCAACCAGGCACAAGTTCAATTGGGATCAAATAGTGCTACTTTTACTTTATCTTCATCTAAGCAACTAATTCCAACCGTAAATCTCTCTCCGCAGAAGAAGATAAGTTTGATGAATAAATATTTTAGAGTTAAATATTTAATTAAAGCTTTTTGAGGATAAATTATGAGTAGTGTAATTCCTATTAGACCATTAGAGTTAATGCAAGATGAGTCTTTAACGAGATCTGAATTTACTGATTTTATTGGAGTCTGGGAAAATTTTATGCCAGAGTCTGTTTGTCAAAAATTTATAGATTTATTTGAAACTGTTTATTCCAGAGATAGTGTAATTGATGTTGATGAAGATGCTTTTATGAATGGAGAACACCAGTTTGCAGCTGGTGCTTTAGGAAGATCTGATTCTTCTTTATTGTTGAATTATGTAAATACCGAACTGGGATACACCTGCAATCAATATTTACAATCTTGTGTTCAACACTATATTTCAAAATATTCTCAATTAAAAACTGTGGGATTATTTTCCTCAGATATCAAGATGCAAAAAACTTCTCCAGGTGGAGGATATCACGTTTGGCATTATGAAAATAGTTCATATCAATGTTCACAAAGAGAATTGGTTTGGGCAATTTATTTGAATGATATGCCAGATGGTGAAGCAGAAACAGAATTTTTGTATCAGAAAAGAAGAATTAAACCAACTGTAGGAACAGTTGTAGTCTGGCCTGCGGCAATGACTCATGTTCATAAAGGAAATACTGTGTTTACAAAAGATAAATATATATTGACGGGTTGGTATATCAAATTGCCTGCGGGATAAAAAGATGCAGTATAATACAGAAACAGTAATAAGAGAACCTGTAGTAGAAGTAAGTTTTCTCACGCAAACTATTTCGTATAATAAAAAAAGGAAAGTTACGAAAGATTTTGTTTGGGAAAAAATGCTAGAAAAGATTGATCCTTTCTGGCATTCTAAGAATGATAAAATTGAATATTTTTTCTTCTATAGTGATGGTTCTTATTTCTGTCAGAAAAGCAAATTAAGATTTGACTTTAATACACAATCTCAATATTGGTATACTTACCTTTGGAGTGAAGCTACAAACGCCCAAGCTCAAGAACTGGCAAGTTTCTTTGAAACTTTTGCTTTTGTTCAATTGGATGCAAATACTAGAGATTTTTGGGGAACTATCAAAAAAGTTCAAGAAGAACAATACTTTTTTGATAAAAAATACTATAAAAAAATTGTAGAAAGAAATGCAATTCTAGTCTCAACAGACTGGAGAGTTCTTCCTGATGCTCCTCAAAAATTTGAGGGTGAAAAAGATATGTGGATTAAATGGAGAACTTATCTTAGAACTTTATGCGTAAAAAAACCAGAAGAATTTGAAGATAATCTAGAATTCTTTAAATATGTTTCAAATATTAAGTTTCCAGTAGATCCTAGGGTATACTATGAAATGTATCCCAATTTTGAAGTAGAATATATGGATGAAAATGATGAAAAACAGTGGGTAGATTATGATTTTGAAGCATCTACAGATTTCATCAATCAAAACTTAAGGAATGTTATGTCATTTGTAGAAAATGCAAATGATGCTCCAAAGTTGATAGCAAAAGATATTCTAGATATGGCAAAACAATTAGAATTAGAAGAAGTTTTTCCAGGTTTAGATCTTTCAACATATATTCCAGTAGAGAGATATAAAAATACTGATTAAATTTAAAAATAAAATTATGGTTTATATTATAGATTTATTGACTGATGTTCAATCTAAACATGTGAAAGATTTCTATCAGTTTTCTACATTTGGTGATGGTAAAGATAGTGGCGCTTCAGATAGAAGTTTTAAATATAATGAATATTTAAATGATGAGAGTCATTATCCAACTCTTTTTGAATATCTTGGTCGTGTAGTGACAGATCATTATTTGTTCAATCTCTGTTTTGTTCCTAAAAAATTCACTAAACCTCAGTTTTTGAAGTATTCAGAAACGATGCATTATGATTATCATTTAGATTTGTTTTATATGCAGGAGGTTAAAACTGATTGGAGTGTTACTTGTTTTCTCTCTGATCCAGAAGAATATGAAGGTGGAGAATTAGTATTAAAAGTTACTCAAGATAATGAAATTTCATATAAGCTTCCAGCAGGAAAAGCAGTGATATATCCTTCTGGAACTTTGCATAAAGTTAATCCAGTTACTTCTGGAACTAGAAAGGTTATTGTTTTTTGGTTTGAATCTTTATTAAAAACGTCGTTTGGTAGAAAAATAGTTGCTGACTATTCTATGGCATTGTATAATCTGAATGATAAAATGGATTCATGGTCTAAAGATAACGTGCATGAAATGGAAAATATCCGTCATCAATTGATTAGAGAATATGCATAATTTTACACAATCTGATATTATTGAATATGAAAATTTTTTTGATGAGGAAGATTACCAAAAAATAATTGAATATACGACAAAACCAAAGTGGCAATTCGGGCATACCACTTTTACTCCAAATTCTCCTCATTACGAAAATTCAATACCATTTTGGAAAATGGAATTGAGTCAAGATACATTTTTTACAGAGTATTTGCTAAATATAATTAAACAAAAGACTGATCTGAAAGTTTCTGCATATAATGTTTATATGAATGGTCAAACATATGGTCAACATGGGTATCCTCACGTCGATGCATATGAAGAAACTGGTAGAACTTTTTTATTATATGCTGTTCCTCACTGGGATATTATGTTAGGGGGGAAAACTGCATATGTTATTGATAAAAATAATTTTCATTATGTTACTCCAGAAAGAAACAAAGCAGTTTTATTTCCTGGAATGATTCCTCACTTTTCTGAAGAAACTAATAGAGTTTTTGCTGGATTAAGAGTAACTGTTGCTTGGAAATTAACTTTA
>Ga0129333_10005863_pt1 | contig 11586 bp, 9 predicted proteins | sample CPB6_08_DNA_FD_94474 | JGI IMG/M metagenome (GOLD analysis project Ga0129333, IMG submission 94474) | Freshwater to marine salinity gradient microbial communities from Chesapeake Bay, USA - CPBay_Sum_0.6_0.8_DNA | ecosystem: Environmental > Aquatic > Marine > Coastal | place: USA: Chesapeake Bay...
GACCGATGTAGGACACAGTGGGGCCAATGTCGAGGAGGGTCTCCCGTACACGCTCATACGCGGGCCGATCGCCCGCGACCATCACCGAAGCCTTCCCCGCGGCAACCGTCACAGGGCTGCCCGACAGAGGCGCGTCCAGCATCACGCGACCCGCGCGTGCGAAGGCCGCGCTCACCTCGCGACTCGCCTCGGGGGAGATGGTGCTCATGTCGAGGTAGACGGCCTCGGGTGACAGTCCCTCGAGGATGCCCTCGGGGCCGAGTGCGACGTCACGGACGGCTGACGCATCGGTGACGATCGACAGGACGACGTCTGCGGTCTCACTTGCCTCCCGAGGGGATGCGGCGACCCGCATGCCCTGGAGCACCAAGTGATCGGCCTTCCCAGGACTCCTATTCCATCCCGTGACCTCGTGCCCAGCCTCCAAGAGGCGCGGCACGATCACCTGTCCCATGTCGCCCAGGCCAATGAATGCGATGCGAGCCATGCGGCCTCCTAGACCTTGCCTTCACCATGGATATGCGCCTCCAGGCGCCTTGCAGCCGGGCGTCCCCGCACGTCCGTGTCAAGCGGATTCCACGCGCACACCTCCACACCAGGAACCCAGACGGTCTTGCTGTTTCCCGGGACGAAGAACTCCACGAAGACCATGTCCTGTTCACCAAGATTCTCGAAGGAGTGCACCTCGTTCTCGAGGTTGTACAGCAGATCGCCTTCGACAAGGTCCACTCGCCCGCTCTCGAGTATCGCGGTCCCCTGACCTTCCACGACGTACTGGAAGTGCTCCGCACCCTCGTGGTGGTGCGCTGCCCCGATAGCACCCGGCGGGTAGACGATCATCTCCCCCTTGACGGCCTCGGTCCCCCACAGGCCGGTACTCGCCAGGTAGATACGTCGGCGTGAGTCATGCTCGCTGAGCAACACCGGCTCCGTCGTCCAGTCGACACGTCGCAGATCCGCCGTGGCCGCGTCGTCCTCAGCGCGAGGCACCCATGCCACGAGGAGGGTGGCTGCATCGACGGCGTCGAACCGGCAATGGCGGCCACGGGACACCATGACGATGTGATCAGCCGTCGTCTCCACTCCGTTGGCCTGGAGGCGGCCCGCCAGTGGCTGCAACCAGGCGAGCCCGGCAGGCGCTGAGATGAGGTCGAAGGTCTGGCCCGGATCCAGCCTCACGCACGCCACGGCCAGCCTGCGGTCGGGCAACCGATCGGGCGCGAGGATCCATTCCAGGGCCCCGCCTCCTTCGGCCACGTCGCTCACGCGGTCGCCCACCCGCACCACAAATGGCACCGCTGCCTCCCCATCTCGCACCGGGAGGGCCCGGTCGACGGCCTGAGGTTAGGCCAGGTGAGGGGATCAGTGCAATCGATTGCGCGAGACGGTCTACGATCGGGGGGTCCCGAGGGGGACGCCACGAGGAAGCGAGGTCTCCATGTCCGCTCGACCGGTGTCTGAGTTCGCTCAGACCAGCATCGCCGCTCCGGGGATCATCGGAGTCGATTGGGAGGAGCGGGTCAACTTCGACCGCCTGCGCGACTATCGGCTGAGCCGAGCTCGGCAGGCACTCGCCGAGAGCGACCTGGGAGCAGTCCTCGTCTTCGAGGGCTCGAACATTCGCTATCTCACGGCGACTCACATCGGGACCTGGGGCTACAACAAGACCGAACGCTGGGCTCTCCTCACGCGCACGGGCGAGCCCTGGATCTGGGACTTCGGGTCGGCTGCGAAGAACCACCGGCTCTACTCGCCGTGGCTCATGCCGGAGCATTCGAGGGGTGGCAACAACGGCTTGCAGGGAGCAATCGCTCCCACATCGGGCTTGCCCCACGGCACCGCGCAGGAGGTGGCCGCGATCCTGCGCGAGGAGGGTGTTGCCGACATGCCGCTCGGCGTAGACGTCGTGGAATTGCCCGTGCTGCGCGAACTCGAGGCCGCGGGCATCACCGTCGTCGACGGCCAGCAGGTCATGCTCGATGCCCGTCAGATCAAGAATCGCGACGAGATCCTGCTGCTCAGTCAGGCTGCCGCCATGGTGGATGGGGTCTACCACGACATCTATGAGTTCTTGAAGCCCGGAGTTCGCGAGAGCGACGTCGTCGCCATGGCCACCAAGCGCCTCATCGAAATGGGATCCGAGCAAGTCGAGGCGATCAACTCGATCGCCGGCGAGCGCTGCAGTCCTCATCCACACGTCTTCTCCGACCGCTACATCCGTCCGGGTGATCAGGCCTACTTCGACATCATCCATGCCTTCAACGGATACCGGACCTGCTACTACCGGACCTTCGCCGTGGGACGGGCCACGCAGGCGCACCGCGACGCCTACTCAAAGGCGCGCGAACTCATCGATTCGGCCATATCGATGGTGCGACCAGGTGTGAGCACGGCAGACATCGCACGGCTGTGGCCCAAGGCGGAGGACTTCGGATTTTCCTCCGAAATGGAGGCCTTCGGACTGCAGTTCGGGCACGGACTTGGTCTCGGCCTCCACGAACGCCCAGTCATCAGCCGCCTGAACTCGCTCGATAACCCCGTGGAGATCAAGGAGGGTATGGTCTTCGCGCTCGAGACCTACTGGCCCGCAGACGATGGCCATTCCGCCGCCCGCATCGAGGAGGAACTCGTCGTGACCGAGGATGGCGCCGAACTTCTGACCCTCTTCCCGGCCGAAGAGCTCGTCGTCACGAACGCCTACTGAGCCAAGCGCTCTCACAAACTCATGAACAGACCGATCCACGCATAATCCTGAAGGAGCACCGGTGTCCCTCTACCCCCTCGATGACGCACGGCTGACCAATCTCTACATCGCTGGCGAATGGCAGGAGGCCTCCGACGGAGCACGCTTCGACGTGACCAATCCGGCCACCGGTGACGTCATCGCCTCGGTGGCGAGCGGATCAGCCGAGGATGCGCAGCGGGCTGTTGACGCGGCAGCGCGAGCCGGCGACGCGTGGGCGGCTACCGCACCGCGTCAGCGCGCCGAGATCCTGCGCAAGGCCTTCGAGATCATGGTCGACCACCGCGACGAAATTGCCGATCTCATCGTGCTCGAGAGCGGCAAGTCCCGTGGAGATGCGCTGGGTGAGGTGACCTACGCGGCCGAGTTCTTCCGGTGGTTCGCCGAGGAGGCGGTGCGTGCCGTGGGCCACGTGCAGACCGCACCCAATGGCGACAAGCGCATCCTCACCGTCTATCAGCCCATCGGTGTTTCGGTCCTCATCACCCCGTGGAATTTCCCCGCCGCGATGGCCACCCGCAAGATGGGCCCGGCCCTGGCTGCGGGCTGCCCCGTGGTCTTGAAGCCGGCCTCTGACACACCACTGACGGCGCTCGCACTGGCCATCGTCATGGAACGTGCTGGTGTCCCCGCCGGAGTCGTCAACGTCCTTCCGTCACGTCGCTCAGGTGCAGTTGCCGAAGCCATGCTGGACGACCCACGGACACGCAAACTGTCCTTCACGGGATCCACCGAGGTCGGCCGCACACTCCTTGAACTTGCGGCCCGCAACGTCGTGAGTTGCTCCATGGAACTCGGTGGCAATGCCCCCTTCGTCGTCTTCGCCGACGCTGACCTGGAAGCCGCCGTTGACGGCGCGATGGTGGCCAAGATGCGCAACGGCGGTGAGTCCTGCATCGCCGCGAACCGATTCATCGTCGAAGCGCCCGTGGCGGACGAGTTCTCCCGCCGCCTGGCCGCCGCGATGGGCAACCTCCGCGTCGGCCCCGGCCAAGACCCCTCCACGGACGTGGGTCCCATGATCAACGAGCGGGCCGCCGAGGACATCGCTGCGATGGTGGCCTCCAGTGTCGCGGCCGGTGCCGAGGTCTTGGTCGGCGGGACGCGCCCGGAGGGACCCGGTGCGTTCTACCCGCCCACGGTGCTCGCTGGACTGTCGGCAGACGACCCGATTCTCGACATCGAGATCTTCGGTCCGGTCGCGCCCGTGGTCGCCTTCTCGACCGAGGATGAGGGTGTGGCACTCGCCAACGCCACACCGTTCGGTCTGGCTGCCTACGTCTACACGTCCGATCTGGCCCGCGCACTGCGGGTGAGCGAGCGCATCGATGCCGGGATGGTGGGAGTCAATAGGGGCTTCATCTCCGACCCCGCCGCTCCGTTCGGCGGCGTTAAGCAGAGCGGCCTGGGTCGCGAGGGTGGCCATGAGGGACTACTGGAGTTCCTCGAGGCCAAGTACATCGCGGTGGACTGGTAACTACGAGCCGAAGATCTCGGGGTGCGTGATGAGTTCCTTGCGCGTGCGCCGAATGTGTCCGGAGAGGTAGCGTTCGGCGTCATCATCGTCGGCACGCTGAATGGCATCAAGCAGCAGTCGGTGCTCCGCGTTGACGATCCACTGGCGCCCCGCGCCTGCGAGTTCCATGAAGGCGCGGCGATAGTGCTGTGTCGCGTTCCACATCCGATCGATCGTGCTCATGAGGTGATCGGCCGTGCATCCCGAGTACGTCGCCATGTGGAATTCGCGGTCGAGTCGAAGGAATTCAGGCACGCTGACGCCGTCCTCGATTCGCTGCTGAATTCGATGGATCTCCGCAAGGTCGATGTGGCTGAGTTGCGGCAAGCTCAGTTGCAGAGCGAGGGGCTCAAGCCGCTCCCGCATGCGGTAGAGCACTTCAACCTCATCGCGGTCCAGATAGGGCACGCGAGCACCTTTATGCGGCTCCAACTCGACGAGCCCTTCAGCTGCAAGGACTCGCAGGGCTTCCCGGACCGGCAGCCTGCTCCCCCCGAGCCGCTCGGCCACCTCCTCTTGGCGAATTCGCTCCCCGGGCGCTAGCGCACCTTCCAGGATGTCCACGCGGAGCGCATCTGCGATGCGTGCGCTTGCCGCTCCTGCCGTTGCTTCCGTCATGACAGCAGTGCTCTCAGTCGAAAAGTTCCGGCTGATGGTCGAAGGCCTTGCCCTGCGGATACGACACCAGTTCGAACTGCATACCCCAGGGTGCGAGGAAATAGACCCAGCGCTGACCCTCACTGGCGCTTCGACTGGCCGTCGGCTCGCCCAGAATCGTCACGTCATGCTCACGCAAGAACTCGATCGCCGCATCGAGGTCGTCGACGTAGAGCGCGACATGGTGGCCGCCGATGTCGCTGTTGCGCGGGATGTTCGTGTTCTGATCGGGGGCCTCGTACTGGAATACCTCGAACACCGCCTGCCCGCCCAGCCGGAAGAAGTGCAGTTCACGCATGACGGCTCGCGGATGCACGTTCAGGTGCTCCGTCATCCAATCGGTCTGCAGATGCTCGAACGGACCGAGCTTGTACATGTACTCGCAGCCGAGCACGTTCACCAGGAACTCGTGCGCCTGCGCCAGGTCGGGCACGGTGAAGCCAATGTGGTCCAGGCGACGTACCCCGGGTAGTGCAGTCATGATCGCTCCCTGGTTCATGGATGGATCCAATTTAGCGGCTCGACAGCGTATTTTGGAGAAGAATCCCCGATTCTATTGCAATTTTGGATCCAATATCGATACGATCCCGCCATGGCTGAGCACACCCCCTTGCATCCGGACGCGCCGTGGATCCAGGTGAGCACGACTGACGAGGATTGGGACAACGCCGATCCCGCACTCCTCACGGCCCTGCTGGCACAGGTGGCCATCATCCGGGCCTTCGAGGAGGAGGTCCTCGCCCTTGCTGCGGCAGGCCTGGTGCATGGCCCCGCACACTCCAGCATCGGCCAGGAGGGCGGCGCCGCCGGCTCAGTGCTCGCGCTGATTCCCGGCGACACCGTCAACGGCACGCACCGCGGTCACCACCAGTTCCTGGCCAAAGGCCTCGCCCACCTCGCCCCCAAGGGGATCGATCCGGCGCAGCCACTTGGCGACGAGGTCCGCGCACTCCTCCTCAGCACTCTCGCGGAGATCTGCGGGCTCGATCGAGGCTTCAGCCACGGCCGCGGTGGCTCCATGCATCTGCAGTGGGAGGAGGCGGGTGCCATCGGCACCAACGCCATCGTCGGTGGCGGTGTCCCCCTCGCGGCCGGCTCGGCTTGGGCCCATCGTCACTCTGGAACGAACAACGTTGCGGTGACGTACTTCGGCGACGGCGCATCGAACATCGGATCGACACTGGAGACCTTCAATCTCGCCGCCGCCTGGGACCTTCCCCTCTGCTCCTTCATCGAAAACAATCTGTACGCCGTCTCCACCCGCGTCACCGAGGCAACAAAGGAGCCGCGGCTGTCCGCGCGAGGACCAGGCTTTGGCATCGCCAGCTGGAAGGTCGACGGCATGGACCCGCTGGCGGTCTACCTCGCGATGACCGAGGCCAGCGAGCACATGCGCTCCGGTCGCGGGCCTGCCGTCATTGAGGCCGACGTCTACCGGTTCTTCCACCAGAACGGCCCCTTCCCCGGAAGCGCCTTCCGTTACCGGTCGAAGGAGGAGGAAGCGGAGTGGCGCGCGCGCGACCCACTGACTCAACTGCGTTCCCACATTGTGCGTCGCGAGATCCTCACCGACGACCAGGTCCAGGCATTCCTCGATTCCACGTCGATGCTGATGGCCGAGGTGAGCGGAGAGCTCACCGAGCCACTCCCTGGCGGGAAGCCGGACGAACGCCGCATCAAGCCCTCCGAATGGCCCGATCCGGCCTTCGTCGATGTCGGAGTGCGCGGTGACCTCTCCGAACTGACCGGGGCGCGGATGGCGACACCCGACGATGTACCCGGCGGAATCGTCGAGGGCAAGTTCATCGATGCCATCGCCGGTGTGCTCGGACGGCGCATGGAGACCGACGATCGCGTTGTCATCCTCGGAGAGGACATCCACCGACTCAACGGGGGTACCAACGGTGCTACGCGCGGACTCAAGGAACGCTTCCCCGACCGCGTCCTCGGCACTCCGATCAGCGAGAACGCCTTCACCGGGCTGGCTGGAGGGATGGCCCTCGATGGGCGCTATCGGCCAGTCATCGAATTCATGTACGCGGACTTCATGTGGGTAGCCGCGGACCAGTTGTTCAACCAGATCGGCAAGGCACGTCACATGTTCGGGGGTCAGGGCGCTGTTCCCGTCGTCCTGCGCAGCAAGGTGGCCCAGGGCACGGGGTACGGCTCGCAGCACTCGATGGATCCGGCCGGTGTCTTCGTTACCAACCCGGGCTGGCGCATCGTGGCGCCATCGACACCCTTCGACTACGTCGGTCTCATGAACGCCGCACTCGCGTGCGATGACCCCGTCCTCGTCCTCGAACACGTCGATCTCTACACGATGTCGGGGCCCTCGCCAGCGGAAGATTTTGACTTCCAGATCCCCGTGGGCAGTGCTGCGATCCGCCGCGAGGGCAAGGATCTGACCATCCTCAGCTACCTCGGCATGACGCATCACGTTCTCGAGGCGGTGGGCGAGATCGACTCGGTCGATGCGGAGGTCATCGATCTGCGCTGGCTCGATCGCGCGAGCATTGACTGGGACACGATCGGCGAGAGCATCCGCAAGACCAACAACGTGCTCATCGCCGAGCAGGGCGCTCTGGGCACCTCGTACGGGGGCTGGCTTGCCGACGAGATCCAGCGACGCTACTTCGATTGGCTGGATCAGCCGGTGCAGCGCGTCACCGGCGGGGAGGCCTCCCCCAGCATCAGCAAGGTGCTCGAGCGTGCGGCCATTGCCCGCGCCGAAGAAGTAGGTATCAAGATTCGCGAGGTTATGGAGGTGCCCCGTGGCTGAACTCCTACGCATGCCCGAGGTCGCAGCGGGCGCTGAGAGTGCTCTGCTCTCGGCGTGGCCCATTGAGATCGGCAAGCCCTACGCCGCCGGCGAGGTCATCGCGATCATCGAAACGGACAAGGCCGTCGTGGACTTCGAGGCCGAGGCCGCGGGGGTCATCATGCGTCCTCTGGTCACCGAGGGCACCGAGGTTGCCATCGGTGATCCCATCGCTGTCGTCGCCGGACCCGATGAGCAGATCGCTGACCTCGAGGCCACCGTCGTCGCGCTCCTCGGGGGTGCCGCGCCCGGTGCTCCGGCATCTCAGTCAACTCAGACAGCTCAGACAGCTCAGACAGCGTCGGCCAACACGGCACCACCGGCAGTCGCGGCCCAGCCCGCCACCGATCGAATCTTCGCTAGCCCGCTGGCGCGGCGGATGGCCCGGGACGAGGGCATTGACCTTGCCGCCGTCCGCGGAAGTGGGCCGCAGGGCCGGATCCGCCGAAATGACATCGAGGCCATGCTTGCCCAGCGGCCTGCTGCGGTAGCCACCCCGGCGCCGGCAAACACCGACGCTTCGATGACGGCGGCACCGGGCACCGTGGAGCGGATTCCGCATACTCGACTGCGTCGGGCGATCGCGACGAGGCTGACCCAGAGCAAGACACAGGCTCCGCACTTCTACCTACGCGGATCGGCACGCGTCGATCGACTGCTGGACTTGCGCCACGAGATCAACGAGGGCGAGGACGTGCGCATCTCCGTTACAGACCTCCTTCTCAAGGCTATGGGGACAGCCATGGCGCAAGTCCCCGGTGCCAATGTCATCTGGACCGAAGACGCGATCGAGCAGCACACATCCGTCGACATCGGTCTCGCTGTAGCGACGGAGACCGGTCTCGTGACGCCCGTGGTGCGTGGAGTAGGTGCGCTCACTGTCCGCGATATCGCGCGAGTGACACAGGATCTCGCCTCACGTGCGCGCTCTGGGTCTTTGCGGCAACACGAGCTCGAGGGCGGCGTGACGAGCCTGACGAACCTCGGCATGTTCGGCACCGAGGACTTCGATGCCATCATCAATCCGCCGCAGTCATCCATCCTGGCGGTGGGCGCAGCGCGCAAGATTCCGGTGGTCGCTGATGGCGCTGTCACCGTGGGCACGGTGCTGCGCTTCTCCCTTTCGGTCGACCACCGGCCGATCGACGGGGCAACAGCGGCTGCATGGATGTCCGCGTTTGTTGGCCTGCTGGAACGTCCGGCCAAACTTCTCGCCTAAACCGCTAGCGTGCGGCCCAATAGTCCGTCGACGACTTAGACTCTGCCAGTGCCGCAGCGTCTTCAAACGCCGGGGCCATGCCGCCACTTGAGCCGGCGAGGTACTGGTGGTGGTCGATTCCGAGCAGTCGAATCCAACTCTGCTGACCGAAGGTGAGACCGATAAAGCAGCCGAGCTCGACCATCTGTTCCTCAGTGAAGTAACGGCCCATCTCCTGCCACATGAGATCTTCATCGACGCTGGAGGGGCCCCACGCAATCGCCTGCGCGTACCGAAGGGCGGCCTTCTGCTCCGGGGCGTAGGCGTCTGAGGCCTCAAAGTTGAGCAGTTCGTCGTACTGCATGTCCTGCAGTCCGCCTACGCCCACCGCGTTCTCGGACCGCTGATTGCCGCAGAACTCGCACGTCACCGTACGCGAGATGTAGACGCGGCACAGCTCCTTGAGAGCATGGTCGACCACACCCTCCCTGAAGATGCGCTGCCACGACTCGGCAAAGAACCAGAAGGAGCGCTCTGAGTGGGCCCGTACGGCGGACGACTCCGGCCGCGGAGTGCCGTGCTCAGCGCATCGACGAAGTTCGGCCTGCATCGTTTCCGAGACGGAATCGAAGGGGACGTAAGAGATGCGCTGCGGCATCGGATCCTCCTGAGGGTTCGCTTTCCCCTAGACTAGTGCAATCGATTGCTACTGTGCGAGGTCCCATGGAAGAGCCCTACTCCCTCGACGTCGACGGCACCACGTTGACCGGCACGGCAGAGCCCGCCACGGCCCTACTGTGGCTGCTGCGCGAGCACGGCCGCACCGGGACGCGATTCGGCTGCGGTGCGGGATTGTGCGGTGCCTGCACGGTGTGGATCGACGGTGCACCCGCCCACTCCTGCGACACCCCCGTCTGGTCGGCCCAGGGGACGACGATCACCACGATCGAGGGCCTCACCGAATCCGGTCCGCACCCGGTTCAACGTGCCCTCATCGAGCATCAGGCCGGGCAGTGCGGCTATTGCCTGTCTGGGATTGTCATGCGTGCTGCGGCGCTCGTGGACGAATACGGCTCGTCACTACATGAGGATCAGGTGCGTGAGGCACTCGAGGGGCACCTGTGCCGGTGCGGTGCGCATCCACGCATGATTGCCGCCATCCTCCAGGCAGCGAGCGAACAACCATGACGCCCTCGCTGCAGGACAACCCGCTCATCTCCCAGTGGCTGGAATTCCATGCGGATGGCACCATCACGGCCTTCACCGGCAAGTCTGAACTCGGCCAGGGCGTCGCGACCGCCCTCGCGCAGATCGTCGCGGCCGAACTTGGCGTCCCGCTGGATCGGGTGCACATGCGGGCGCCCTCAACCGATCGCTCACCCAATGAGGGCTTCACCGCAGGCAGTTTGTCGATCCAGCATTCCGGGACGGCCTTGCAATCGGCCGCGCGTGCCGCACGGCATCTTCTCGAGGAGGCGGCCCGTGGTCGCGGTGTCGATCTTCTGGAGACCATCGGCGAGGTCAACCTCGATGTCCCTGTCGCATCCGTGACGGTCGCGGCCGACACGACGCTACCGAGCCGCGACATCGGTCGCTCGGTGCCCCGACGAGATCTTGACGCGAAGGTCCTCGGTGAGCCCGCCTTCATCCATGACATGCGCCTGCCCGGGATGAAGTTCTGTCGTGTCATTAGACCGCCGTACCGCGGCGCGCACCTGGCCGAGCAGCCAGACGCATCGGCGCTTCCGGGTGACACCACGGTCATTCGCGATGGGAGCTTCGTCGCCGTCGTGGCATCCTTGGAGCGCCATGCCATCGCTGCCCACGCCACGCTCGTCGAACGCTGTCGGTGGGAGGGCGAGGCGCCCGAACTCGAAGACGCAAGTCTCACCGCATTCCTCCTAAGCGCTCCGACCGAGGACACCGTGTTAGTCGAGAGCGAGATCCTCGAGGCGCCCGGATCTGCCGACGCGCTGACCTTCTCCGCCCAGTACTCGCGCCCGTTCGTGGCGCACGCCTCGATCGGCACCGCCTGCGCGATCGCGCAATGGACCACCGACCGACTCGACGTGTGGAGCCACACCCAGGGGGTCTATCCACTGCGCAAGGACATCGCCCGGGCACTGGGCGTCGACATCGAGCGAGTCCACGTCCAGCACGTCGAGGGTTCCGGTTGCTACGGCCACAACCCTGCCGATGATGTCGCCTACGATGCGGCGCTCGTCGCCCGTCACCTACCCGACGTACCGATCCAGGTCACCTGGTCGCGCGAGGATGAACTTGGCTGGTCGCCCTTCGCACCCGCCATGTGCGTGACCATCAGCGCCACAACCGACTCTGCGGGCACGATCACGTCATGGCGGTGGGACGGATACGGCAATGGTCACTCATCGCGACCCTCTACCCTCCCGACGCCAAGCCTGTTGGCCTACGCCAGTCAGACCGATGGCCAGCCGATCCCACCCTCCCAGGACCCCCCTCTGGCCGCAGGACAGGGGACAGGCCGCAATGCGCTTCCGGCGTACGACATCCCGCATGTGCACGCCGTCGCCCATCGGCTCACCACCATGCCGATGCGAGCATCAGCGATGCGCTCGCTCGGGGCCTACACGAATGTCTTCGCCATCGAATCGCACATAGACGACATGGCC
>Ga0129333_10005864_pt1 | contig 11586 bp, 12 predicted proteins | sample CPB6_08_DNA_FD_94474 | JGI IMG/M metagenome (GOLD analysis project Ga0129333, IMG submission 94474) | Freshwater to marine salinity gradient microbial communities from Chesapeake Bay, USA - CPBay_Sum_0.6_0.8_DNA | ecosystem: Environmental > Aquatic > Marine > Coastal | place: USA: Chesapeake...
CGCCGGCACCATGGGCCGCGAGGAGGGTGACGGACGGCATTCTAAACGGCGGCAGGGAAATCCCTGACCCGTCTTTTTCTCGTTGCTCCGGCCCCGCCGGCCGGCGGTCCATCAGCCCGGCGCGGGGGCCGGGGCCAGCCGCTCGTCCCGCACGACGGCCCCGTGTGCCAGTTCGAGCACGCGGTTGCACTCGCGGGCGATCAGGTCCCGGGAGTGGGAGGCGAGGACGAGGATTCCGCTCCGCGTTACCAGCCCCCGGATGCGCGACTCCGCCTGCTGCCGGAAATCGTCGTCGCCCACCGACAGCCATTCGTCCATGAGCAGAATGTCGGCCGGAACGCTCGTGGTGATCGCGAACGCCAGCCGCAGCAACATCCCGGTCGAGTAGGTGCGCACGGGAACCGCCAGGTAGTCGCCGAGGCCGCTGAACTCGGCGATCTCCGGCGTCATCGCCCTGATGGCACGGCGATCCAGGCCGAGGAACAGGCCGCGGATCATGATGTTCTCGTAGCCCGTCGCCTCCGGCTGGATGCCGAGCGTCGGATTGACGAGGCTGTTGAGGGTGCCCTGGATGCGCTGCCGGCCCCGGCTCGGCGGATAGACGCCGGCCAGCGTCTGCAGGAGCGTCGACTTGCCGGCCCCGTTGTGCCCCACGACCCCGAGCCGATCGCCGTCGCGGAGGTCGAGCGTCACGTCGCGCAGGGCCTGCACGACGGTCACGCCCGCGTCCCGTCCGATCCTGCCGCCCGTGGCCGCCGACACGAGCGTCTTTTTCAACGACGCCGCGTCCGCCCCGTAGACGGGGAACTCCACCGACACGTCTTCGAGTTGCAGGTGGGCCATCGCGTGTTCACACCCAATAGACGATCCGACGGCGCTGCGTCGCGTAGAGCAGGGCGGCGACCACGACGGCGAGGATGGTGAAGTCGAGAAGAAACCAGCAGGTGCCGCTGGCCGGCCGACCGCCCAGCAGCGGCAGCCGCAGCACGTCCAGCATCTGTGCCAGCGGGTTGTAGAGGATGAACCGGGTCCGGGCGGGAACATCCTCCTGGGCGAGGACGTCGGGGATCCAGAACACGGGGGTCAGGAACATGAGCAGTTGCAGCACGCTGCCCACGATCTGCGGGACGTCGCGAAATCGCGCCGACACGATCCCCAGGATGATCACCAGCGCATGCAGGTTGACGAGCACGAGCAGGAACCAGGGGATGAACAGCAGCGTATCCGGCGACCAGTGCACGCCGCAGTACCAGGCCACGGGCAGGTAGAGGACGATGTGGTGTGCCAGTTGGATCACCTGCCGGGTCAGGGTGCGCCACACGAACACGCTGCTCGAGACCCGGCCCTGCTTGAGGTAAGGTGCCGCCGCGATGAACACCTGGCAGCCTTCGTTGATGGTGCTGCTGAAGAAGTGCCAGAAGATGATCCCCAGCGTCAGGTAGGGGTAGAACCTGTTGAGGGGCTGGTGGAGGAGCACGGAGTAGAGCGGGCCCATGCCCAGCAGCATGGCCCCCATGCTGAGCGTGATCCACAGCGGCCCCAGCATCGAGCGTCGGTAGCGCAGCAGGATGTCGTACCTGGCCAGCGTCCACCACAGATCGACTGCGCGCGTGCCGTCCCACCAGTCGGCCCAGGCCCCCGCGAGACTGCTGTTCGAATCGTGCATGGGGCGGGGCCACGGGGGCCGGGAGCGCGGACGAGACCGCGGGCCGGCCGGCGCCGCCGCGGGGACGGCGTCCGTCGCCTCCGAGGCGTCGACGTTAGGCAGGCCCAAGGGCCCCGTCAAGCGGCCTGCCGAGGCTTCATGGGCGGGTTATAGTGCGTTCAGGGGCTGGCCGCGGCAGCGCCCGGGCAAATGCTTCCGCGCTGCCGACCGTTGCCATGGGCATCCCGCGCGTCACCGTCGTGATCGTCAATTTCAATGGCGGTGAGCATCTGCTGCGCTGCCTCGCGGGCCTGGCCGCGCAGACGGTGCCGCCCCGGGCCATCGTCCTCATCGACAACGCCAGCAGCGACAGGTCGCTGGCGGGCGCGCACGCCGCAGTGACCGCCGACCCACGGCTCGCGGAACGCACGACGATCGAATCCCTGCCGGACAACCTCGGCTTCGCCGCGGCGGCCAACCGCGGCCTGGCCCAGGCCGATACGGAATTCGTGGCCCTGCTCAACCCGGACGCCGTCCCCGCACCCGTCTGGCTGGAGAAGCTGCTCGAGTCCGTCGGCCGTCATCCGCAGGTCGCGGCCTTCGGGAGCCGCCAGATGCGCTGCGGCGACACGAACGTGCTCGACGGCGTCGGCGACAGCTACCACGTCAGCGGCCTCGTCTGGCGCGCCGGCCACGGCCGCGCACTACGACCAGCCGACCTCGTGCCCCGCGAGATCTTTTCACCGTGTGCGGCGGCCGCGCTCTACCGTCGCGACGCCGTGCTGGCGGTGGGTGGCTTCGACGAGGCGTTCTTCTGCTACTGCGAGGACGTCGACCTGGGGTTTCGCCTGCGGCTGGCTGGTGAGCGGGCCTGGTACGTCCCCGAGGCGGTCGTGCATCACGTCGGCGGGGCGAGTTCCGGGGGAAAGGCCAGTGACACGGCGGCCTACTACGGCCACCGAAACCTTGTCTGGGTGTTCGTGAAAAACATGCCCCTGCCGCTGCTGGTCGGATTTTTGCCCGCCCACCTCCTGCAAACTATGATCGCCGGAATGCGGCTGGCATGGCGTGGCCAGGGGCGGCTGTTCGTGCGCTGCAAGTGGGATGCCCTGCGCGGCCTCGCCGACTGCTGGCGGCGGCGGCGGGCCGTCCAGGCCGCCCGCACGGCCGGCCTGGGAACGATCTGGCGGGCCCTCGACAAAGGGCTCTGGCCGCGCTGACCGCCGGCCGGCGACGAGAATGAGACCGATGGCCGACGCACCAGTCGAACTGCTCCCCGTGTCCGTCGTGGTCGTGAACCACAACGCCGGTGACCTGCTCGGCGACTGCCTCGCGGCCGCGCTCGCCCAGGCCCGGCAGGTGGTGCTCGTCGACAACGCCTCGGAGCCGGAGCCGCTGGCCCGGGTGCTGGAACGGTTCGCCGGGCAGGAGCGGCTGGTCGTGGTGCTCTCGGCGCTGAACACGGGATTCGCGGCCGCCTGCAACCAGGGCGCGGCACTGGCCGGCGAAGCGGCGATTCTGTTCCTGAACCCCGACTGCATCCTCGCCGCCGGCAGTCTCGCGGCCCTCTGTCGCGCGCTCGACTCCGGCGCGACGGTGGGCATGGTGGGGGGCCTGCTCACCGACGAGTCGGGCCTCGAGCAGGGCGGCGCCCGGCGCGCCGTGCCCACGCCCTGGAGGTCGTTCGTCCGCGGCTTCGGGCTGTCGCGGCTGGCCCGCCGCTGGCCGCGGTTGTTCTCCGACTTCTACCTGCACCGCGAGCCGCTGCCGGCCGCCGCCATCGACGTGGAGGCGGTATCTGGGGCCTGCACGATGGTGAAGCGGGAGGCCTTCGCCGATGTGGGCAGCTGGGACGAGGGCTTCTTCCTGCACTGCGAGGATCTCGACCTCTGCATGCGCTTCCGCGGCCGCGGCTGGCGCGTGCTGTTCGTGCCCGATGCTCCCGCCGTGCACCACCTGGGAATGTGCGGCCGGTCTCGGCCGCTGTTCGTGGAGTGGCACAAGCACAGGGGCATGGTCCGCTTCTACCGCAAACACTTCCGCCACCAGTACCCCCTGGGGCTGATGGGACTGGTGGTCGTGGGCGTGTGGCTGCGGTTCGCCGCCATCGTCTGCCGTCATGCGCTGGCCACGGCCCGGGGCATCCTCACCGGATCCAGGCGACCGGCGACGCGGCGGCTCGATCCACTGGCGGCCGCAGCGTCGCTGCGCTCCCCATGACTGGCTGTGCGCCGCTGACGACGCCGTCCCATGGCCCGGCATCCGACCGTGCCGTCGGCGTGCTCGGTGCCACGAGCCTCGTGGGCAGGCCACTTCTGCCGCTCCTCTCGGCTGCCGGCTGGCGGGTGCTGCCCTGTTCCAGGAGACCCATGCCGGCCGGCTGGTGTCGGCCCGGCGCGGCTCCGAGCGCGGAGTTCGGGACCGTGCCCTCTTGGATCGCACTCTGTCCGCTGTGGAGCCTCCCCGAACACCTCGACTGGATCGCCACGCTCGGTGCGCGGACGCTCGTGGCCGTCTCCTCGACGAGCATGATGAGCAAGCGGAATTCGGTCTCCGTGGCGGAGCGCCGGGTCGCCGCAGCGCTCGCCACGGCCGAGCGGACCGCGACCGACTGGGCCAGCCGACAGGGCGTGCGGCTGTGCATCCTCCGGCCGACGATGATCTACGACGGCACGAACGATGGGAACCTGACGGCGATCGCCCGCTTCGTGCGCCGGGCCCGCTGCTTCCCCGTCTGCGGCCCGGCCGGCGGTCTGCGCCAGCCGGTGCACGCCGCCGACGTCGCGGCCGCCTGTGCCGCCGCGCTCGTCGCCGAACGGCTCGAGCCGTGCTACGACCTGTCGGGCGGCGAGACCCTGTCGTTCCGCGACCTCGTACTCAGGACCTGTGCCGCGCAGGGGTTGCCGCGACGGCTCGTGACCCTGCCGACCCCGCTCTGGCACGTGCTCGTACCGCTGGCTCGGGCGCTGGGTCTGGGGGTGACGATGGGCATGGTGCGACGCATGAACGAACACCTCGTCTTCGACCATGCGGCGGCGGCCCGCGACCTCGGCTTCCGACCGCGGCCCTTCCAGCCGGCTGCCGAGCCGAGCAGACTGCGAATCGAGGACCCCGGAGCGGGCGTGTCCCGAGGCCAGGCGTGATCGAGATCCGAACGACGCACGAGCCGCCCGCGCGGGCCGACTGGTTGCCTCGTGCGCCGGCCTGCCTGCTCGCGTTTCTGCTCATCGGCCTGAATCTCGTCTTCGACGACACCGCCTACGACGTCTCGCAACTGCCGCGCCTCCTGGCCCTGCTCGTCGTCCTGGCGGCCGTCGTGCCGCTCCTGGCCTGGCATCCCCGCGCCGCCTCCCGGCTCGACACGGGCGCGCTCCGCCAGCCGGTCGTCCTCGCCGCCTGCGCCTACCTGATGGCCTGCGTCATCTCGCTGCCGGCGGCCGTCAACGTCACGGCCGGCCTCACCGACGTGTTCCGCACGCTGGGGGCGTTCCTCGTGCTCTGCGTCTGCTGCCTCGTGCTCCCCTGGGACAGCCGCTGGCGGGAACGGGTCCTGCAGGTCGCCGTCGCGGCGGCGGCGGTCTGGGCCGCGATCGGCTGGGGCGAGGTGCTCGGGAAACTCGGGCTCGGCCTTCACGACCGGCGGGCGTTCGAAGCCGTCACCGGCCTGATGTCGAACGTGAACCTGTTCGCCGGCTTCCTCACGCTGCTTTTGCCCCTCTGTCTGTGCGGGGCGCTTGCGCTCGGCGGACGGTGGCGGGTGCTGGCCGTCGTGACGGCCATGGCCGCGGCCGGGCTCGTCGTGGCCCTGCAGTCGCGGGCCGCCTGGCTGGCAGTCAGCGCCGCCGCAGCCAGTGGCGCGGCCGTGCTGCTCGCCGGCTGGCGGCAACTGGGCGTGCCACCGTGGGCGCGACGGGCCGTTCAGGTGAGCGGCGCCGCAGCAGCCGTCGCCCTCGTCGCCGCCGTGGCGGCCATCGGCGGCGACTCGGCCGTGGGCCGCTGGCTCGACAGGCTGCTCGTCAACCGCCCGCACCAGGCGGCCGCACCGAGCGACGGTGGCCGCACGCTGATCTGGCAGGCCACCTGCCGGATGATCGCCGACCATCCTCTGCGCGGCGTCGGTGCCGGCAACTTCACGATCCGGCTCCACGAATACCGCGACGCCGACCTCGATTTTGCGGTCCTGCCCAGCGAAAACTGGGTGCAGCCCCACAACGATTACCTGTGGGTGTTCGCCGAGAAGGGCCTGCCGGGCATCGTCGCATTCCTGGCCGTGTTCGCCTGCGGACTCGCCGCGCTGCGGCAGGGCGGGCGGCAGGCCCGAGACCGGCTCGGCGCCTGGCTCGCGCTGGGCTGCCTGATGTCTCTCGTGGCCTACCTCACGCTCTCGGTCGTCGACTTTCCCCTCGACCGGGTCAGCCACCAGGTGTGGCTGGCACTGCTTTTGGCGGTGGCCGCCCTGGTGTCGAACGAGGCACGGCCGGCGCGGCCGCTCCGGCTGCCGGCCTGGCTCGTGGTGCCGCCCACGCTGCTCGCCCTCGGTCTCGGCATCGCCTACTCCTGCGCCGCACTCGAGCAGGAGCGCGCGGTGCTGGTGGCCCGCCGCGCCCAACGGGACGGCGACTGGGAGGCGCTGCTCGCCGCCGCCCGCCGCGCGGCCACGCCCTGGAAGACGCTCGATCCGCTCGTCGTGCCCGTGTCGTTCTTCGAGGGCACGGCGCTCGGGCGACTGGGCCGGCTGCCCGAGGCGATCGTCTGCCTGGAACGGGCGCGAACGGAAAACCCCAACAGCCCCACCGTGATCACGAACCTGGGAACGCTGTACGCCATGACGGGCCGCTTCGACGAGGCCGTGGAGTGCTTCGCCGCGGTGGTCGATCGATACCCCGAGCAGATCGAGCCGCGGCACAATCTCGCCAGCTGCCTGATCGATGCCGGACGGTTCGGCGAGGCCGTGGCTCTGCTCGAGGACGTGCCCGCTACGCATCGCAGTGCGTACATGGAAGCGGCCCTGGCCCACGCCCGCGAACGCCTCGCCGCCGACCCGCAGCCGGCCGGCGACGCGGAGGCCGCCGCGGAGGAGCTGCCGTAGGTGCCGGCGAGAGTGCCCTACAGCTGCGTCGGATTCGGCGCGTCGCCGTAGACCTGCTTGGGATCGAAGGCCTTCTCGTGCTCGGTGAACTCCAGTGCCGTGCCGCCGGCCCGGGCGGCACCCACCGGCACCTTCCTGTAGAAGCAGGAACGGTAGCCCACGTGGCAGCTGGCCGCGCCGGCGATCTCCACCCGCAGCCAGACGCAGTCCTGGTCGTCGTCGATCCGCATCTCCACGATGTGTTGCACGAGGCCGCTGGTCGCGCCTTTGTGCCAGAGCTGCTGGCGGCTCCGGCTCCAGTAGTGCGCCTCGCCGGTTTCGATCGACCGGCGCAGGGCTTCGCTGTTCATCACCGCCACCATCAGCACCTCGCCGGAACGGAAATCGGTGGTCACGCAGGGAATCAGTCCCTGCGCGTCGAATTTCGGCGCCAGGTCGTTGCCCTCCTCGACCTGCTCGACGGTGAGTCGCTGCCCGAACAGCGGGTCGGATGCGGATCCGGTCACGCGCGGCTCCTGACGAACTGGGATTGGCTGCCGCCGACGGCCGCGGCGGAAGACGCGATTGTACCGTCCGCGCACCGCCCGGTTGACCACCCCGACGATCTCGCCGTACCCTCGGCTGCACCGGCCGCGAATTCCGTCGCCGGGCTGTCCCCAGGAGCCGTCCCCGATGCGGTGCGCCCCGGCCGTCACGATCCTGCTCGCCCTGGCATTGGCCTGCCCGCCGGCCGCCGGCCTGGCCGGCGACTGGCCCACCTTCCGCGGCGCGGACCGCACGGCGGTCGCCCCCGACGCCGATCTGCTGGAAACCTGGCCGGCCGAAGGGCCGACGCTGCTCTGGGAAGCCGCGGGCGCCGGCCGTGGCTATGCCAGTCCGGCGATCGTCGGCGATCGCGTGTACACGCTCGGCGACGGGCTCTCGACCGCCGACGACACCGACGAATACCTCTCCTGCTTCGACCGGGCCAGCGGCAAGCAACTCTGGAAGACGAAGACCGGCAAGCCCTGGACGAACGGCCAGGAATCCTGGCAGAGTTCCCGTGGCACGCCCACCGTGGACGGCGGTCTCGTCTACGTGCTCACGCCGTTCGGCCTGCTCGTGGCCTGTCGGGCGAAGGACGGCCGGGAGGTGTTCCGCGTCGATCTCGTAGCGCAGCTGGGCGGCAAGAAGGGTGACTCCTGGGGCTACAGCGAGTCGGTCCTCATCGACGGCGACGCGCTGGTCTGCACGCCCGGCGGCGAACAGGCCGTGATGGTGGCCCTGGACAAGCACTCGGGCCGGCCGCGCTGGTCCTGCCCCCTGCCCGGCTGCCGCGGCGCTGGACACTCGTCGATCGTGGTGGCCGAGGTGAAGGGACGGCGGGTCTACGTGCAGACGACCGCCAGCGGAGCCATGGGCGTCGATGCCCGGACCGGTACGCTGCTCTGGAGTTACCCCATCGAGCAGACGACGGCCGTGATCCCCACGCCGATCGTGCGCGGCGACCTGGTGTTCTTCGCCGCCGGCTATGGCCGCGGCGGGGCGCTCCTGCGGCAGGTGCCCGACGGCGCCGGCCTGAAGGTCGAGGAGGTGTACGGGCTGAACCGCGAATTGGCCAACAAGCACGGTGGCGTCGTGCTCGTGGGCGACCATCTGTACGGCGATTCCGACGACAAGGGGATTCCCTTCTGCGCCGAGCTGATGACTGGGAAGGTGGTGTGGAAGCAGCGCGGCAGCGGCAGGAACTCCGCCGCCCTGGCCGCGGCCGACGGGCACCTCTACGTGCGCTTCGCCGACGGCACGCTGTCGCTCGTCGCGGCCGACCCGCGGGAATACCGCGAGGCGGGCGCCTTCAAGGTGCCGGGCAGCGGCGACAGGCCCAGTTGGGCGCACCCGGTGATCCTCGACGGCCGCCTCTTCCTGCGCGAGGGCGACCGCATCCTCTGCTACGACGTCCGGGCGAAGTAGCGCTCGGTCAGTCGGCGGCGTCGGCGACGGTCCTGTAGATCAGGCCGCCCACGATCCCGCCCACCAGCGGCGCCACCCAGAACAGCCACAGCTGCTGCAGGGCCCAGCCGCCCACGAACAGGGCCGTGGCCGTGCTCCGAGCCGGGTTCACCGACGTGTTCGTGACCGGGATGCTCACCAGGTGGATCAGGGTCAGACACAGGCCGATGGCGAGGGGCGCGATCGCGCCGCCGGCCTTCTTGTCGGTGGCCCCGTGGATCACGAACAGGAACACCGCCGTCAGCACCGCCTCGACGATGAAGGCGCTCTGCCAGGGGTAGCCGCCGGGCGAGTGGTCCGCGAAGCCGTTGCAGGCGAAGCCACTGGCCAGCGCGTCGAAGCCGGGCAGTCCGCGGGCGATGAGGTAGAGGACGCCGGCCCCGGCGCCGCCTCCGAGCACCTGGGCGATCCAGTAGGGAATCATGTCCCGGGCGGGAAAGCGGCCGCTGGCCACGAGGCCGGCCGTCACCGCGGGATTGAGGTGGCAGCCCGAGATGTGCCCAATGGCGGCGGCCATCGCGACCACGCTGAGCCCGAAGGCCAGCGCCACGCCGAGGAAGCCGATGCCGAGGTGCGGATTTGCGTCCCACGAGGCGGCCAGCACGGCGCTGCCGCAGCCGGCCAGCACGAGCCAGAACGTGCCGATCGCCTCGGCCAGGAGTTTGCCGGTCATGATCGCTCTCCGGAGTAGGGTCCTGCCTGCGGTCCGCGAACGAGCGGCGCGGCCGCACTACCGCGGCACACGCTACGGTCGGCCAACGCGAGTCGTCAATCGGGGCCGGGGCGGAGAGACGCCCGGCTACCGGAAAAGGGGCACGAGCCTGGGGACGAAGACCACGAGCCCCACCACGATCGCCGTGAGCACGGTGACGAGCACGGCGCCGCTGGCCGCGTCGAGGGCGTCACGGATCCGCGGATCGGGGCCCCGGTCCAGGGCCCGGGCCAGTGACTCGATCGCGGTGTTGAACACCTCCGCCGTCAGGACGGCGCCGATCGCCAGGGCCACGAGGCACCACTCCGCCGCACTCACCCGCAGCACGGCCGCCAGGACCACGGCCGCCGCCGCCACCGGCAGGTGGGCCGCGAAACTCGATTCCGTGCGCAGCGCGAGGAACAGCCCGCGGAAGGCGTCCGCGAACTTGCCCAGCCAGGTGCGCCGCTGCGGGGCCACGGCTACCCGACCTTCACGTAGGGGTCGCCCTTCTTCCAGTTGCAGGGGCAGAGTTCGTCGCTCTGCAGGGCGTCGAGCACCCGCAGCACCTCGGCCACATTGCGGCCCACCCGGCCCTGATTCACGTCCACCCACTGGATCACGCCGTGCGGATCGACGATGAACGTGGCCCGCAGGCAGTAGCCTTCGCTCTTCTCCAGGATGCCGAGCTCCGCGGACAGCTTCTGGGCCGCCAGCAGCGGATAGCCGAGATTCGTCAGGTCGGGATGGGCGCGCCGCCAGGCGAGGTGTGAATACTCGTTGTCAGTGCTGCCCCCCGCGACCTTGGTGTCGCGATCGGCGAAGGCCTTGAGCTGCTTGTTGAACTCGGCCAGTTCCGTCGGACAGACGAACGTGAAATCCTTGGGGTAGAAAAAGTACACCGCCCAGGAGCCCGCGAAGTCGGCGTTGGCGAGCCGCTTGACGTCGTCCTTGCCCGTGCCGACGCAGGCCTGGCAGGAGAACTGGGGAAACGGGTCGCCGACGGTGAGCATGCTGGAGATCTCCAGGTATTGATGTGGCAGTCGCGATCGGGCGAGAGTCTACGGCCGCCGCTGCCGCGGTTCAACGCGCCGGGCCGGGAAGCCGGCTGCGGCGAATCGGCCATACTGTGGGGCCATGTCCCCTGCCATGCCGTCCGACGCCGACCCTCTGCTCTGCAGCGACGCGCTCAGCGGCCGCGCCGTGTTCGTGGCCCCGCGCCGCGGCGGACGGCCCGACGACGCCGGACTGGCGGCGGGCCATGGGCCCGATGCCGACCCCACGGCATGGTGTCCCTTCTGTGCCGGCAACGAGTCGCGCACGCCGCCCCACGTGTTGCGCGTGCCCGACGCCGAGGATGCAGCCTGGCGGGCGAGGATCGTGCCTAACTGCTTTCCGCTGGTCGCGCACGCGCCGGCGGCGGCCGCATCCCTGGCAGCCGTCCGCCCTGCGCACGGCGTCCATGACGTCGTCGTGGAAAGTCCACGGCACGTGCGCTCGATCCTCCAGATCGACCCACCGGCATGGTGCGACGCCTGGGAACTGGTGCGCCGGCGGCTGGACATGCTGGCCGGCCGTGACGACCTCGCCTGGGCCCACGTGTTCAAGAATTCCGGGCCCCGGGCGGGGGCATCGCTGGAGCACGTCCACAGCCAGCTCGTGGGCCTCGACTTCGTCCCACCCGTCGTGCGCAGGGAGTTGGAGGCAGCGACCGCCCATCCGTTCGCCGCTCTCATCGACCGCGCCGCCGCCGAGGAGCGGATTGTCGCCGCAGCGGGCGGCCTCGTGGCCCTCGTGCCCACGGCGCCCCGTCAGCCCTACGAGACCTGGATCCTGCCCATCGCTCCGGCGCCCCACTTCCATGCGGCCGACCCCGGACACGTTGCCGCCCTGGCTGATCTGACGCAGTCCATCGTCGCGCGGCTGGGCCGGCTCGCGCCCGGCGCCGACTACAACTGGTGGTTGCACCAGGCACCCTTCGCGCGGGCCGCTGACCAGTCCACGCCTGGCTGGCACTGGCACCTGGAGATCCTGCCCCGCATCAATGACTTCGCCGGCTTCGAACTGGGCACCGGCTGTCACATCACGACGCTGCCCGGCTCCGAATCGGCCCGCCTCCTGCGCGAAGCCTGATGCACCGGCCACGGAGCTGGTCCCGCCGTCACGTGCGGC
>Ga0129333_10005865_pt1 | contig 11584 bp, 11 predicted proteins | sample CPB6_08_DNA_FD_94474 | JGI IMG/M metagenome (GOLD analysis project Ga0129333, IMG submission 94474) | Freshwater to marine salinity gradient microbial communities from Chesapeake Bay, USA - CPBay_Sum_0.6_0.8_DNA | ecosystem: Environmental > Aquatic > Marine > Coastal | place: USA: Chesapeake...
AACTGCACAACGATAACGCTAACGCTCTCTGGAAAAAGATACTTCCCCTCAGAGAAAAGTTAGGGCTCAAGTAGCCAGCCAGTCACCAAGCCCGGTTAATCGCTGGGCTTTTTTGTTGCGCTGTCCTGCTGTTCACACCTCAGACAAACGCGCTCGGTCTGGCCGTGTTTGTACGGTCGATAAGTGCAGATTGTGTACAGCTCACAGCGGTACACCGGCTCAAGTTCACCGCGCCTACCGCAGAGGCGATTGGGAAACGAGTTCCAGACTTCGCCACGGTAGGGGCAGGGGATCACAGCACGGTCTCAGTAAATGTAAAGTCGTCAGCCCAGAAATCAGTTGTAGCATCTGTAGCCCAACCCATGTAAGCCATTGACTGAGTATCTCTATAGAAATCATATTTCCACATTGGATGGCCCGCCACACTGCCGAATACCCGTCCCGCTATCATGCAGCGGCAATGTCCGTTCGGCCTCCAGTTATTAACTCCGCCAAGCAGCTCAGCACCAGTATCTACAAACGGCCCGTAGGTGTTTTGGTAGACTTGAACATCATCAATAAAGCAAGTTCCCTTGAATACAGGTCCGGGTGCGAGCCCGTAGCTGTCACGGTTGATGCACTCAATTTCTATTCCAAGTTTGTAAGTAGACTTTGGCGGCAAGATTGTATCGGTGAACCCGGCATTGGTTACGCTAAAGTTATCATCGGAAGCCGTGCTGTTTTTATCTAGTATCATGTACCAGTTGTACCAAGGACCATTCCAAGTCCCCTCGTCATTGCGCCTCATGCCGATTGCAATTCTAGGCCCAATCTTTCTCAGGCTTGAATCCTTCTCTGTTCCAAAAGGCCCGGTAAAAACAAAGAACGGACCTGTAACCAACTTTCCTTGCCAAGATAATTGCGGGTATATTGGCGGTTTTGAAATTGGAACCGCTACAGTGATCTCTGACTTGTATTTTGCAGTTCTGTAGTTAGCCGAGTAAAGGCACTCGTCTTGCGAGCTTTGCGTTATTCCGTTGGTACTCCAGTACGGAGGGTATCCGCTTCCTATTGCTCCCGGCGAACGAAGATTCCAACCGTGGAATTTGCCTGTAGTGTTTACGAGCTTCCACGGAGAAAACGAAGTATTGTAGAGAGACCATCTCTGCCAGCCCTCAAAGTTGTTACTGTAAAGGCCCGGAGGATTATCTCTGGCTGCGTTCCAAGACCACGGATCTCCCGGTTGCAGGTTTGTTGTCAGAAAAGGCGCGCTGAAAGAGTCGGTGAAAGTTCCTGTGGTCGAGCCCGAGCAGTAGCCGCCACAGCATCCGCAGATCATCCCGACCATATCTAGCTCGCGTAGTAAAGGCCGCTCGTGCCGTCGAAATCGAAAGTTATGCTTTGCCCCGAGGCTATGGTCACAGAGTATGTGTAATCCAAATATCCTATCAGCAAATCATTGGTCGAGGTGTCGTTATAGAGGACCGCGTACCGCCAAGGACCGATTGAGCCGCCGCTGGCCGTGAGGGTCGCATCTGCCACGATCCAAGTGTATAAGCCCGAGGACTGTGAACTACTCGAAACGGTTAGCGAAATCCCGCCCGCTGTGTATCCATTGCCCGCAGAGATTTCTGTGATATCGGATTTCTGAGTATTGGAAAGGCTGGGCGCGGTATTCGAGAGCATTAGCTTGAAACTGTCCGCTGAGAGGTCGTGTTTCTTTTCATGTACCGCCTCGCAGAACCCGTAGAACTTGGTAAAAGTTGGCATTGCATTTATTCCTTATTCAAATCCACCACCCGTCCCAGTTCCAGTAAATCTCATATCGTAGTAGCCGCTGGTTCCGGTAGCTGGGTAAATTGTCGTTTCCGTGAAGTCTGATAGAGCCTTGAGCGTTCCGCTGCCAGTTCCCGGCAGGATTGTCGAGCCTTCGTCGTTGCAATCTTCCGCGATGATGTACCAAGCGCTATTGCACCAAGCCGCGATTCCATATCTATCGCCATTCACACACACCGGAGAAGTAGTCCAGTTAAAGACCGTGATCGTATCTGTCGAGGCTTGAATCTGTTTTGTGCTGGATGCCTCGGTCCAGATCGTGCAGTTTGCGTATCCGAGCAGCGTTCCAACCCGGCCCGGAATCCCGCCCGATGGAGCCTTAACGAACTTGACCCCTCCAGAGGAAACCTGATCCTGAATAAATAGCCCGAGGCTTTTCGTGCTGTCTATCACGCCGAGACAAACAAACTGCCCGGATGAATCTTCTTCTAGTACCCAGTCCGCAGACTTAGGCTTACACCGATTCCCGCTGGAAACACTTCCCGTAAACTTCGCGACCCGGTGAACAGAGACACACGCGCTGCCGTAGGCATCGGCTGGGACCGAGAATGGCCCGGTAGTTGCGAACATCGTGGCGGATGAATCAGGCTTATCGACCGTGAGCGTCGTCCTTGCGCCGCCAGATACCACGCCCGTAATCTTGACGCTGCTATAGGCCGGAATTGTCTCGCCGGAATCGTTCCGAAACGGTATCCAGAAGTAATTATCCCAGACTGATTTGCTCATAACGGAGGTAGCCCCATCGCCTTCCTGCGGTCTGCATTGCGCTGAATCTCCGCGTCTCTCATGCTCTTGCCCATCTCAATCGACTGCTGACGAGCGCGGAAACTGATTGTGGTGGAGTCGCCGGTATCCTGATTACGTGTAGCCGTGGTCCGCGCTCCGCTGCTTCCAACTGACCAGCTCACGCTCTGGATAGCACCATCAAGCTCAATCGCCTTGATACCGGCATAGGTCGCCGTAGCCGCTTCGTCTGGAGTGCTGAGTGATTTGAATATCTGCTCGGCGTAGTCCTTGAGCTGTTGCTCATATTTATCGCGATTCTTGAACCCATCTGCGTACTCCCACATCGGAACAATATCGTTTAACTCAACGTAAATCTCATCGGCAGGGCTTTTTGGATCGACGTTAATGACATGTTCAAGTCTGAAAAATGTTCCAGTTTCCTTATTGACTGTTTTTACCCCAACCCTCAAGCAAAGCTCTGGAAAATAAAGTTCGCCGTTGCGTCGCAAAACAACCTTGCGGCTGAACTTTACCAGCAAATCGTCTTGCTCTATTGAGAATGGAACTGGGACAATATATTTTCTCAACTTATCATTCTCGGTACTGTTATTTTCATTAGTGTCAGGCTCAACAAAAGAGAGTTTGTCTCTGTCTGACGCCGGTATGTCGTCGAAAGAGTCGGCTGAATTGCCTTCACTTGTCAAACCAGCCTGAGCGTCAACGTCTGTTTCCTGCTCATGAAGAAACGCTCCGTAAACAAATGGGGCGCGAGCTGAAAGGACATAGGTTGATTGTATTGAAAGCTCTATTTTTCTATTGGTAGACCTTTCACATATAAAGCTCTGTATTCCACGGAAAATCGAATATCGAGTGCCTATAAAATCCCTAAATCCTGCGATCAAGCCATCGCGTTCGCCAATATCTCCATTCGATTTCTCGTATGTCGGAAATGGACGTGGAATCAAGGCAAACCACTGAAACGCGGAAGACTCTACAAAATCACATTCCTGAGTGGTGAGATCGCGGCCAGTCGCGTTTGGATAGCTTGATATGCCACTAGAAACATCAACGGCTGATCCCCATCGCCCGAATGTTGGCTTGTATGAACTAAATTGAGCAGAAGTCCATAAACTTCCTTCTTTTATTACAGGAGCAAGGCCGATATCAACAGTTTTAATGACTGGAGCGGAGACGACACGGATTTGCTTAGGCCGCTCGCGTGGGTTAGTGTCTGTTCCAATGGATTCCAAATCATCTGTTGGTAAATCTCCGCCAATCCCAGAGTTATGAATTGATACGATATCTGGCTCGTAACTCGGGACAATCCGAATCGCGAGCGGGCTGAGTAAGTCGTTTAGTGCCGTTGCGGCAGGGTAGTTATCCCAAGCGATCTCTGGATAATAGTCAACCGGCAAAGTAGCTCTTCGGATAATCCGAACGCCAAGCGCCTTTTCTAACTCGTCTAGAATGTCGCTAACTGACATTTTTCGCGAGTGGTATTTTATGTTTGGATCAATAAAAATCTGGCCATCTCCAAGTCGAGTGTTTGCCAGTAAGGTAATCCGCTTATAGGCCCACTTCCACCGGAAATCCTTGATATAAAGCGTCGATACTAGGCCAGAGCGAGATGCCGAAAAAGAACTGGAATCAATCAAGCACTCTTTTAGTTCAACCCCCTTAGCTGGATGCGGGTACTTTATATCGATCTCGACGTTCACTTTGGTAATTTGCTGAGGGACAATCTCAACAACAAAAGTAGATGGCTGAATTCCGTGGTTCAGCGTGCCGCGAAACGAGATGACGTTATTAACGTCAGTGATAAAGACCTGAGCTTCTTTCATTAGATGCTAGTCGGCGTCCAAGTCCTGTGAGGAACCACATCAAACACCGTTTCCGCCACTGAGCAGCGGTAGAAGTCGTAGCCGTTAGTAGCCGTAACCGTACCGGCTGGGTCGTGAAACTCCGAGCCCGCGTGCAACTCCAGATTCGTAATCGTTCTGGCGCTCATTGAGCCCCGGCAGTCAAACACCGCGCCACCGCCGACCTTGAGATTCGTAATTGTTCCGGTCGAAAGATAGTTCAGCGTTCCTTGCTCCACCGTGGCCGTAGTGACAGCCCCAGCGTAATGATTCACCGTCCCGCCCGTCTGCGTGAGCGTGGTAATCGCGCTGCGGCTTACCAGAGTCCCGCCCGATACATCGACCGTTGTGAGGGTCACGCCTACATCCGTCTCGACCGTCGAATCTCCATCGGGATTAGAAACGTAGCCAACCTTCAAGGTTGCTACTACCGGATTCGTCCCGCTGTCCGTCCCAACGTACACCGAACCTCGCTGAACCGTGAGCGTATTCGAGGCATGGCTGCCCCGGAACTTAAACGCCCCTTGGTTTGAGTCACTGCTGATTCCAGTCTTGTAGACGTAGGCATTCGCCCGGCCCGTGCCGCAGTCCAGTTGGATTCTTCCACTGCCTGAGCCGTTACCCTGCCCGATGTAAACCTCAGTCGTCGATGCGTCTCCAGAGTTACAGAACTTGAGGAAGCGATCTCGGTACTCGTAATACACCCCGCCAGCGAGCGTGTTATAGGCAGGTAATCCTATTTCCCCGGTATAACTGGAGTCGATGTAGATAGCCGCTGGCGTGACGGCGTTGAGGTCTAGCCCGTACAAAACCGATACGTCAGAGTTGCTGAAAACTACCGTATCCCCATCAACCGGGAGCGAGCCGCCAACCCAGTTACCAGCAAGGTTTGCGAAGTTCGGCCCGGTGCAAGCCGTTGAGGTTGTCCCAGTTGAGCTTGCGGAGCCGTCAATCGTCTGAGCATCCGCAGCACCTCCGCCCGTTTCCGTGGTGGCAATCGTGCAAGTAAACGGAGCGCCCGCGATGTTAGCCGTGGCCGTCAGCGTCGTAGTGCTTGCGCTCCAAGTGATGGCGTAGAACTCTGGCTCGTCTACCGCTTGTAGCGTTGTTACGAGATTACTTACGACCGTTGCGGTTGTCGCGCTTCCTGCTGTGGTAGAGATAGTCTTGGATCCGATTGTGACTGTAATCACATCGGTACTTTCCCAAGTACCCGCAAAGGCCCAGCTAGTGACCTGATTAGTCGCGGCTACCGCGCCCTTCCAAAATACTGTTGCCATCGCTTAACTCACAAACTCGTAAGACCAACTAATCTTAAAAATGGACTCTTTTCCAAACGGGCTGATCGAGGTTGGTAGCTCCTGCTGGATTACTCGCCTATCGGCAATCTCGTTTGCCGGGTCGATTGGCGGAGGTGCTGTCGGATAGCCATACATCCCAGTAGCGCTTCCGCTCTGCGTTTTATACTGCGCGGTTTGGGCTGAAACGATTTGCTTCACAACCGGCCCGCCCATTGTCTCAATAACCACCACCCTCGGTCCACCCGTTCCGCGAGTTGTGATCGCCTCGTTGTAAGTGAGAGTAATCCCACCGCCGCCACCACCTTTCTTGCCCTTACCGCCGCCTACCAAGTCTAAGGTTTCAAGAATTGAGATATCGCACTCAGCGATGATCTGGTAGTTGCGGAACGTGGTGTACTCAGCGCCCTCGCCAACCGGGTAATCCAGCCGCGTAATCATAACACCGCTACGCGACCGATTGCTAATCAACTTGTGAGCGGTCTCGGTCCCGTTGTCATTCAGCAGAATCAAGTCTCTGCCATTAACACCGTAGGCGGTCTCCAGCGCTTTAATCTTCGTTGTGAGGTCTGCCGCGTCAGTTCCGCGAAGCATACCGGATATTTGCCAGACTTCCTTCCAGCCGACCTTGTTGTTCTCAGCATTGAGAACCGATTCCTTTTGGATGACAATCGCACATTCGCCGGTTTCGTGCGTGTAGTTTCCGTACTTCAGGTACATGGCTATTTGCCCCCGAGGTTTGGACTTGGCAAGCTACTTGGGCCACTACCCTGAGCCCTGCCGTTTTGCTCATTCTTTCTAGCGGCATTATCAAACTGCTGGTTAATCAGGTTGGCTGTCTCCTCCTTTATGCGCTCAACTTGCTGAGTAAGGAACTTCATCGCCTCGCTCATCCACTTAGGGGCCGAGCTATCGAGTTCCGCTTGAACCTTCAGGACCATCTCGGAATTAACAGCTACATTCCAGTTTTGATTGAGCTGATCTACTCCCGTCTTATCCCTTTGATTCTGATAGATGTAAGCTGCGTTCGGGTCGTTAGCAATTAGCCTTTCTTCGTTTCGACGAATCGTATCCTCGTAGCCAACAATGTTGTTTCTTCTGAGCAAAGCGATCTGTTGCTGCGAAAGGTCGCTTCCAGATTCAGCAGCCCGAATCGCGTCTGCCAGTCTTCGGGTATCACCTCGACTCATTTGGGAAAGGCTCTCGCGCTGAGAAGCGACGATTCGATTCGCCGTCTCGGCTTCTTGCTGCATAAGTGACAGCCTTTGCCGAGTAAGGTCGTTTAGTCTCTCGCTTAACCGATTGCGCTCCTCTTCCTTTTTTTCTCTTGCTTCAGCATTATCGTCTTTAGTTATTGTTAGGGCTGACGAATTCAACCGGCTTTCAATGGCGTTTATTTCGGCAGTGTTAATCCTACCTTGCTGGACAAATCCATCTCGCCAAGTAGGGTTTCTTGCCGGGTCTTGAATTGAGGCAATGAACATCGCTTGCTGAGTATCAATGTCAAACTGAGCGCGGCCTATTTGCTGATCGCGAATTCGCCTGTTTGAGGTTCGCGTATTCATTTCCTCGCGCTCGGCAAGCTGTTGCTGCATCCGGGCGACACCAGCCGCCGATGCTTGCTCGCTGCTTCTAGCTCGCCAAGTAGATGGAAGAAATCCAAATAAAGCGTCCGTCTCAAAAGATTGCCAAGTTCCATACCCCTGATTTGTTGCGCCGGTCATTGCGCCGCTGGTTAATGGTCGACCGGCCATGTCGTACATAAGCCCGTTGTTTACCAGCGCAGTAGCGCCGTAACCAGCAGCTACACCACCGAGGAATGTTCGGCCTATTGCGCTACCAGTTGCCAACGGTGATAATTCTGTAAGCCCCTGCCCAATACCTACCAAGGTGCTAGTAAGGAACCCACCCGCAGCCTCTCCGCCAGCCGCCACCGCACCGCCAGCGATAGCGCCACCAGCCATACCAGCCGCAGCACCACCACGCCCGCCCAGCGCCCCGACTCCACCAATACCCGCCGCGATTGCCGCTGCCTTGTTATAAGCGTTCCAAACCGCTGTAGCGCCGCGAACTACCGAGGTAATGCCCTTGACCGCCTGAACAACCGCCTCAAAGCGGGCAAGCATAATCAGCATCTTGGCAGCGTCTTCGTCCGTTGCCGCAGTCAAAAGGACCATCGACCGGGCAAGCGATGTTATTCCGCTACCAAGCTGCGTTACGCCAGTCATCAATTTATTGTCAACCGCAGCCAGTCTAACGCGAGCTTCTGCAAGTCTGTTAGTCTCCTCGGTCTGAGCCTTGAGCTTAGCCGCCATATCTGACTGAACGCCACCAATAATCCCTGCGTAGTTCGGCTCGACTGGCCCTTGAACTTCGCGATGATTATTGTCGTAGCCCGGTGTCATGCGTCTGGCGAACGCTGAAAGCTCAGGACCAGTAAGATCCTCAAACCTCTTTGGGCCAATCGGAGAGTGATACATCTCATAGGGATTAGAGGCCGATGTTCTACGCGCAAAAGCTCCCAGCTCAGCGCCGGACAACTGAGAAAAAGGCTTTGGCCCGTAATAGGTAGATGCAGAGGTCCACATCTCCACACCACCGGGACCAGCCCTAGAGGGCATCGGCCCAATAGGACTACCGTAAGCGGTCATTCCCGGCCCCGCTGTAGCGTATCGCCTCGCCGCTGAAGTCCAAGCAGCCGCACCGGATAACTGAGCCTCGTTCGCCTTCTTTAGGCTTGAGGTCAAGTTCTCCACGGACTTAGCTGCCGTCGATGCCGATTGACTGATCCCATCAAGCCCAGACTTTAAGGCTTGGGAGTTTTGGCTTGCTGTTTGAGCGGCGTTCCCCATGCTCGCTACAGACTTGCCAACCGACTCCGCAGCCTTCGCTGCCATAGAAGCTGCTGTTTGAATCTTGTTGAGCGTGTCCGTAACCTGAGACGCTATCTTGGCGTTTTCGCCAGTAGCCGCCGTCAGTCTGAGATTTACCGTCAACTCTCGATTCACAAGCCAGCTCCGCGAAGTGCCAACATCTCAGCCCGAGAGTCCCGAATCATCGTTACGATTTGATGGATGATCGCGAAATCGCGCTGGACAACCGGATCGTGCGCCAAGTCACCAAGGCACAGCCCGCTAGTCGCCTGCGATTTCAGATACATCTCGTACATTCGGATATTCCGGTTATTAAGCTCGTAGTCCTTCGACTGTTCGGGAGACTTCTTTGGACAAGTCTGGCAAGGCGGTAGAGCAGTTCCCCGCTCCACTCGCTTGCCGTTCCTTGTCAGTATCTTCCCCCCGCGCTCGTCTGTGTCGTATCGCTCGCCCTGTATCTTGTCGAGGTAAACCCACTTCTGACAATCGCTACAAGGCCTAGTCGCAAGCTCAGGATTCGTGATGAGCAGCGCTAGACCCTGCCTCAGTTTTTTAAGTTAGTCTCCACCCGAACATCACCCTCGCACTTGTCCTCAACAGCGCTAATCGCCGCCAGCTCTGCATCGTAAACGCGCTCTTCGGTTTGCTTCTCGGGGTTGTCATCCGAGCCCTCAGTTCCATAGAGGACGATTCCCGCGAGCCGGTTGAACATCGCAAACTTGAGCTTTGCAATCGTCTTGCCCTCAATCGGAACCGTCACCCCGTCGCGGTCTACCAAATCCCATTCCTTGATGTGCTTGGCAAGTTCAGCCGCGACAATCAATTCCGCCTGAGCCGCGTCACGCATCACCGCGCATTTCTTCACCATACCCGCCCGCTGCTCAAGGAGCATTGGACGATAACGGAAAGAGCAAGCCGGGTGAACACTCTTGAACTCCTTGATAAATCCATCCTCAAGGGTTCCGTCAATAAACGCATTAACCATAAAAATCGCCTCCTAGGAAAATAACTAGGGTGTCGCATCGTGAGTAATCACAAGCTCAGCAACACCCGAAGCATCTGTTTTGTATGCCTGAAGTTGGAGATTCAAGAGAATCTCGCCACCACGAGAACCAACCACTGGACTCTGGCCCGGATTGCTCTTGAGGTTCGCAAAAGAGAACAGCGTCGAGGTTCCGCCGTTCGTAACGGTCAACGTACCAGCCGCGCCCGCTGCTGTCTGAGCGTGTAAGTCAACCTCGTCAGCCGTATAGGGAACCGTCAGGTTAAACATAATCATCCGGTCAGCGCCGGGGATAACCGTTCGAGTCACTGAGTTATTGAAACGGTCGGTAATCAATCCATTATCAATCACAATCTCAAACGAACGAACCTCAGCGGCGCTTGCATCCGCTGCCAGTGTAAACGTGGTATCCGAGAAGATATACGGAGCCCCTGAGTCGATGGTCAGGGCCGGGAAAGACGAAGCGGAGATCACCTCAGTCTCACCCTCGATATCTAGCCGGAAAGTAATCGGCTGGCCCTGAGAGCCCGAGATGGTAGCGCGGCTAACCCGGCAACCGGTGTAGACAAATCGCTTTGCCACCCGATCAACCAGAACGCCGAACTCCTCGACCGACTCGGCAAGCACACTTCCCGATCCCAAGATAAGCGGCAAGAGCGAGCTGATTTCGGTAGGTGTCGGATGCAGGACGATAGAACCCGAAACCACCCCTTGAGCAATTCGGCAGCGTTCGCCATTGCGTGAGCGTGTTCCACGGATTCCATTGTTATAGAGAAGCGACTGAGTATACCGCAGCTCCTCAGACAGAAACTCAAGCGCCGTACCTGAACTGAAATCACTGATGCCGGTAACTGTACCGGACTTGATAGCCAGCTTTGAGAGCGTACTAATCGAGGGAGTACCCATATCCTATTTTCCTTATAAGCCTCTAACCTCGCGGCTTACACACCGCACGATTAGTTGTGAGTGGTAGTAATTATTCCAATGCGCGTTAGGACTCGTAATCGGCCCCGGCGTGACCGTGACCTTATAAACCTCATCCACCCCCGTTAGCCTCTGGTTCCTCAGAGCGCGGTTAATCTGTTCGCGCCACTTGAGGTATTTCTCCTGATTCGTTACGAGGTCTTGATTACTCCCAGCCAGTACCGTAATCGTTACCGGATACTGAACATCATCTCGGATATTCGTACCCTCACTCGGATTCTGGTTCTCAACCCCGATCTGACTAATCACAATCCCCGGCAGGTCATACGTCCCATCATCGAATCCCCGATCACTTGGAAGCTGGCGAATAACCACCGAGGCATCCGCCAAGTCTTCAAGGTTGCAGAGCAGGATCTTGGACCGTACCGCATCGAGACAGCGATAGTGAACGCTATCCGCGCCGTCCGAGGATACAAAATACTCAACCCCTGTCAGGGTAGTTGAATTGCTCAGAACATACCCGAAGTAATGCCCATCGGTCAAAGAAAGATCGATAGTCCCGTTGCCCGTCCGATTCCCGGAATTAGTCCAAGTCCCAGACGAACCAAGACCGCCTGAAAAGGCTTGGGTATAGGCTACGTGAGTATCCCCAGCGAGCCCGCCCGCTATCGTCAGCGTTACGCCCGTTCCGTCCTGCTGGTCGCTATAACTTGCGGTAATAGGCACTAAACCAAATCCCCCAAGATATTCTCATCCACCCACTTACCAAGAGTCTCTACCACAGCATCAGCGCCCTCGTCTGTCCAGTAAAGAAACTCACGCGGAGGGATTCGGCTCGTGCCGTAGTTGTTGTATCCGCCATATTCGAGATTTGTACCCCAAGCCAGATCCCGGCCCGAGTTCTCGATAACGCTATCCCCGGTCCCAAAGTCCGTGGTCACGCTCTGCATCAGCGCCGTTGTCAGGATGAGCAGCGGATGAGGCCCGTATTGCCTTACTGTCTCGGGAGCATGAGCAGGCCACGCTGTCCCGCCCGCATCCTGAGCCCGCTGGAAGATATCCATGAACATGCCCGCAATATCAGCC
>Ga0129333_10005866_pt1 | contig 11580 bp, 3 predicted proteins | sample CPB6_08_DNA_FD_94474 | JGI IMG/M metagenome (GOLD analysis project Ga0129333, IMG submission 94474) | Freshwater to marine salinity gradient microbial communities from Chesapeake Bay, USA - CPBay_Sum_0.6_0.8_DNA | ecosystem: Environmental > Aquatic > Marine > Coastal | place: USA: Chesapeake Bay...
CCCCAAGAATAATTATTAGCAATTAGACCTAGTCTAAAAGTATTATCGACATTTTTTGCAACGGTAACACCAAATGCCAGCGTAGGCTCATCATCATACAAATAACTACTGATTGTGTTAAGATCAGCAGTGATGTACAAATTTCCGGTACGTTTGTACCACGTTGTATTAGTTAAATCTTCAGACCATACAAGTAAATTTGTATACCTGTAGGTAAATGTTGGCGTAAGATCAAACCCACCAAATGAGGTGATATGTTGTACAGCAGTTAGCGATCCCGGAGCCGGAAAATTTAATTGGGGCATACCAGTATTTAGTTAATAAAAAAGGCTGCGGTGCAGCCTTTTTTAATTGCCTACCTACTTCAATTAAGCTGGAAGAGCGAAACGAAAGTTATTTGTATAGGCGTTTGTGGTATTAGCCGAACTGGCTCCAGTATCTTCTAAACTGCGTGTTGACTGGAAGTTAGTCCCGCCTAGTGTCATTCTAAATGTTGACACTGAACTTGTTAACACCCAGTGATCAGCAGCAACAGCGTTAGAATCAAAGAAGTCATTGCTGTCGATAGTTACACTTACTGTATCCATCAATGTACCCAGCGAACTCGGAATCACCTTCAATCCATATAGTCTACCACGAATATCAGGATCGTATGCTGGCCCTAACACTACCACAGGACTAAACATGAAACGTTTAGCATTGTAGATGTTAGTGTACACAGGAACCATATGACCCATGTGTGGTTGGAATATAGTGTTAGCAGGATGTGTCACTGCACTAGCACTTGGTGTACCAGGGTTAGTATAAGATCCGCAACCACCTAACTCAAACAAGTGACCCCAACGACCTGTTGTGATTGTCACAGCACTATAGGTGTTGGCATTGATACCTACCAAGTCACCGGCACTGTTACGTACACGCGGAGCCGACAATACCGAACCATGCACTGCGGTATGGCTGATAGGTGCTGTTGGTGCCTGAGTAGCCCCAACAGGGAATCTATTACCATGAATATAAGCAAATGCTGGCCATGGAGCAGTACCGGGTTGACCTGATACCGGGGCACCTGTGTTAATTACAACACCTGCTGTGGTACCAGCACCTGCTCCAAGATCTTCAGGTTGTGCACGTTCAAATTCAATAACACCTAACCAGGCCTGTGCTAAGTTAGCAAATGTTTTACCTTGTGTGATAAAGTAACGTGGTTTAGCAAACAAGTACAAGAATCCACCTGTGGTATGGCTCATGTTAGTCAAATCGGTCACACCACCAACTGCTGTGGTACTATCTGATAAGTCAGCACGGTTAACACCAACTCCATTAGTACCTGCATAGGCAGCAGCCCATCGCTCATAAACAACAAAGTTATAAGCACAACCGGCTGTTGCCAATGCATTACCTGTACCAGAACCAGTTGCTAGTGGGAAGAAACGGAACCCAAAGAACTTACGATCGTTACTGGTATTGAGCAATGTAGCACTTGCTTCTGCTGTCTTATTAGGAGCACTATAAACATACTCTAAGAAGTCAGTAGCAGCACTAATTGTATAAACTAATGCCGGGTTAGTACCGTTACTGTAGATATGGTTCTTTAATGGGTGTCCGAGACCAATTGTAGTAGAAACAACTGAAGTTACATATGTGTACAAAGGTTGTGTTCTAAATACCGGGCTTGCACTAGAAATAGTTCCACTCTGTGCAATAGTAAGTGAAGTATCACTTGCGATTGCTGTTACGGTAAAGTATTGACCTGCAATAATAATTTCAGCACCAACATGCAACTGTGTGGTAAAGGATGTACCAACTCCGGTTACAGTGGATGTTGCTAATGTAGCCTGCCCATTTATAGCAATTGGGGGTCCGCCGCCACCTTGTATTTTAACAAGGTTATTAACGTTAAAGTTTGTAGCCGACGCAACCACAATACTAGTAGCACCAGCAGCGTAAATTGTACCTGCTGTGGCCAACATTGTGGTGGCTGTTGAGAATTTGTTACCCGAACCTGCACCTTCACGAGTACCTTCTAATACATAACCATGTAGCTTACGCTTTTCGTAAATGGTACTTGTGCTTGTTGTATGAGTAAACGGTCCACTAATTCTAATCTGTGTTGCGTTTAAAATCTGAGTAACGTAAACCTCAGTGCCATCAATTATAAGTTCGTCACCAACTCTTGTTTCCGTCGTTAAGGCACCACCAGTCACACTAATTATACTTTCATCACGATAGAACGGAAGCCCAGTAACTGCTTGACGTAGCACACCAACTGCTGTACCAACAAAGCCAGTATAGTCCGAAAGTGTGGCAGCAGTTGTAGCATTGGGAACGAAAGTAAATGTTCTTAGTTCGTCGCCAATCCAAACTTGGTCACCAGAAATTAGATCCCAGCTGAAGTTTGTATTAGTACCGGTTACGCTAGAAGTACCTGCAGAAACAGCAAGTGTACCACGTGGATATACTTTAATTTTTAATCCACTTCCGGTGAAATCCATGGGAGCATTTAAGGTAATGCTTGTATTGTTGTTTATACTACTAATAGTTCTAACACGACCATTAATTACTACTGTTCTACCAGCAGCACCATTTGTAGCTTTGGAAATACTTGTACCAGGTGACACCGCAACTGCGGGAGCAATAGTTACTGTTGCTGCTGTATCACTTGTAACTGCCCCAATAATAAAGTACGCTGATCCAATCTGTACGTAATCACCAGGGAAAAGACCATTAGCACCGCCTTGGCTAGTAACAAAACTAGTACCTGTACCAGTGATGTTTCCGCCCGTGTCAACTGCTACAGTTCCAGTCATTGCTGATCCTAATACAACCGAATTCGTTAATTCTGCTAGGAAGAATGTGTTTAGACCAGTCACGTTGGCTGATCCATTGGTTACAGATACTGTACCGTTTACACTACCACGTACTGTTACGTTGGCCGTACCAGTTAATGTAGCTTGAATCATCTTGACCTGGCTATCTACAGTGACAGCTGGGTTGAATGCCACTGTAACTGTAAATACTGTGTCCGATGTTACTGTTTGTACTGTTCTTACTTGATTCTGAATATATACAGTGTCGCCTGCTCGTAATTGAGTGCTAAACAAGGTTCCAACACCGGTAACTGTGGTACTAGATGCTTGGACCACACCTTGTAAAGTATCGTTTCTTGTCCACTGATCAAACAAAGCCACTACTGGCCAATGTTCTGCACCGGTAGTAGATGGCCCGTATGTGATCGAAGCACTATTTCTACCAAGTTCATTAAGTGTTGCCATTTAAGTCATCTCCTGAATTATGTCTATAGAACTAATCTCTATATTTTATTTATTTATTATATGCGGGTTAAATCATACACTTAACAGTACCATATTAAGGTTTCTACCGTTACCGGCCACAACATTTACTGTTATATAATCATTGGTATTTATCAATAGATCAAGACCTGTAATCCTAGTAGTTTGCAGGCCCTGCGGCAGTGTAAAAAAGCCCATAAAATCCGTGTTTCTATACAAACCCAACATAATATCTACACCGGCCACAGTGCCATTGGTGATTTGAATTGATTTAATTGTAGACTGCTGAATTGGTACAAAAATTTGTGTACCAATTAAAGGAGCACTAAAATCATTTAAGATATTATACGTTTTAATGATTCCACCAGATCCACCACCAGATCCACCAAGATTTTCTACTTTTACAGCACCCGACCCTAAGTCAGTTAGAGTAAACCCGCCAGAATCAAATCTTATACTGGTAACACTAGAAACTGTGTTGGATGCTGTATTTCCTGCTATTCTACTTACGGAAATGCTACCGCCAACATTACCAGCTTTCCATTTTCCTGCTAGAGTATCAAATAGTAGTGCTTGACCAGCAGCAGGAGCAATAGTAAGATCAACATCAGCAAAATTATCTAAACTGCCTAATGCTTCAATTCTAGTGGTGAATACCACTGCTTCAATCTTGGCTCCATTCACCGGCGGGCTAGAAAATATTAAAGTATTTCCTGTTACTGTAAACGTAGTTAGATCTTTGCTTAGACCGTCTACATAAACCAGTGTAGTTTCAGGTTGAGCAGGTTGAGCAGTTAAATTAAAGTATGTTGTAGATCCATCACCGGTAAATGCATCTCTAAAAAATACCGAAGTTGAGTTAGTTATGAAAGAAATAGCTTCTACGTTAGAACCCAGGGGCGGTGCTTCGGTAAAAGTTATAGTATCCCCGCTTAACACATAAGCTGAATTACTTTGATAAACATTGTCAACAAAAACTTGTATTTGTTGCTTGTTACTTGGAGTACCACTTAATCCAAAAGTAACCTGACTGCCAGTTCCAGCAAAGATATCCCTCGTGAAATAGTTACTTAAATAACCCGGTAGAGCTCCGCCGCCGCCTCCACCGCCGGCATTGTCTGTGCCCGGAGCCCATTTTGTGCCATTCCATTTTAAAACTTGTCCAAAAGCTGGAGTGCCTATAATTTGAACATCGCTTAAAGCACTAAGAGTACCACCACCAATTGGTACACCACCTATGGTAGACCCAGCCGGTAAGTTTATGATATTACCAGTGGCAGTAATCGTGGCCGAACCTAATGTGATTGTATTACCAGAAAGAACTAGGTTCCTTGTTATGGGAACCCAGCGTTTACCGTCAAATTTATATGACAGGTTACCTTGATTAAATGTTTGTCCTGTAGTGGGATTTCCTGGAAATGAAATTGACATAATTAGTATTTACCGTTACCTAAGTGCTAGTTATAGTACCCGAAGTTAAGAAAACATGGTAAACATATCCACCTGAAACATAAGTAACTCCCCCTGTGGCTTTTATTACTGATCCCGGATACCGTACGATAACTATACCAGACCCACCATTACATCCTGCTGGTGACCCAGTTTGATGTGCCGATCCGCCACCGCTACCAGTATTTGCTGTTGCATTTGTTCCACTTCCCCCAGCAGTTGCACCGCCACCGCCCCCAATACCGGGGGTACCACCAAAGGCTGCCCTACCTCCCCCACCCCCGCCTGCATAAGCACCACTTACGCCTGTACTGGTTGCAGAACTCCAAGTTGTGAAATTGGTGGTGGCTGATCCGCCATTGCCACCATTAGTTCCATTGCCACTCAATCCAGCACCACCTGCTCCGCCACCTCCGCCGCCTGTGATATAACCTAACCCTGCTAAAATACCAAGCCCGCCTATGTTTCCATATCCAGTAAACCCTTGAGGAACAAAACTAGATTGTATAGTTTCACCACCTGCTCCTGTGCCAGTCTGCCCAGCACCACCACCACCCCCACCTCCGGAACCCCCTGCTCCACCATTGACTTCCCTACCACCAGCTCCGCCGCCTTTGGCTGTTAGAGTAGCAAAAGAAGCACTGGTTACAGTAGTATCTGTGCCAGTAATACCACTTACTTCTCCTTGACCTCCTCCCCCACCACCTCCAATAGTTATGGTAAATGACTGCCCTGAACTAACAACATAGGTACCTGTTAAGACACCACCGGCTCCACCACCACCGCCAGCTCCCCAGCCTCCATAGCCTGCACCCCCTCCGCCACCAGCTATAACTAGGAATTCATATGATGTAGCTAATGTTATAAGGTTGCCCGATGAAGTGAATGTATGATATACATATCCACCTGTTATAGTTATAGCACCGCCAGACATTACAGCAGATGTACCTGCATAACGGACTATAACTACACCTGATCCTCCAGACCCACCACCTCCACCACCGGCGTTGTTACTTCCGCCTCCGCCGCCACTGCCTGAATTGGGGGATGCACTGCCCCCAAAAACTGCCGAACCTTTGGCACCATTTCCACCACCTGCAGCACCTGTTCCTGGAGTAAGACTTGATCTAGTGTCAATTCCACCACCACCACCACCTGCACGAGTCACCCCATCAAGCCAAGTTGCTCCAGCACCACCATTTCCTGCACCGGATCTAGCAGTGGCGTCTTGTCCTTTACCACCGGCACCACCTCCACCTCCACCTTCGCCTGCAAAAAATAGTGGTTCAGGTGCACCTCCGTCATTGCCTTGTGACGGTACAGTTGCTGGCGTATTTCCTAGACCTGCAGGATTTGAAGGACCGTCCCATCCAGATCCACCACCGCCTGATCCCCCACTAGAACCTGCACCTTGTTCTCCTGCTCCACCACCTGTAGAAGTAATATTAATGGGAGATCCTAAACTAGAATCTGTACCTTTTCCACCTGATCCGCCACCGCCACCAACTGTAACAGTAACAGAAATACCAATTGGCATCTCTACACTTATTGCACGATAACCGCCTGCACCGCCCCCACCTGGTCCATTGTGTTGACTACCAGTTCCGCCACCACCACCGCCTGCTAACACAAGAGCATCAATAACGATCGCAGGAATGTAGATGGGTATGGTTTTATCGGTAAATCTTCCTGCACCATCGGTGGCCCTAAGAACAAGTTGGTGGGTGGTGTTTGGTGTTCCATTACCAGTAAATATTCTATTGGCCGTGTTTAGACTTGCACCTGTTATGCCGCCAGTTGACTGTATTGAATAAATTATGTTAGAGCTGAGTCCAAAAGCAGCGATATTAGCTACGGTTATAGACGAAGGTGAAGTAACAGTTACGTTTGGTGCGAACCATACCGGGCTACGATTTGAAGTAAAAAATTTACCATAAGGGTTGTAAGTTGTGCTTGAAGTTATCCTAACAATAACATTAGCAGTAGATACATTAGCTGTTCCGCCTGAGGAAATTTCTTGATCAAGGTCGTATTTCAAATAAACTATACCAGAACCGCCAGATCCCGCAGGATGGTCTTTGCCTCCTCCGCCTCCACCACCTGTACTTACATTACCCGATGTGGCCCAAATATTTGTACCAAAACTTGCTGTTCCACCATTCCCGCCGCCACTTCTTCCTACCCCAGCAGTACCTGTATAAAAACCGGCGGATCCTTTACCACCACCACCGCCACCGCCAGCAATGTTTGCACCAAAAATTGGTAAAAATATGCCAGGGCCCCCGCTTGCATCGCCGGCATCAACTATACCACGAGCACTATCACCCCCGGAACTACCAGCTCCACCGGCTCCTCCACCACCGCCACCACGCCCTTCCCATGGACTAGACCCACCTGCATTACCCTGCCCTGCTGTTCCGCTAGCACCACTTCTTGTACCATTCCAACCAGTAGCACCTCCACCAGAACCACCCACACTAGGGTCAGTGAGTCCACCATTATAGTTCCCACCTCTTCCTCCACCTAACGCAGTGAATGAGCCAAATACAGTGTTACCACCATTTGACCCTGCTGTTGATGCTGTTCCACCACTGCCACCACTACCAATAGTAACTACAGATGTATTACCAAAGAAATAAGTTATACTACCTGTAATAACACCGCCGGCACCTCCACCACCACCACCTTCAGCCCCGTACCCAACCCCACCTCCGCCACCACCTGCTACCATTGCATAACTAGTAGTGTAAGATAAAGATTGAACAGTATCGGTTAACCATACATAATAAAGGTTACTTGTTTTCTTTATTCCCGAAGCATTTAAAGCACGAACAGTAAATGTATAAACATTAATGTTAGCGTTTGAAGTATGAAAACCAGAAATATTGGCAGTTAAGTTGCCACTTATTGTTGAAGTTGTTATAGTAAATCCGGGAGGTAAACTTCCCGAGTTTATAGTAAATGCTGTTGCCCCCACTGCTGTTACATTTATAGCCAAGTACGATCCTAATGTAACTGTAGAGAATCCTCCAGTAGTTCCTACTAACGAAACATTTCCAGTCTGGTTACCGGTATTTGTAGAAGGAAAAGCCCTACCACTTCCCCAAATTAGTCGAACAGCACCTCTACTGCCAGCAGCACCTGCACCGGTACTACCTGCACCGCCGCCACCTGCACCATATACTCCACCTGCACCCGGTGTGCTACCACTGGTATTGGTGCCTGCTGTTCCGCCAGATCCACCACCACCGCCAAGATTTTGTGTTCCTTGTACCCCGTCGGCACCTTGACCGTAAATTCCTACCCCACCACCACCAGATCCGCCTAGCCCTGGATCTGAAGCTCCTCCGCCACCTCCACCGGCCCCACTCCCGGCTGTTGCAGCAGCTCCTGCTCCACCACTACCTCCACCACTACCCCCCGCCCCATTATATCCACCACCTCCACCACCTCCACTGGCTGTGTTTGCATAATAATTTCCTTGTACTAGTACTGAACCTGAGCTCCCTCCGGCACCGCCTCCCGAAGTGCCGTACGTATTGGCTGCAAAAAAACTGCCACCACGACCCCCAAATTCAGTTACAAAAGTAAACCCTCCAGCTGTAAAACTAGAGCCACTACCATCAGGAAGTTGCCCACCCTCTCCCCAGACAACATCGGTTCCTATAAAATAACTACTTCCTCCTGCTGTATAACTAGCACCACCCGATCCTACCACCACTGTATAACTTTGTCCAGGTTGCACAAGAATATTGTTTGCCCATGCTAATCCACCCCCACCCCCACCATGACGATTTGATGGTCGTCCACCAGCACCCCCGCCAACAACAACTGCACTAACGCTGGTAACTCCTGAATCCGGAATCCATGTGTAAGTGCCAGGTGTAGTGTATTCTATTTGCGAGGCCGATAAATCTGTGGCCTCAATTGTTATAGGATCACTTGCTTTGGTATTTTGTTGAATATAAAGGTTATAATTTATTCCCGGAGCCCTCGCCGGGACATTAAAATATATAAGAGTGCTGTTAACAAATGTCGGTGTGATGGTCAAACCATCGAAAACAACATTGGCAGCTTGAGAAAATTGAGTTCCGTAAATTATTAACCTACTGCCATCTGCATCAAAATATCTTTCTGTGGCAGCAGAAATAGTTGGAGTAGTTAGTAAATAAACTGAAAACTTCTTAGACAATATTTGATATTCCGTGTCAACAGCAGTAATATCAAAAGTGTAAATTGCATTAGCAGCAAAAGTAGTTCCGCTTATTATACCTGTGTTAGCATTAACTGTGATACCAAAAGGTAAATTCACATTACTTGCTATTCTGTATAAGATAGCAGAATCTGATGTTACATTACTAGTAAAGTTATAATCATAGATATAAGGGAATCCGGGATCAATTAATGGTAATTCAGACGCTGCTGTCCAAACTGGTCTAGAACTGTAATTAATCGTGGCATTAGCACTTGTAGTACCGTCTGCGTTTCTGAAATATAAGTTATAATTTCCTGCGGTTTTGGCAGGTGTAGTAAATGTAAAGGAACTACTGTTAATTCTAGTGTTTGAAACTGCTACATTATCAAGGAATACCGAAGCACCAACCTTGAATCCCGATCCTGTTATTCTAACTGTTTCCGACCCGCCAATATTAGCTGACAATGATGTTATATTTGTGTTTCCACCAAAATATGTCGGGAATGTTGCAGTTGTTGCAGCAGGTGCTCGATATAAATCTAGAGAAAATAATCTCAACGCAGTTTGCGAATATGCAGTATTCGCCCTAACTGTAAACGAATATGTGGTAAAAGTTGTTACGTTGGCGAATCCTGCACCGGGCACACCTGAAATTAATCCATTTGCACTCAATGCCAGCCCCGAAGGTAAACTCCCAGATGAAATAGTATATGTGATACTGGCATCAGAATTGGCTACTAAATTAAAATTATAGTTATAAGTTTCTGTAGCATTGCCTAAAGAACCAGCAGTAGTTACCCAGGTTATAGAGCTAAATCTAACTGTAGAGTTAGGAGTATTGTAATCGGTGTTTCTAAAATAAAGATTATATGTTCCAAATGCTGTAGCCGGTGCAACAAAAGTCAATTGTGTACTTGATACCCGTGTATTTGCTACAGCTACATTATTCAGTAATACTATGGCACCGGGTCTAAATCCTGATCCATTTATAGTTACAGTGTCCCCTCCGGCAACATTAGCTGCTTGAGCGTTGTTAGGATACACTATATTACTTACAAGAGTAGCAGGATAAAGATCAATGCTAAAAGATCTAAGAGCATTTTGACCGAAAAAATTCCTTGCTGTAACATTGGCTGTATATGTAGTAAAACTTACAGCATTGGCTTGTGAAGCGATTGGTGTCCCGGTGATAACCCCATTGGAATTTAAAACTAATCCAGTAGGAATATTACCTGTAGAAATAAAATAACTTATAACATCATCTGCGGTGGCACTTAAAACAAAATTAGATGAAATAGTCTCTGTAGCTACCCCCAAAGACCCAGCCGGAGTATTCCAGGTAACTGGGACTCGTACTGCAAAGAAATTAGTTCTTTGTGCAAATGTTCCATTAGTATTATTCAATCTAATTGAGTAGATACCAGCCGAGGTAGCCACTGTTGTAAATGTAACAGTTGTGCTGTTGACAAAAGTAAAGGCACGGGCAGCGGCATTACCTATAATAATATTACCGCCGGCAATGAAATTTTCGCCTTGTACTGTTATTGTATCACCGCCCACAGTGGCTGCTGAATTGCTGCCTTGTGTTCCACCAGCATACACAATTCCGGTAATCCTACTTCCCCCTTGGGCACTGACATAAAAATCACGGTAAATCTTAATTTGGTTATCATCTGTTATTGAGACATTAAAGTTATAATTTCCTACGTCTACAGTGAAAATTGCCGTACCTACAATGACTCCATTAGATCTTAATAATAAACCATTAGGTAAACTACCACTTTCTAAGGTATAAACTAAGGTGCCATCGCCAATAGCCGATATTTGTTCAAAGTAGGCATTATCAGAAAGTACTAGATTACCAAATAAACCAGGTTGACTGTAAAATTTCAAATAAGGTTTGTAATTTATAGCGTTAGGTAGCAAAGAAGTAGCACCATTTTGATTGTCTACAAAAATTGTATACCAACCTCTAGGCAAAGCAGGTGCTACGAAATTCAAAGTGTATTGATTAATGTAAGTTACATTTGCCTGTGATTTATTTACAACAACCTTTGTATTAGGAGTAAAACCAGAACCAGCCAATATTAATGATTGCCCACCGTCAGCATCAGCAAAAGTGGTCAATCCCTCATAGTAAACTATTTGCAACTTTACGCCAGCAGCAAATTTACTAGCGAAACCTGGTTCTAATTTAGCAATTGTTATTGCACCGGGTGCAATTTTAGAGCCGGTAATGACACCACTGGAAATTACATTTCCTGAAATAGCTGCGTTGGCAATTGAGTTAGTTACTAATTTATCAGTCATTTTGTATTTACAGGTTTCCGGTGTTAGATGAGGGAAACATGCGATTTGGTCCCCAGATAATTCTTACCGCTCCCGAACTACCAGCTGCGGCTGTTGTATTATAATTTGTAGCTCCACCGCCCCCTCCACCATAACTTCCGCCCGGGGCACCAGATTGATTAAACAATGGAGTATTTCCTCCAGCACCGCCCCCACTTCCACCGCCCCCACCTATGGGTGGTGAAAGCGTACCGGTTGTGCTGCCACTCCCTCCTGCCCCACCAGCGCCATCTGCTCCTGTACCTAAAAGTCCAGTTCCTCCACCACCAGCACCGCCCCTATAGGTCATTGACCCAG